>WBZL01000883.1_pt1 | contig 33284 bp, 18 predicted proteins | sample 5204291 | NCBI WGS metagenome assembly WBZL01 (sample SAMN12344345, study PRJNA552823) | activated sludge metagenome | biome: Activated sludge suspended growth; feature: Nitrification reactor; material: Wastewater; isolation source: activated sludge from nitrification reactor of wastewater...
CGGGTACACCACGGGCACGGTGCTGACCGGCTCGGGTTCCTGGGCGCCGGCGCCGCTGAAGGGCGGGAGGCCCTGGCCCTTGCCATCCCAGGCGGCGCCGGTCGCCTGCGGCCTGGTGTTCACCTTGTCGCTGCTTGCGCTCATCAGCTTGCACTCCTCGCAGTCTTGGGGTTCGCGAGGCGGTCCTCGAGCGGAAACGAGCCTCGGGGCGGCAGCCCCGCCACCATCACGAACCCGTTGTCTCTCGTTTCCCGCTCGACTAGGACACGGTGAGCGGTGAAGTGTTTAGTGCGGGTGAGCGCTAGCGAGACAGGCCCTGGAAGACGAAAGCAGCCCAGTGGTAGGGAGACCGCCAGCGGCGATCGGCACGCAGAGCGAGCTGGGCAGCCCGCAAGGCCGCGGGGGGAGCCATGCCATCGACCAAGAGATAAGAATAAAACCTTTTCATCAGCTCACTGGTGCTGGCGTCGCTGACGCTCCACTGGCTCACCACCAGGCCACGGGCGCCGGCGTAGAGAAAGCCGTTGGCAAAGCTCTGCAGGGCCTCGCCGCGGCGCTCCCCACCCACCGCGCTCTTGCAGGCCGAGACGACCACCAGCTCGGCATCGACCTCGAGGCCGTAGATGTCGAGGAGGAGCAGTGCGCCGGCGATCGGCCGGCCTTGCTCGTCGAAGCGACTGAGCTCGAGCCGCGATGCCCGGGGGTAGCGCCCGTCGACCACTCCGTGGGTGGCGAAGTGGACGTAGCGCGACCCGACCAGACCGCCGCCGAGCACGGTTTCCCGCCGGGCCTCGAAGGCGAGCAGCTCACGGCGCTCCCCCGCCCACGGCAGGGAACGGATTCCCGCCAGCTCCTCGCGCACCCAGGGCAGGGGTGGCAGGTCCGCGTCCTGGGCGGCGCTGCCCCGCCCCGCCTGCGCGGCCGCGAGAGCCGGCACGCTGGCCGGGGGAGCGGCCTTGAGGCGGCTGTCGTCGCGCCGGAAGATGGGGTCGCCCACCAGGGTGAAGACCGGCCGCGACCGGGCCGGGGGCCGTAGCCCCGCGGCGAGATGCAAGCCTACCGACAACGACGGCAGGGCCAGGACCTCGCGGCGGTCGAGCACCAGCAGGTCCGGGCTGCCGGAGTCGGTGCCAAGGCCGGCGGGATCACGCAGCACGGCGAAGGGGACCCGCGTCAGGGCGCCGTCTGCGACCACCAGCCAGCGGGAGCCGAGGGCGCGGCCGGCGAGCGGCCCCAGCAGGCTCCTGCTCAGCTCCTCCTGGGCCCGTTCGAGGGCCGATCGCCGGTTGGGGTTGTCGCTTGCCTCGAGCTCGCGCAGGAGCTTGGCGGCCTGTGCCTCGATGACCTGACGCGACGGTAGCCCGAACCATCCCAATTGCCCCCGGCTGACTTGCCAGAGAAAGCTGGCTCGCTCGCCGAGGAAATAGACCAAGAGGTCACTGTTCTCGTCGAGCAGCTGACTGACCAGCTCCGGGATCGAGACGCGGGGGGCGGTGGTCAGGGCACGGTAGCGGGGGCTGCGACGGCGGATCTCGCCCTCCAGGCGGTCGTACTCCTCGATCAGCGAGCTCAACTTCCGCTCCCGGCTCTCGGCGGTGGGCACGGAGCCCTGTGCCAGCAGCCCACTGCGCTCCTCCTCGACCTCACGGATCTGCGCTCGCAACTCTTCTGAGCGCGCGGCGAGGGCCGGGTCGACCTGCTGGCGCAGGCCCTGGCGCAGCTCCTCCAAGCCGTCGAGCAGGCTCCGCGCCTGCTGCCTCTCGGCGGCGGCCAGGGCTTTGGCGGCATGGCTGCCGTCGCCCTGGAGGCTCTCGAGGCGCATCTCGAGATCGACATAGAACTCGACGTACTCGCGCTTGGCAGCCAGGAAACGCTCGCGGCCGAGCGGCGACTCGAGCTCGGCCCGCACCTCCTCGATCAGGGCAAGGGCCTCCTCCGCTTCGCGTTCGGCATCGGGAAGGCGCCCGAGCGCGTCGAGGGCCTTGGCCTGGCAGAGACGCGCGCTCGCCTGCAACGGCTTGCGGCCCTGGCGGGCAAACCGTTCCAAGGCCTCGCCGCAGGTGGCGAGGCCCTCCCCGGCCCTGCCGCCCTCGACCAGGAAGGTCCCGAGGTTGAAGCGCGCCGTCTCGAGATTGGGGTCGCCGTCACCATGCAGCGGGGCGAGAGTGGCGATGGCGCGCCGGGTCCGCGCGACGGCGCCCGGGAGGTCGCGGAGGTCGCGCTCCACCAGGCTCAGGGCGAGATGAGTGATGGCCTGTTCTTCCGTTCCCTCCTGGCCGAGCGCGAGCGCGGCCTTGAGCTGGCGACGCGCCTCGTCCGGGCGGCGGCCCTGGCGGGCCGCGAGCCCCAAAAAGCGACGGGCCTTGAGCTCGAGACGCCGGTCCGCAAGCCTGCCGGCCAGCGCCAGCTCGTCCGCCGCCTGCTCCTCCAGGGCGTCGAGGTTGCCGGCCACCGCGTAGGCCTCAGCGAGGCCGTCGGCAGCGAAGAGCTGGGCACCCAGACCACCACCGTCCTCCAGGGGAAGCTGGCGCAGCTCCTCATAGCGCTCGACGGCACGGTCCAGCAAGCCGAGCTCGAGCTCCACCCGGCCGAGCTCATAGAGGGCGGTGACCCTCGCCTGGTGGTTCCTTGCGGTCGTCGCCTTCTCTAGGGCCTCGAGGTAGGCGGCTCGGGCTGCGTTCAGCCGACCCGCCCGCCAGCTCGCCTTGGCCACCGTGAGAAGAGCGCGCGCCTCGAGGGAACTCTGCGACGCCGCCGCGAGCTGCCGGTGGGCCTCGCCGGCGAGGTCGGCCGCCGCTTCCAGGTCCTGCCGGCTCCCGGCACCGGCTTCCCAACCAGCTGCCAGCAGCTCGGCGAGCCGCAGCCTGGCCTCGGCGCCGGTCAGCGGCTCGCCCCGGCGGTCCCACACCGCGAGCGACGAGCGCAGGCCCTCGATCCTGGAGGCGCGCTCGGCGGCATTGGCGGGAAGCGGCGCCCGCCCGGCCAGCAAGGCCGCGAAGGCGCGCGCCACCGCTTCGTCCCCCGCCTCGACCGGTCGCGGCCCGTCACGGAGGGTCAGGTGATAGGTGCCATGCTCGTCGCGGTAGGGCTTGATCTGCAGCCGGAAGCGGGTCGGCCGGCTCGCCAAGAGGAAGATCCTCTCGGGTTGCGTGCGCTCAAATGGGTTGTCGAAGACGACCTGGCGGGTTGGCAAGGCACGCAAGTGGACCTCGACGTCGACGCCCGACTGGTCGACCGCCAGCTCGGCGACCTCCCCTGCCGCCAACAGCAGCTCGAAGCGCTGCGATTCTCCTGCCGCGAGCGTCCCGGTGAGTGCCTGGGCATTCCCGCTGCTCAGCGCGGGAACCAGGGCTTGGCGGCTGCCTGCTCGCGCGCGCGGCTCGGCCACCCAGGCAGCGGCGAGACCGCAGAGGACGAGCGCCGCCAGCTCGGCTCCAGCCCGCAGCTGCCGGCGCCTCAGGTGCCGGGGCGGCGCGGAGCCGGAGCGTTGGGGGCCGGGACCTCGCATTCGTAGTCAGCCACCGGCGTGAGCTGGTCACCGCCGACACCGTGGACACGCAGGACATAGATGCCGGGCGCAAGGAATTGTTGAGGGACCGCGAAGATCAGAAGGTCTTCGTCCTGCGGCACCAACGGCTCGGCGAGCTCGCCCGGGAGCTGCGAGCCCGCAGGCTGGCGCAGGACGGAGACGCGATACTCCCGGAAGCGCTCCGGCTCCCGCAGGGCCAGCTGGAAGACCACTAAACCCCTTCCAGCCTGGGCGAGGCGCGCGCGGGCCGCCTCGTCGTGGTACCCCCGGACATGGTCTTCTTTCGGCCGGAGGAAGACGATCTGCGGGTTCACGGCGACCAGCTGGCTCGCCGGAGGGCCTCCTCCTGGCAGCCAGAAGAGCAGCCAACCAGCGATCGCCAGGCCCGCTAACGCCGCCGCCGCGGCCCAGGCACCGGCGAGGGTGCGGTACCACGGCATTGCTGGGGTGCGCCCTACCGGGGGCAAGAAGGGCAGGAGTTTCTCCCCGCCGCCGTCTTCCCCACGCGAGGGCTCCTCCAGCCGAGCCTGCAGTTCGGTCCACGAGGCGGTGATCTCCCCCTCCTCCAGAGGCGCCTCGCCGGCAGGAGGGTCGGCATGCAGGAACTCTCCCAGCGCGAGCACGTAGCGGGCCGCCGCCGGGTCGCCGGCCAGGTGCTCGCGGACCTCTTCGGCGCGCGCCTCGGGCAGCCGGCCTGCCGCGAAGTCCGCCAGCTCGTCCTCCGACGGCCGTCGACCGCACGGGGCTCCGGCGGCCCTAAGGGCAGCTCCGAGGTCGCTCTGCGGGCCGCTCATCCTGCCTCCTCGAACTGCGCCTGCTCGGCGAGGGTCAAGCCATCCGCCAGTCGGGCCGCGAGCAGGGCCTTGGCCTGAAAGAGATGGGCCTTCACGGTTTCGATCGAGATCCCCTCGAGCGCAGCGATCTCGCGGTATTTTAGGTCCTGCTCGAGACGGAGGCGAAGCACCCGCCGCATCTTCGCCGGCAAGTCGTCCAGGGCTTGCCGCAGCCGCTCGACCCTCTCCTTCTGTAGCAGGTCGGCGAGCGGGTCCGCCACCGGATCGCCACCCGCAGGCTCACGGCCAAAGACCGGCTGGCCGGTTTCGAGCAGAACGTCGAGGGACACCTCCTCGTGCTGCCGGCGGCCGGCACCCTCGTAGCGCCGGGCGTTGAGCGCGAGGTTCCCGGCGATCTTGAACAGCCACGTTTCCACCCGCGCCTCGCCGCGGAAGCGACTCATACCCTTATAGACCCGGAAAAATGTCTCCTGGGCTAGGTCACGGCTCTCCTCCCGCGTGAAGCCCTTCCGCAGGAAGAAGTAGACCACCGCGGGAAGGTAGCGTTCGAAGAGCTGCTGAAGGTCCGGGGGGCTCCCTGGAGGTGCCGGCGCTCCACCGTCCAGGGGATCCTGCTTGCTCAAGTGCTTTCCTCCGACCACGGCAAGAGCATTCGCCACCAAGAAAAGTCAACCCACACAACCAAAGAGTTTCTGTGTCTTTGGATTTTGAGAGATCCTTGGGCAGGATCCTAGCAGCTGACGAGCGAAAACTCTAGAAGCTCGCGTGGGCCACGCTTCGACCACGGTCAGGCTCAGGGAGGGCGGATCGATACCACCCTCACAACGCGGTCAGGGAAAGAAGGTCACGGTCAGGGCGAGATGAAGTGCGCCCGCTGTCCAGCCACCTCGTCCTGCGTGTCCTCCGGCGGTCCGAGAACCATCGGGTAGCGCCTGCCAGGGAGTTGCCGCCTCCTCGAGTCAGTTCTATAATCCGCAATATGACGAAGCGTACTCCACGCTCACAACCGGCCCTCGGGGCCGTCGTCGAGGCCGCCAAGGGGCTCGCCCACCCGGCGCGGCTTCGCCTTCTTGCCATGCTCGCGGACGGCGAGCTGTGCGTCTGCCAGATGACGGCCGTGCTCGAGCTGGCGACCTCGACGGTGTCCCAGCACCTCTCCGTTCTTGCGCGGGGCGAGCTCGTGGTTGAGCGCAAGGAAGGCAAGCTGGTCTTCTACCGGCTGCGCGAGGACGGCGTCGCTGCCGAGCTCTTGCCGCCAGTTCTGCGCCGGTTCGGGGCCGACCCGCAAGTGAGGTCCGATCAAACGATCGTCGCTCGCCTGCGCCAAGTCCCCATCGCCACGCTCTGCGCCGCCGAGCTCGATCTGGTGGCGATCGGTGTCCGCAAGCCGCTGCCGTCGGCCGTGGCGAGGGCCTGAGGGCGCGGCGATGAGCGCCAAGACCGAAGGCAAGTGGCTCGCCGGCATCGGGGCCGCCTTCTGCACGCTGTGCTTCTTGCCCGTCGGCACGCCCCGCTTCGACGGCGCTGTCCTCGCAGCACTCCAGCTCGCCAGGTGGTACGCCCGCGAACACGTTCTCCTCTGCCTCGTTCCGGCTTTCTTCATCGCCGGGGCGATCGGCGTCTTCGTCAGCCAGGCGGCGGTCATGAAGTACCTCGGGCCCACTGCTCCGCGTGCTACGGCCTATGGTGTCGCATCGATCTCTGGCACCGTGCTCGCGGTCTGCTCCTGCACCGTGTTGCCACTCTTCGGCGGCATCTACAAGCGTGGGGCCGGGCTCGGCCCAGCCTCGGCGTTCCTCTACGCCGGGCCCGCGATCAACGCGCTCGCCATCATCCTCACCGCCCGCGTCCTGGGCTTCGAGTTCGGCCTCGCGCGCGCCGTGGGCGCCGTCCTCTTCAGTGTCCTGATCGGCCTGGCCATGGCGTGGATCTATCGCGACGAGGAGCGGGACCGGACTGCCGCGAACGCGAGCCTGCCGGTCCCCGAGCCGCGGCTGAGCCTCGGTCGTCAGATGGCGTTCTTCGCGACCCTGGTGGCGATCCTCGTGTTCGCCAACTGGGCGCCCGCGGAAGACGGCGTCTGGCAGGCAATTCACTCGCGGAAGTGGCTGCTGACCGCCTTCGGCGGAGCGACGCTTCTCGCGGCGCTCGTCGGCTGGCTTGCGCTCGCACCCTGGCGGGCTGCCGTGGTGGCCGCCGCGACCGCGCTCGCGGCGCTCCTCTGGCGCGAGCACCCCGTCGTGCCGTTCACTGTCGGCTTCGCGATGCTCGCCGCGGTGATCGCGGGGGACGAGGGCGAGCTCGGCGAGTGGCTCGCCGCCTCCTGGGGTTTCGCCAAGCAGATCCTTCCGCTCTTGGTTGGCGGGGTCCTGGTCGCTGGCCTGCTGTTCGGCCGCCCAGGCCACGAGGGCCTGGTCCCCGCGGCCTGGGTCGCCGCCGCGGTGGGCGGCAACTCGCTCGGCGCCAACTTCTTCGCCGCGATCGCCGGCGCCTTCATGTACTTCGCGACGCTCACCGAGGTGCCGATCCTCCAGGGCCTGCTCGGCAGCGGCATGGGCCGGGGACCGGCGCTCGCCCTGCTGCTCGCCGGGCCGGCGCTGTCGTTGCCCGCGATGCTGGTGCTGCGGAGCTTGCTGGGAACTCGCAAGACCGTGGTCTACGTGTTGCTGGTGGTCGCGATGGCCACGGTGACGGGAATTCTCTACGGCTGGATGACCTCCTGAGGAGTAAGCCATGCGCAGCAAGCTCCAGGTCCTGGGCACGGGGTGCCCGAAATGCAAGCTGCTCGCCGAGCATGCCGAGCGCGCCGCGCAGGAGCTCGGTCTCGACTACGAGCTCGAGAAGGTGACCGACCTCGATCGCATCCTCGACTTCGGTGTCGTCGTCACGCCGGCATTGGTCGTCGACGGCGCGCTCATGGTCTGCGGCCACGTGCCGACCACGGCCCGCCTCCAAGAGATGCTGGCAAGCCTGGGAGCGGTGGCGCCGTGACGCGCGGTGTGCTCTTCCTCTGCGTCGCCAACTCGGCACGCAGCCAGATGGCGGAGGGGATCGCTCGTTCGCTCGCGGGGAACCGCCTGCCGATCCAGAGCGCCGGCTCGGCGCCGTCGCGGGTCAACCCGCTCGCGCTACGGGTGCTCGCCGAGATCGGCATCGACGCCTCCGACCAGTGCTCGAAGTCGGTCGACGCGATCGACCGCAGCAACGTCGGCACCGTGATCACCCTCTGCGCCGAGGAGGTCTGCCCGGTCTATCTGGGGGCGGCGCGGCGGCTGCACTGGCCGCTCGCCGACCCCGCCGGCCACGACGAGGCAGAGGCGGCGAGCCTCGCACGCTTCCGTTCGGTCCGCGACGAGCTCTACGGCCGGATCCGCCGGTTCCTGGTCGAGGAGGGCTTGATCCCCCTGCCGGAGGCCGACAGATGAAGGAAGCCACGCCGAAACGGCTCAACGTCTTCGAACGCTACCTCTCGGTCTGGGTGGCGCTTTGCATGGTGGCTGGCGTGGGGCTCGGCAAGCTCTTGCCGGGCTTCACCGCCGCCGTGCGGCGCCTCGAGCTCGGCGAGGGGTCGCAGATCAACATCGCCATCGCGGTGCTGATCTGGCTGATGGTCTACCCGATGATGCTGAAGATCGACCTCGGCTCGATTATCGCGGTGCGCGAGCGCCCGCGGGGAATCCTCGTCACGCTCTTCGTCAACTGGCTGGTCAAGCCCTTCTCGATGGCGGCTCTCGGCTATCTGTTCTTTCGCGTCCTCTTCCAGCCCTGGATCGGCGCGGAGCTGGCCAACCAATACCTCGCCGGCTCGATCATCCTCGCCGCCGCGCCGTGCACTGCGATGGTCTTCGTGTGGTCCTACCTAACCGACGGCGATCCGGCCTACACGCTGGTTCAGGTCTCGCTCAATGACCTCATCATGTTGGTGCTCTTCGCGCCGATCGTCGGCTTCCTGGTCACCGGCGCCAGCACGCTGACGGTCCCGCTGCGCGTCTTGCTGCTCTCCGTCGTCGTTTTCATCGTCATCCCCCTGGCGCTGGGCGCCCTGAGCCGCGTCGTGCTCTTACGTCTACGCGGCAGGCAGTGGTTCGAGAAGCGCTTCCTGCCGGCCTTCCATCCGGTCACGGTCCTCGCACTGCTCGCGACACTGGTGATGATCTTCGCCTTCCAGGCCGAGAACCTGACCGGCCGCTTCGCCCACGTCGTCTTGATCGCCATCCCGTTGCTGATCCAGGTCTACCTCAACTCGGGCCTCGCCTACGGGCTGATGAAATGGCTGAAGGTGCCGCACGACGTCGCGGCACCGGGGGCCCTCATCGGCGCCAGCAACTTCTTCGAGCTGGCAGTGGCCACCGCGATCTCGCTTTTCGGACCGCAGTCCGGCGCGGCGCTCGCGACGGTGGTCGGCGTCCTGGTCGAGGTTCCCGTGATGCTCTCGGTCTGTTCCTTCTGCAACCGGACCCGGCACTGGTTCCCAGAGACCACCTGAACAGGGAGCAGTCGCAGCCCGTGCCGCCAACGACCTCTGGCACCACCATCCAGCCCGACGGAGCCCCACCGGCATCCCTACCGGCTGACTGGACCCCCCGAGGGAGGCGTGCTCGCCCTCGAGCGAAGGTCATCAAGCCGGGGCGCGGCGCACCCCAGCCGCTCCGGAGTGCCCCTCACGCCGGCTGCTAGACTCGCGAGGTGGCCTCCTCCCAGCTCGGCCCCCTCGCTTCTCTCGAGGCAGAGACCGTTTCTAGCGCTGGTCTCAGCCCGGCCCTGATCGAGGTCCTGGTCCCGGGCCTGGTGGTCCTCTTCCATCCCGAGCTCCGGCGGATCGGCGAACGCGCCGTGCTCCTCGGGCTCGGAGGTGGCGGTGAGGCGCTGTCGCGCGCGACGCCGCTCTTCGCCCAGCCCGGCTCCGGCGAGCGCCGGCCGTTGGCGGACCCTCACCTCTCGCGGGCGCCCTTTCACCTCGCGGCCGGCCGGCAGCCTGGCGCCATCGCGATCTCCACGGCAGGAAGCCGAGCGAGCCTGGTCATCGACGGCGAGCCACTCGCGGGCGAGCGCGAGCTCCCGGCGGAGGCCGTTCGCGAGGGCGTCGTGCTCACCCTGGCGAGCCAGGTCGTCCTCCTCCTCACCCTGGTCGATCCCTCGCCGCCCGGCGACTTGCCGGCCTTCGGGCTGGTGGGCGAAAGCCCGCGCATGGTGCGCCTGCGCCAAGAGATCCGCCGCGTGGCCCCGCTCGCCGTGCCGGCCTTGCTGCGCGGCGAGACGGGGACCGGCAAGGAGCTGGTGGCGCGGGCGCTGCACCAGGCGAGCCCGTGGCGGGGTGGGCCCTTCGTCGCCCTGAACCTCGGCGCCATCCCGCCCACGTTGGCAGCCGCCGAGCTTTTCGGCGCCGAGCGCGGGGCCTTCACCGGGGCCGATCGCCGTCGCGCCGGGGCTTTTGAGCGGGCGCACGGCGGCACCCTCTTCCTCGACGAGCTCGGCGAAGCGCCCGCCGAGGTGCAGGTGCTTCTGTTGCGGGCCTTGGAGAGCCGCACGGTACGGACGGTGGGCGGCGACCGCGAGCGGCCGGTGGAGGTCCGCGTGGTGGCGGCGACCGATGCCGACCTCGACGAGGCGATCCGCGCCGGACGCTTCCGGGCCCCGCTGCTCCATCGGCTGAGCGGCTACGAGATCGCGCTGCCGCCGCTTGGCGAACGGCGGGAGGACTTCGGCCGCCTGCTGCTGGCGTGGCTCAAGCGTGAGCTCGGAGAACCCCTCCCGGACCTCCCGTGGCTCTCGGCCCCCCTCGTCGCCCGGCTCGCCGCCGGTACCTGGCCGGGCAACGTCCGCCAGCTCGGCAACGTCGTGCGGCAGCTGGCGGTGCTTGGCCGGGACACCACGCCTGGCGCCCTGCTGGGCGAGCTCCACCGCCTGCTGGCCCCCACCGCCACCACCGAGGCCGCTTCGCCGACGACGACCCCAGCGATGGCGGCGACCCCGGCGAGCCGACCGGTCTATCGTGACGCCTCGACGGTGAGCGAGGAGGAGCTGCAGGCTGCCCTCACCGCCCACGGCTACCGCCTCCAGCGGGTGGCGGCGGCACTCGGCGTGGCCCGGCCTTCGCTCTACGACCGCATCGCCAAGAGCTCCGTAGCGAGGAAGGCCGCCGACCTCTCACGCGCCGAGATCGCAGCCGCGGAGCGCAGCCACGACGGTGAGCTGGCGGCGATGGCGGCGGCCCTCGGCGTCTCGGTGCCGGGCCTTCGCCGGCGGCAAAAACAGCTCGGCATGCGCTGAGGGCCGTGGCCATGCACCTGGAGCGGCCCGACCAGATCGGCCCCTACCGGCTCGGAGAGCGCCTCGGGGGCGGCGGCATGGGCGCGGTGTTCCGGGCCGTCGACGAGCGCCTGGGGCGGGCCGTGGCGATCAAGCTGCTGCGGCGGGAGGGCGAGCCCGGCTCGCCGGCCGAGGCGCGCTTCCGCCGCGAGGCGCGCGTGGTGGCGGCGCTCAACCATGCCGGCGTCGTCCAGCTCCACGACCTCGTCGAGACAGCGGACGGCTGCGCGCTGGTGATGGAGCTGGTCCCGGGCGAGACCCTGGCCAGCCGCTTCGCCGCCGGGCCGCTCCCCCTCGACCAGGGCCTCGACCTCGCCCGCCAGCTCGCCGAGGGGCTCGCGGCGGCCCACGAGCGGGGCATCCTCCACCGTGACCTCAAACCCAGCAACGTGATGGTGACGCCGGCCGGCCAGGCCAAGATCCTCGACTTCGGGATCGCCAAGCGCCTGGGCGAGGCGAGCGGCCAGGTCGCGCTCTCCGACCCTGGGACCGTCGCCGGCACCTACAGCGCGATGTCCCCGGAGCAGGTGCGGGCCCTCCCCCTCGACCCTCGCTCCGACCTGTTCTCCTTCGGCAGCCTCCTTTTCCAACTGTTCACCGGCGTCCACCCTTTCGGCGGCGGCGCGGCGCTCGAAGTGATGCGGCGGATCTGCACGGCTCGCGAGCCGTCCGCCGCCGAGCTGCGGCCCGAGCTGCCGGGCGAGCTCTGCCGGCTGTTGTCGGACCTCCTGGAAAAGGACCCGGCCCACCGCCCCGCCTCGGCCGCCGAGGTGGCGGCGCGCCTTCGCGAGATGGCGCAACGACGGCCCGGCCCGGCAGCGGCGAAGCCGCTCGCCGACCCCACCACCCTCACCGGCGAGGCCCCTGCCGACCTCCCCCCTCCCCGCCGTCGGCGCGGCTGGCTCAAAGGCATCGCCGTCGGCGCCGGCCTTGGTCTTGCCGTGGCGGCGCTCCTGCCGAAAGTGGTGACGCCAGCCGACGAAGCCCTGTACGTCGCCGTCTTCCTGCCCGACGCTCCCTCAGACGCCCCCCCCGGGGAGGCACAGGGGCTGATCGAGGGGCTGCGGGCGGCGCTGCTGCGCGGCCTGCTCACCTTCGACGGTATCTACCCTTTGGCCCCCGAGCAGCTCGTTCCCCTGCACGGCACGCCGACCGAGATCGCCCGCGCCGCTGCCGCACAGGAGCTGCTGCAGGGCCGGATCAGCTGCGCCGGAGCCCTGTGCCGCGTCGCGCTGAGCCGGATCGAGAGCGCCCACGGTGCCTTGCGCTGGGCCCAGAGCTTCGACCTGCCGCTCGCCGAGCCGCAGCTCCTGGAGACTGCCGTCGCCGCGAATCTCGCTCGGGCCTACCCGGAGCGGCGGCGGCACGCGAAGGCCCCGCCCACCGAGACCACCGCGGCCGACTACGCCGAGTACCTGTCCCTGCTGCGCAGCTTCTACGGCGGCGAGAAGGAGAGCTTGCAGCTCGACTCGCTGCTGGCTCGTTTGGAGGCCATCCGCCAGCGCTCGCCGCGCTTCCTCGGTCCGACCCTGCTGGCGGCCAACGTGCTCCGCTACCGTTTCGCCGAGAGCCGCGACGGCAACGACCTCGCCCGCGGCTTCGCCCTGCTCAACGCCGCCCGGGAGCTCGACGGCGACGACGCGCGGGTGCCGGCGGCGGAGCTCGACCTCGCCCTCCTCGGCGAGCAGCTGGGGCGCGCCGAGGCTGCCCTGGCGGAGCTCGAGCGCCTGCTGCCGGGTGACGCCCAGGTGCTGGCACGGAAGGCCCGCCTCGCCGAGCGCCAAGGCAAGAAGGCCAACGCGTTGTCCTGGATGCGGCGGGCGGTGGCGGAGCTGCCCTCCTGGCACAACCTCTACCGGGCGGCCGACATGGAGTACCGGATCGGCTCGGCGCCACGGGCGCGACGCGATCTCGAGCGCCTCCTCGAGCGCCAGCCGGGGCAGTTCGCGGCGCTCTCGCTCCTCGCCCAGGTCGAGCTCCTGCGTGGCAGCCGGGAACGCGCCGTTGCCCTCTACGGCGAGCTGGTCCGCCGCTCGCCCCAGCCCACGGAGCTGTCGAACCTGGGGGTCGCCCAGCTCCTCGCCGGCCAGCACGGTGACGCCGAGGCCAGCTTCCGCCGCGCCGCGGCCCTCGAGCCGGCCAACCCCTTCATCGCCCTCAACCTCGCCGACGCCGTCCTCGCCCAGGGCCGGGAGAGTGAGGCCCACCCCCTCTACGAGCGGGCCCAGGAGCTCGCGGCCGGCGATCCCACCGGCGGCAACTGGCAGCTGGCGAGCGTCCAGGCCCAGGCCCTCGCCCACCTCGGTCGGTCAGAGGAAGCCCGCGCGGCCCTGGCGCCGCTCCTCGCCGAGGCCCGGGGCAACGCCCAGGCCGCCTACGAGGCGGCGCTCGTCCTCACCCTGCTGAGAGACCACGAGGCGGCCGTCGCCCAGGCCCTCGGCGCCCTCGACGGCGGGGTGGCGCCGCGGCTCTTCACCCTGCCATGGTTCGCCCCCGTCCAGGCCGAGCCCCGCCTCGCCCGGCGGCTCGCTGGCCCGGGGTAGGCCCGCTCGCCCAGCCGCAAGGGGCCGTTCACCGCAGGCCGCGGAGCGCCTGACCACCGGGCGGCTCCTTGTTGATGATGGTCGGGTCCTGCGAGGTGTACATCTGCCCCTGGTAGAGCACGCTCACCAGGAACGAGAAGCGCTGCGGCATGTCGCCCGCTTCGACCGTGTTGAGGTCGAGGATGGCCAGCTTGACCGAGGACTCTCGGCGCACGTCGGTGGGCGGCGGTGCCATCGGCACCCGCTTCTTCTCATCGAGCCATTGCAGGTGCGAGGCGAACTCGACCTCGCTGGGGTCCGCCAACCCCTGCACGCGGAGCCGCAGGATGAGGATGCTCAGGTAGGTGTCCACGGCGAACACCGGGTCGTGGACGCCATTCTGGAAGAAGCGGAAGACCGGCCCTTCCGCCGACTCCACGAAGTCCACCACGACGTCCATCTCGTAGACCTTGGGCTGGAACTCCAAGCCCCAAATGCCTTGCGACATGCCCCTGTGCGGCATTCCGTCCTCCTCTCATCCCTCGTTCTTGGAAGCGCTGCGACCGCACCGTAGCAGCTCCGCCGGCTGGCGGGTAGGTGACCGGTGGCCCAGGCGATGTCGCTCGACATCGGCCCGACGTCGCTCGACATCGCGCCCCTCGACCCAGGACTCGCGCGGACTCCCAGTCGATCTCTCTAACTAGTTCCTTTTCAATGACTTGAAGCGGCATCTCGAGAGACTAGCGAGATGGCCTGGCGGTTGCTCTCCAGGACCACCGAACCATCAACCCACAAGGAGAGAGACCATGATCCGCAGCCTCGTCACCGACAGCCACAGCCTCGTCGCTCTGCCTCCCGTGCTCGAGTTCACCACCGCCACCACCTTCGATCTGGTGTGGAACGACAAGGGCTCGGGGGCCGACCGGGACGGTGCCTTCTACCAGCCCCAGGCGCCGGAGGGTTGGTACATCCTCGGCGACTACGGCCAGGGCAACTACAACTCCCCCGCGGGGACCGTGCTGCTGATCCGCGTGGTGGACAACGACGACCCCGAGCACCCGGCCCTCAAGGCCCCGCTGTCCTGGGCCAAGGTGTGGGACGACAAGGGCTCGGGCGCCAAGGAAGACGGTTCCTTCTGGGCCCCGGTACCGCCCTTCGGCTACGTCGCCTGCGGCCACGTGGTGGCCAAGGGGCACGCCAGCCCGCCCACGATCCCGCAGTTCCGCTGCCTACGCTACGACCTCTCGACCAGCGTCGAGCTCGGCAACGCCGCGCAGGGTAGCGGCCTGATCTGGAACGACCAGGGCTCCGGCGCCGACGCCGACGTGGCGATCTACCGCGTGCCCTCGCTGGGCGTCTTCTGGGCCATCCCGAACTACAGCGCCCCGACCGAGCGCGCCAACGTGCCGAGCGTGCTGATCAACACCTGATCGCAGCCTCTCTTTCACCCGCGAGCCCAAAGGAGACCGCCATGCGCGCCACAGACGGCCTGCGCTCGAAGACCCTCGCAACCTGCCTCGCCGCCCTCCTCCTTGCCGGGCTCGCGTGCCTGGCCTCACCGGCGCGGCGCGACGAAGCGACCACGCCGGAAGGCACCTTCACCGTCGGCGAGAACGGCGACGCCCGCTACTCGATCCAGCTCAGCGTGCCGCCTGGCATCGGTGGCACGACGCCGACCCTCTCGCTCACCTACAGCAGCCAGCGCGGCGATGACCGGCTCGGCGTCGGCTGGCGCCTGCAAGGGCTCTCCGCCATCAGCCGTTGCGCCGCCATCCCGGCGACCGACGGCTTCCGCGGCAGCGTCGACTACGGCCCTGCGGACCGCTTCTGCCTCGACGGCCAACGCCTGATCAATGTCGAGGGAGAGTACAGTGCTCCCGGCTCCGTCTACCGCACCGAGCTCGAGACCTGGCGGCGGGTCACCGCCTCCACCGAGCGCTGCGGCGGTGGGCCCTGCGCCTTCACCGTCGTCGATCGCGGCGGCAACCGGAGCTTCTACGGCACCACGACGGACAGCCGCGTCCTCGCCGTCGGCAGGGCGGACGTGCGGGTGTGGTCCCTCGCCGGAAGTCAGGACCTGAACGGCAACGCCGTCGCCCTGCGCTACACCTCGACGCCCGTGGCCGGGGTCGCGGCCGCCGCTGGGCAGTCCTACGTCAGCGAGATCGCCTACACCACCAACGCCGCCGCCGGCGTCAGCCAGCCCAACCGTTTCGTGCGCTTCGCCTACGAGCCGCGGCAGCAGGCCCTCTCCGGCTACGTCGGCGGCTCGCGGGTCTACACCCAGGCGTTGCTCGCACGAGTGCAGACCTACCTCGACGCGGCGTTGGTCACGGAGTACCGGCTCGGCTACCAGCCGGCGGCAGCCGGCACCGGCCGGCCGCTCCTCACCTCGGCCCAACAATGCGCCAGCAGCGACGACGCCGCGCGATGCCTGCCACCGACCCAGGTCGGTTACCAGGGCGAGGCCACGGTGCGCTTCCGCGCCGAGCCCCTGGCGAGCGGCCTGCCCGCCTCGCCGGAGGGTGTCCTCCCCCTGGACATCAACGGCGACGGCAAGGGGGACCTCGCCTACCTGACCGGCGACGCCAGCCGCATCCAGGTCACCTCGCTGATCTCGGACGGCTCGCGCCTCAGCGCCTGCCCGCAGGTGCTGCAGATCCCCCGCCCGGCCGGCTGCAAGCTCGACGGCAGCGGCACCTCGCGCTGCGCCCTGCTGCCGGCCGCGGTCGACCGCGACGGCAAGGGGGACCTGGTCTTCGTCTTCGCCAACGGCACCCAGCTCGCCTATGCCCTCTTCCCCGCCGAAGAATCGGGCTGCAGCTTCTCCCGGGGGCCGAGCGCCAACCTCGGCATGCCCACCGCCTACGCCGACCTCTGGCCGATGGACGCCAACGGCGACGGCCTCACCGACCTGGTGGGCGGCTGGAGCGATCGTTCGGTCGAGACCGTGGTGACCTTCCTCGGCAGCGCGACGGGCTTTGCCCGCCAGGGCTCACGCGACATCGGCCTCAAGCCCAACCAGCGCTTCTGGCCCGCCGAGGTCAACGGTGACGGCATGCTCGACCTCGTGCAAGCCTGGCATTCGACAGGTGGCTCGATCGCGCTGACGGCGTTCGTGTCGACGGGCGAGAGCTTCGCGGCCGGCACCACGACGGACCTCACGAGCGGCTCGGTGAACCTCGAGGGCCTGTGGCCGCTCGACGTCAACGGCGACGGCAAGAGCGACCTCGTCCAGGGCTGGGCGGCGAGCGGCGCCCTCTCCCTCTCGACCTTCTTCGCCACCGGGGCCGGCGGCTTCGTCTGCGAGCAGCCGAAGGCCGACGGCAGTTTCGAGCCTGGATGCACCACGGCCACCGGCAAGGGGCTCTCCGACGCCCGCGCCTTCTGGCCCATGGACGCCGACGGCGACGGCCGCAACGACCTCGTGCAGGCCTGGAAGGACGGCAGCGTGCTCCGCCTGGTGGTCTATCGCAACGCCAACACCGGCCTCGACCGCGGCCAGGCGGCGGACGCGACCATGGCCTCCCTCGACGTGGCACGGGTCTGGCCCCTCGACTACGACGGCGACGGCAAGACCGACTTGGTGCAGGCGACGGCGACGGGCGGCAGCCTGGCGCTCACCGGCTACCGATCGGAAGGGGCAATCCCCGATCTCGCCGCGACGTTGACCAACAGCGTCGGCGGCCGCTACACCATCACCTACCAGCCGCTCTCGAACCCTGCCGTCTACTCGCCGGGCGAGCAACCGCCAGGCGGTGAGGCCGCGCAGGTGCTGACCTATCCCTACCGCCAGGCCAGCGCGCAGGCGCCGTTTCAGAAGGTGGGCGGCGGCCACATGTCGCTGGTCGCCGAGGTCGAGCGGGTGAACGACCCGGCGACCAACGCTTCGACCTACCGCTACCGCGACCGCTACACCTATTCCGGGGCGCTCTCGGACCTCGCCGGCGGCCGCGGCTGGCTGGGCTTCCGCCGGCTGGCGAAGCTCGACCTGGCGAGCGGCCAGCGCATGCTGACCACTCTCAACCAGGGTTTCCCTTTGACCGGCACCACCGCCGAGATCGAGTACCAATGCGACGCCTCGTTCTCCTCCGACCCGCTCTGCCCCCAGGGGGTGATCGACACCAAGCTGACCGACTCGGACACCGACTACAGCGCCGTGGAGGTGGCCCAGGGCGCCACGGCGCCGCGCCCGAAGGTCTACGAGGTGCTGAAGACGAGCACGCGGCTGACCACCTATGACTACGGCCGCTTCGACTTCGCGCGGGCGAAGAGCTACGCCTACGACGCCTACGGCAACACCACGCTGGTCTCCGATTGGGGCTACGTCGACCCGGCGGGCAGGAACCTCTCCACCGCGGATGACGTGTTCACCTGCTCGGCCTACGACAACCAGGTGACGGCGCAAGGCTGGGAGCTGGGCTACGAGCTGGCGCAGAAGGTCTCCTCGGTGGCGAGCTGCAGCGACTTCAAGCAGTTCAACCCCGCCACCGACTTCTCGCTCGAACGCTACACCTACACACCGCAGCGCAACCTCGAGACCCGCGCGGCCTACGACGACGTCAACCGGGTGGAGCTCACCACCCGCTACACCTACGACGCCTTCGGCAACCTGCTGAGCCAGACGTTGCCCGGCGACCGGCGGTCGAGCTTCCGCTACGAGACCACCTACCACACCTACGCCCGTTGCTCGCTCTCGCCGGCGGACGACAGGGGGCTCCGCCTGGTCGAGTACCGGGGCTTCGACCCGCGCTTCGGCGTCCAGGTGGCGAGCACCACGAACGGCACAACGACCACCGACGACTGCCCGCCGCTCGCCACCTCCGGCGCCGCCGCTTCCCCCGCCGAGGTGAGCACCGTGTGCCTCGACCCCTTCGGCCGCCAGGTGGCGCGCCAGGGGCCGATCCCAAGCCTTCCCGCCGACGTCGTGGGCGACGCCAACTGCCTCGGGGCGACGGTCACCGGCGAGGGGACCGCCTTCCGCGCCGCCCCGGTGGTAACGCTCGCGACGTTCGCGCGGGCCCGCGACGAGCGGGGGCGCCTCTACACCCAGCAGAGTGACCTCCAAGACTGGACGCTTGCCGGCGCCAGCCCCGTCTTCCGCTGGAGCCGGGCCTACGTCGACGGCCTGGGCCGAAGCTATCTGCAGGTGGCCGAAGAAGAAGCCAGCGTGGGCCAGGTGGCCAGCTGCTCGAACTTCAACTCCGACGACAAGACCACTCGCCAGTCCATCCCACGCTACTTCGCGGACGACACCATCGCCTGCACCTCCTCGTCGGGCCCCGGTTCGACGGGCCCCGGCGGCGTGCTCTGGTCCACCAGCACCTACGACGCCTACGGGCGGCCGACGCGCCAGACGAGCCCCTCGGGGCCCGATGGCCAGGCCACGGCGATCACCCAGATCGCCTACCAGAAGGACATCCACGTCCAGGTGACACAGGCCGCCGGCACCCCCGAGGCCCTCACCAAGCTCCTCGACTACGAGTACTTCAACTCCCAGCGCAAGCTCGTGCAGATGGTGCTCCCGGCGGCAGGGGGCGCCACCACCACCTTCACCTACGACCGCCTCGGCCGCCTGCTGACGGCCACCGATCCGGCCAGCCCGAGCAACCCCCGCGGGGTCACCAACACCATCACCTACGACTCGCTGTCGCGGCGCACCAGCGTCGACAACCCAGACCAGAACTCCTGCCTGGCAAGCCCCGGAAGCAGCGGCTGCGCGCCGGGCGCCAAGGCCCTCGAGCTCGCCTACGACCCCCTGACCGGTGACCTCGCGACCAGCATCGACGCCGCCGGCCGGGTGACGCGCTTCCACTACGACGCCCTCGGCCGGATGACCGGCAAGACCTTGCCCGCCGGCGGTACCGGCTCGGGGAGCGTCCTCTACGGCTACGACGACCCGGCGGCGGCCCACGGCGCCGGGCGCCCGACGAGCGTCGAAGGCCGCGACGAGAAGGGCACGCGGCTCTATCGGTCGAGCTACGCCTACGACGCCTACGGCAACCGCAGCGAGACCCGCCTCGAGCTCGACGGCACGACCTACGCGAGCGCCCAGGTCTACGACCCGCTGGCGCGGGTGATCGGCCTCACCTACCCCGACGGCTTCACCCTCACGCAGAGCTACGCGATGGGCAACCCGCAGGCACTCTTTGACGCCGAGACCCGCTACGTCGAGTACCGGGACTACACCGCCGTGGGCGGGCCGCAGCAGGTGAGCTACGGCAACGGCACCACGGGGACCTACGCCTACGCACCCACCGGCCAGCCGCTCTCACAGCAGGTCTTCGACGCCCGCGGCGGCCGCCTGCTCGACGCCAGCCTCGCTTACAACACGCTGCTGCAGGTGACCGGCACCCGCGACCTGCTGCGCCCGGGAGGGACGGATTTCTCACAGACCTTCCGCTATGCCGGCACCCGTCTCACCGCGGCCTCGGCCCCCGGCCTCTACGGTGACCTCGCCTTCGGCTACGACGCCGCCGGGGACCTGACGGCCAAGGACGGCTACACCTACACCTACCAGGCGCACCGCATCGCAGCGGGGACGGGCGCCGGCCTACCCGCCTTCGCGGCCCACTACGACCTCACCGGCAACCTCGACCGGCGCAGCCTCGGCAACGAGGCCTGGAGCTACCGCTACGACGTGCGCAACCGGTTGGTCGCGGCCCAGAAGGGCGACGAGACGCTGCTCTCCGTGCCGCTCTACGACGACGCCGGCAACCGCTTGAAGAAGCTCACCCCGGACGGCGTGGAGACCATCTACGTCAGCCCCCTCTACCAGCTCACCCGCTTCCCAGACGGCTCGAGCGAGGTGACCAAGGTGCTCGCCAGCGCCGGCGGCACGGTGGCGACCCTCACCACGGCCGAGAAGGCCGTGCCGGCCGCCCCCGGCGTGCCAGTGCCCGGAACGCTGTTCTTCGTGCGCGACTACCTGGGCTCGACCTCGCTCACTACGGGCGAAGACGGCCTGCTGCGCAGCCGCATGGCCTACGTCCCCTACGGCGGAGTGTTCCAGCCCGGCGTCTCCGGCCCCGATGACTTCCGGCCGAAGTTCCAGGGCCAGGAGCTCGACCAAGCGGCCGCCCTCTACTACTTCGGGGCCCGCTACTACGACCCCGCCCTCGGCCGCTTCCTCACTGCCGACACCCAGCTGGGCAGTGACCTGACCACCCTCGACAGCCTCAACCGCTTCGCCTTCGCCCTCAACAACCCGGTCACCTTCATCGACCCCACCGGCCACAGCGTGTGGGACGCCATCGGCGGCTTCCTGATCGGCGCCACCGAGATCGTCCTCGGGGTGGCCGTCGACGTGCTCTCCGACGGTGCCCTGGAACCGGTCGGCGGCGCCTTGATCGGTGCCGGCCTGAACGGCGTCACCTACAGCGTCACCAACTCCAGCAACTTCAGCTGGAAGCAGTACGGCGTCCAGCAAGGCGAAGGCGCCTTGATCGGCCTGTTCACGGCCGGCTTCGGCAGCGAGGCCGAGCCCGGAGTTTCGCTCGCCTCGAGCGAGGCCGCCGAGGAGGTGGCGGCCTCCACCGCCTCGCAGGAGGCCGCGGAGCTCGCTGCGCAGTCCGAGGGCCGAGAGCTCGCCAGCGCGGCCGACGAAGGTTTCACCGAGGCTGAGTCCGCAGCGGGCCGCAGCGAAGACCTCGGCGAGGCAGGCGAGGGCGAGTTCTGCACCGCGAGCTTCCCGGCGGGAGAGACGGTGTGGGCGAGCCAGGGCAGGCTGGCGGTCGAGACCTTGAGCGGAGCCGAGGTGCTGCGCTCCAGGAGCTCGATCGACGGGCAGGAGGCGGCGAAGCCGCTGACCCTCACCCTCCAGCGCTTGACCTCGGAGCTCATCGCCCTCGAGGTGACGGGCGACGGCGGACGGACGGAGCGTTTCGTCACCACCCCCAACCACCCGTTCTTCGTCCTCGACCGGGGCTGGGTGCCGGCGGCCAAGCTCACCGCCGGCCAGCACCTCTCGACGGTCGACGGCGAAGGCGCCGAGCTTACCGCCGTCTCCCCCTTCCAGGCAGACGAGCCCGTGCGGGTCTACAACCTCGAGGTGGCGGACTTCCACTCCTACTTTGTGGGTGACCTCGGCCTCTGGGTCCACAACCCTCGCTGCGTGGAGGACGGCGTCACGACGAACCACCTCAATGGCGAGGAGCGGGCGAGCCTGCGCCAGCTGCAGGACGAGGCCGATTGGCAGATCAACGCCAGCCGCGACATCCCCTCTCGCCAGCAAGGCAAGGTGACCGTGGCCTTCGACCGCCAGTCGGGCCAGTTCTACTCCGACTTCAGCGGCAGCGGTGGTCGCGGCATCAGCCCCCGCTCACAGCTTGGCGAGCTGGTGGTGGACCGCACCGGCGGCCAAAGTCAGGAAGGCTGGCACATCCTGAGCTGCTCCGAGGTCAAGGTCTGCCAGACCGCCTCCGAGGCCGGCACCTACTCCGGCCGCCTCGACATCGCCACCTTCGACGCGCAGACGGGCAATCTCGTCGAGCCTTGCCGCAACTGCTCGCGGTGGATCTACGAGCTGAGCGCACGCGTCTTCATCCCCTGAGGGCCGGCGGAGAGCAACCCTCGACGACCGCCATGAAGCGACCCTGATCCCTGACGTCGCCTGGGTCTACTCGGACCCAGGCACCGATGCCAGGCCGGCCCTCACGATCTACCGCCTGCGAGGGCCGGCCGGCGGCGCACCGGTAGCGCGGCCTGGCACCACCGTTGGTCACGAAGCGCCTCAACCCCGCCGCCGTTTGCGCATCTCTCCTTGGGGAACGCGCGGGTGACTCGGCGACCCGTGCCCGAACGGCCCTCGGGCCAAGGAGCCTCCGATGTTGCCTCGTCCCTCCCCCTACAGCACCCCTAACCTTCGCGCTGCGCTCTCGTCACTGGCAGGTTGGTTGCCCAGCAACAACTGGGCTCTTTGCACCGCGAGCATCTTCGTTCTGCTTGGGCTCGTCCTCGGAGCCTCGCCTGCCTCCGCCCTCGACTACTTCGCCCTCGATACGCCCTGCGTCGCCTTCGACACTCGCTCCACGGACGCTCCACCACTCGGCAACGGCGTGGTCCGCACCGTCGCCCTCGCCGGGGCCGGCCGCTCCGGCATCCCCGCCTCGGCACAAGCGCTGGCCGTCAACTTCACGGTCTTCGCGCCCACCCAGGCCGGCTTCCTGGTGGCTTACCCGGCCGACCAGCCGCTGCCGGTGACCAGCGCCATCAACTTCAGCGCCGGGCAGACCCGCTCCAACAGCGACATCGTGCCCCTGGCTCAGAACGGCTCGGGCACCCTGGCCCTGGTGGCCGGCTTCGCGGCGGGCAACAAAGCGACCGTCAACGTGGTGATGGAGGTGCGTGGCTGCTTCTCGGCAGACACTGCGCCGATCGTCGGTACCTCGCAGGGGCCTCTGCGCTTCGAGACGGTGACCGGCTGCCGCCTGGCGGACACCCGAGTCTACGGCGGCCCGCTCTCCGGGCTCCCTCCCTATGGCAACGAGACTCGCGATTTCGTGGCCCGCGGCTACTGTGGCATCCCCGCGGACGCCGCCGGTGCGTGGGTCAACCTGACCGCCGTCTCCCCTACTCAGGCCGGCACTCTCACCCTCCACTCCTCTGACCTAGGCTGGCCCCCGGGGCCGACCTTGCAGCTTTCCGCGAGCGTGCCGGTGATCGGCAACGGCGTCCTCACCACGCTCTCCAGCACCGCAGGGGCCGACCTCAAGCTGACCTATGAGGGCAGTGGCCAAGTCGATGCCGTGCTCGACACCAATGCCTACCTCATCGACCACGGCGGCGCCCCTTTCACGCCGATCACCCCTTGCCGAGCCGTCGACACCCGCGCCTCGGGACCGATCCCGGGCCTGACGACCCGCACCTTTGGCCTGCGCCCAGCCTGCCCGGCGATCCCGGAGTGGGCGACGGCTGTGGCCGCCAACGTCACCGTCGTTGGGCCCACCGGCCCCGGCTTCCTCACCGTCTTCCCAGCCGGCGGCATTCAGCCGCCGACCTCGGCGATCAACTTCGCTGCCGGTGAGCCGGCCCTCGGCAACGGCGGCATCTACGCCATTCCCGTCGCGGCGCCGTCGAGCTTCGAGCTATCGGTCTTCGCCGGGATGCCCGTCGCCGGGACGTCCACCCAGGTGGTCGTCGACGTGTACGGCTACTTCGGCAGCCAGTTCGAGGGCAACGCCGAGGCCGACCCCGGCGCCAGTGGTGTCGATGCCTTCCAGGAGCGTGGCGTCTCGCCCAGCCGGATGTACCAGGTAGACGCCATCGAAAGCGTCAACCTGTTCAATGGCAACGTCAACATCTCCTTCCCGGTCGGTCCGCGCCTGCCGGTTGGCGGCGAGCTCAGCTACGGGTTCGAGCTCACCTACAACTCCAAGGTCTTCGATCAGAAGGAGGTCCGCAGGGGAACGGCCTATCGAGTGCAGGCGGTGCCCTTCCCAGCCAATGCCGGGCTCGGCTGGAACCTCTCGCTCGCCGGCAGCCTCGAAGGCCCGGCGCCCGACGAACAGGGTCGCTTCACCTACCACTCGCAGGACGGTTCCAGCCACACCTTCTACGAGACGCTCAATCGCTACAACGGCTCTGCGTTCGCCGAGGCCGAGCCAGGCGTCTACTACACCCGCGACTCGACCTACTTGCGCCTGAAGTTCGGCTCCAGCGTCCAGGGCTTTGCGACGGCCACGGTGGAAATGCCGAACGGAATGGTGCACCGGTTCGCCTACCGGGGTTGGCAGTCTCCCTCGGGCAAGAACGAGCCCAAGTGGCGCCTCACCAAGATCGAAGACCCGTTCGGCAATTGGGTGGCGATCGACTATGACCACGCCACGGAGTGGGTGGTGACAGACAGCACGGGCCGCGGTGCGCAACACGTCTATTTCGTCGCCGATCCTCAGCTCGACGCCGTGGTGTCGCAGCTCCAGGTCCAGACCGTCGGCGGCTCTGCCCCGCTGTACAACTTCCTGTACGCAAATCAAGACGTCAATCCCGGCACACTGGACACCGACCGCGACCCCGCCGAGACCCTCTCGCTCCCCTTCCTCGAGAGGCTTCAGCTGCCCGACGGCGCGAGCTTCGGCACGACCATTCTCCCGGGCACTGCCACGGATGCCTCGGGCGGGATCATCCAACAGCTCACCCTGCCTTACGGTGGCTCGATCGACTGGACCTACCAGACCTACAACCTCCCGGTCGCCGGCTGCTCTCCTCGCAATCACCTGGGAAGCACACCGGGCGTGCGCGAGCGCACCTTCCGCACCGCAGACGGCGCTGTCGCCGGTCGTTGGCTCTATGAGCAGACCCTCTCGAGCACGGTGGTGACCCCCATCCCCGTGGTCACCTGCGACCGCGGCGAGGGGCGGTCGGGCTTCCCCGCTCGTTCAGCCCGCGCCTATGCCATCCGCAAAGTCACCACGCCGCTCAACGACTCTTTCGTGGCCTACTACTCGACCGTCCCCGACCCGCAGGACTCCCGGATCAGCTGGCCGGCACCCTACGACTTCCTCGACTACGGGCTGCCCTTCAGCCGCCACCAGACCGCCGGCGACGGCACTCTCTACCTCTCCCGCGAAACCTACGACTGTGACAGCAACGGGGCGAACTGCCAGCTCGACCGCAGCGAGTACGTCCACTTCGAGCGCGACCGCGAGCAACGGTACCCGAACGACGAGGCCCGCCATGCCTCGCAGAGCCGCCTCAGTTCCAGCCGCACGGTGTTCGCCCGCGACGGCAACCGTTACAAGGAAACCGTCTACGGCAACTTCGATGGCCTCGGGCACTACCGCTTCACCACCGAGCGCGGCAACTTCCAGCCGAACGATCACGACCGCACCACGATCGTCAAGTTCAACCCCAACAGCGGCACCTACCAGCTCGATGCCAACAGCCGGCCCGTCCCCGGCGTCCATACCTTCCAGATGCCGGCCTCGACGGCCCCGTGGGTCCTGGGGACCTACGACGAGCGCACTGCCAACTCCGGCACCAGCACGGTGCGCGAGCTCTATTGTTTCAACGGCAGCACGGGCTTCCTCAACCGCAAACGAGTGCGCTACAACCCGGAGAGCTCCACCAATCGTGACGTGCTCATCGCCTACACCCCCGACGCCAATGGCAACCTGACGCGCGAGGCCTTCTATGGGGCCGACGATCACAATGCCCCCAACGATACCTGCGGCACGATCCCAGGGACCACGCCACCCTCGTTCATCCGCGAGCACACCTACACCGCGGGCGTTCTGCGCAGCTCGCGCTACCGCGGTGTCCATCCTGCCACCGACTTCTACACCGTCGACCGCGACATCGATCTCTCCAGTGGGCTTCCCCTCGTCGTGCGGGACTCGGCGGGGCTGCCCACCGAGCTGACCTACGACTTGATGGGACGGCTGACCCAGGCCAGGCCGACGGGCACCGCGTCCGGGGTCGCGGGGCGTGCAGCCTGGACGGAGATCTCCTATCTCAACGCCGACCAGAACTGCGACGATAGCCAGCGCACGGCCTCCGGGCTCGCCCACTGTGCGCATGCCATCGTGCGCCGGCGTACTGCACCGGCCCAGGGCGGGGCCATTCGCTCACAATCCGAGGTCTACTTCGACGGCCTCGGGCGCGAGGTGCTGAGCCGGCGCTCCCTCCCGGGACCCGACCAGTGGGCGACCACCATCACGAACTACGACGGCATGAACCAGAAGACTTTCGTCTCGGTGCCAGGCTCGCTGACCAGTGGCACGCAGTACCTGGACTACGACCCCTACGGCCGGCCGGGGCAAGTGCGCTCTGCGGACGGTCACCTCACGAGCTACGCCTACGGCGGTACCCGCTCCATCAGCCGCACCGTCAAGATCGGTCAGCTCGACGCTGGTGGCAACATCGTCGAGGCCGACGCCACGACCACCGAGACCTACGACTCGCTGGGCCGTTTGGTGAGCGTGAAGGAGCCGGCGGCCGTCGGTCCACAACCTGCTCCAGGCACCTGCAACCTGATCACCTGCCCGGTGCTGACCAACTACGAGTACGACGTCGCTGACCGCCTCACGGAAGTGACGACCCAAGCCTTGGAAGGGACACAGCACCGCACGTTCTCCTACGACGGTCTGGGCTTCCTGCGCACGGAGGACCGGCCCGAGCTGCAGGCCCCCAGCGGCCACGAGCACGACCGTGAGTTCCTCGACTACAGCCCGCTGGGCCACCCCAAGCGAGTGATCGACGGCAGCGGCGACCGCACGCTGAGCTACGACTGGGCTGGTCGTATGCTGGCGATCCAACGCACCAGCGACGCGGCGCCCCTCGTGGCCTTCACCTACGACGAACGGGATGGCAGCCGGCCGGGCGCCAGCAACGGCAAGCCGGTGCGGGCCTCCCGCTTCAACTACCGCGACGTCTTCACCCTCGAGGTCCGCCAGGACTTCGATTACTACGGTACCGAGGGGGCGCCCTCAGCACGGGTGATGCGCTTGATCACCGGCGGCGTTGCCCATGAGAAGTTCACCCAGACCTTCTCGTACAACGATCTCGGCGACCCCTCCAGCGTCCGCTACCCGACCTGCGACTTCGCCGAGTGCCCGCCGACCGTGCCCTCGCGGACCATTGACGTCTTCTACGACCAGGGGCTTCCGGTGGCGATCAGCGGCTACGCCAGCGCCCTCAAGTACCACCCCAACGGCAGCTTGTTCCGCGTCGAGATGACCAATGGCCAGGCCTGGCAGCAGGATGCGGACCCCAACCTCCTCCCCCGCCCGCTCGCGATCTGCATCAAGAGCAACACCAACAGCTCGAGCTGCGGTACCTCCGGTCTCGGCCCCTACCAGTACGATGGCCTCGGCGACGTGGTCAAGATCGGTACCGAGAGCTACTCCTACGACCTGATGGGCCGGCTGGTGTGGGCCGAGCACGACGCTGCCAGCGGTGGCCGCGATCGGCAGGTCTACTCCTACGATGGCTTTGGCAACCTCAAGGGCATCGACAGCAACCTGGCGCAGTTCTCTCGCTCGATCCCCGTCGACCCGGCGACCAATCACCTGGCCGGCAACGTCTCCTACGACCAGGCCGGCAATCTGAAGAGCTGGAACGGCCACCTGTACGACTACGACGAGCTGGGGATGATGAGCCGGAGCCGCAACGCCGACCTCGGCTACACCTACTTCCTGTACGACGCCAGTGGTGAACGGGTGCTGAACTTGACGCCCGCCGTCGCCGGCGTGCACGACCGGCTTGACCGCTGGACGTTGCGCGACCTCGGCGGCAAGGTACTGCGCGTGCTCGAAGCGACGGCCTACGTCTGGCAGTGGAAAGGGGACTACGTCTATCAAGGCAGCGCGCTTCTCGCCAAGGAGTCTCCGGGCACCAGCGGCACAGCGCGCTTCTTCATCGATCATCTGGGCACGCCACGGCAGATCTTCGACGGCAACGGCGGGCGGGCCCACCACTATTTCCCCTACGGCGAGGAGTACAGCGGCGGCGACGCCGAGGTCATGAAGTTCACCGGCCATGAACGCGACCTCAACGACCCCAATGGCGTCGGCGACGACCTCGACTACATGCACGCGAGGTACTACAACCCTATGCTAGGACGGTTCCTGAGCCCGGATCCGGCGGCGAGCAACGAGCCGCGCCGGGGGTCGCGAGCGTGGAACCAATACCTTTATGCCGATGCCAGCCCCATCCGATTCGCTGATCCGACAGGGCGAGCGGTTCCGCCGTGCAGAGAGGACGCTGGAACCTCGGCATATCCGAACGGCTGCGACTTCACACCCGTCAGCAAGGACACGTCCGGCTATCGGCGCCTTGCATCAGGACCCGCCTACGCTCTCCTCGCAGGCCTGGCCGGGCCCGACGGCGTCATTGCTGCTATCGGCGGAGGCACTGCCGCCGCGGGCTTCGGCAGCAACGGAACTCCCAGCAGCCGCTTCTTCGACACCGCCACCAGAATCCTCGTCGTCCAGACAATCCCACTCACAGGAAGGATCGCTACCCTTGTCAAGAGCTTCGTGTCCGGCGTCCTCACCGCCTTGGCCGCGAAGCAACCCGGGAACTCCGTCGAGTTCTCGAAGGACGGGAAGTTCGTCACCGTCACCAGCCCCAAGGGGACGGCGATCCTCCCCAGGGAGGTCTATGACAAGTACGAGGAGGAAGGCAAGGTGAAGAACGGCAAGGTTGAGCCCGCACAAGGCGTACAGACTTCGCCGGGCGAGCAGGAAGGCCACCAGTAGAGCGGTCATTCAGCGGCAGTTCCAGCACTCAGAGTGCCACTTGCTGCATGACAAGAGCACTTCGCAGTGTTGAGGCTGCCCGTATGACCAGCACTCGCCGAGCGTTGCCCTGTCAGGACCGAGCACCGAAGCTGCTGGAGCCGCCTCTCGACTCCAGCAGCCTTTCGGCGTCCGCACTGCGTTCTTCACTGCAGCCGCCGGCCTTGGTGGACGTGCTTCCCGGCCTGCGCCCGCCACTGTCGATTCCGATCGATCCGGCCTAGCCTCGGCAGCGCGCAAGGCCTCCCGCAACCTGCTGGGCAGCATTGGGAAAGGAGTGAAGAGCCCGCCGCAGCGACCGACGCTGCTGGGGCCTGCCTGCCGAGCCGCCGGAATGCCAAGGGACGACCGAACGCCAAACGGGGCGGCCCGGAGAGGGACTCACTCTCAGCGAAATCGAATGTAGGATGAGGCGCTCGGCCCAGCGAGCCGAAACGGCGGGCAGGTTGCGCAGGCTCAGGCAGAGTTGGCCACCGGCGAGGACGACAGCGGGTACCGCTGAGAGACCGAGTGGAAAGACCTCGACGCGAGGCACCTGCCCTGAGTTGAGGGCTTGACGCCAACAATCACACAGAAGTGGTTGAGCATGGCATTGAGAGAGTGACAACAATGGGCGACGAGAGAGCCGCACGGCTATCAGGGCATGCACTCGCGGTTCGGGCGGAACGCATTGATGCCGACAACTGGATCGACGACTTTTCTCAAGCGCCTCCGCACGTAACCAAGGCGCTGGGGCTGCAAGCCTGCCGTGAGGGCGAACTGGTCATGGTTCGCAGCCACATCCCCTTCAACCACTTCAACATGGTGATGACGCTCGGTTGCCCTGCAGCAGTGGACGACCCGACCTTCGAGGCCATAGAACGCTTCTATTCCGAAGGCGGAGTCGAGCGGCACTGGATCGTGCTCAACGACTTCAGCCAGCCACCCGGTCTCGCACAACAGTTGGTCGCCCGCGGCTACGAACCCGCCGGTGCTTGGGAACGGGTCGTCCTCCAGGGAGTCACCGACGACGAGTGGGCCGAGCATGCGCAAGGCTGCGAGCTCGTGACCCCGGCCAATGCAGAAGAGTGGAGTCGCTTTGTGATGGACTGCTATCGAATGCCACCCCTGATCGGGGAGTGGCTACGAGCGCTCGCCGGCAGCCGCGGCTGGCTCCATGCGATGAGGCGGGAAGGCGGGCATGCGGATGGCAAGGTCATCATGGCGCGCAGCCTCTACCAGGACGCTGAAGGTTGGGCATGGCTGGGTATTGACGCCCCTGTACCCGGAGTCATGGCGCCGTGTTTCGAAGATGATCAGAAGGTCGTAGCAACGCTGCTTGCGCATGCCGCAACGCGCGGTGCACGCGCGTTCGTCAGCGACATCGAAGTGCCATGCCCTACACGCGATAGTGAAGCGTACCGGCGTTGGGGTCAACTCGGTTTCACAGCGGTCTACCTGCGCAAGCTGTTCTCGAAAAGCCAGCGAGCCTAACCATCCCGTGGGCTAGCGTGAGATGCGATCGCGGCGAGCGCGGTGATCGCGATCAAGCCGGGGTGGGGCGAGGCGGAAGCGTCAGAGGGAGGACAAGCCTGCGCGCCCTAGCCGGGCGCGGGCAGGAAGGCGACCTCGAGCTCGCCGTCGAGGCCTTGCGCGTAGTGGGCGCCGAGCACGAGCTCGCCGCAGGACAGCGAGAGGACGATCCGTGCCGCCCTGCCGTCCACCACGCCGCTCTCGGCCTCGCACCGCACGCGGTGGATCTGCGCGCCGCGCAGGCCGAACCGCTCGCCGTAGTCCACCCTTCGGAAGGGAGGCTCGGCGACGTCCGCGACCGCCGCCGCCTCGCTCCATTCCTCCCAGAAGGCGAGCCCGGCGTCCAGGAAGCAGCGCTGCCACGGCAGCCCGCTCGGCTTGAGGACGACGAGCGCGGGCTCATCGTCAGCGGCGGCAGAGTAACCCACCACGCTCTCGAGCTCGCGGCCGGCGAGATCGCTGACCTCGAACTCCGCATCCTGAAAGCGACGACCTCGCGGTTCCATCGGCCCCCCGTCACCAGCCTCACAGGCCCGGCGGTCCTCAAGCCCCGGCGGCGGTGTCCTGCCCGATCCACAGGCGATTGCCGTCCGGGTCCTCGATCCTGAACTCAAGCATGCCGTAGAACGTCGTCTCCAGGTCCGGGACCTCGGCGCCGTTCGCTCGCACCTGGGCATGGTACTCGCAGATCACCTCCGGGTAGAGGTAGAGGACCGAGGTGCGCGGGATGCCGGGATGCAGGTTGATCGACTCGTCGAGCATCAGCCGGCAGTCGTCGAAGCGCAGCATCGCCCAGCGCCAGCCGTCGTTGCGCTTCTCGACCGCGAAGCCGAGCTTGCGGTAGAACTCGATGCTCCTCGGCAGGCTGCGCACCGGCAACATGGGAACGAGACGGCTCAGCTTCATCGTGCACCCTCTCCAGCTCCGGCTCGGCGCACCCTGGAAACGCTGGGGGCTCGGTCGCCCGCCGAGCGATGAGGCCCTCCCCCAGGCCGGGCACCGGCAGAGGGTGCCGCGAGCCTGGAAAAGGTGAAGCATGGCACGGCCGTGGTGGCGCGCGGGGCTCTTCAGAAGTTGAAACCGATCGAGCCCAGCCAGGCCCGGCGGCTGCCGACGACGAGGGGCCGGCGGGGGGCCTCGCTCTTCTCGTAGTCGATCTTCAACACCCACTGATCACTCGGCCGGTAGTTGAGGCCCGCCGTCCAGCGCGACTCGCGGTTCTTCTCCCGCAGGCCGTCGATCGGGCCCGCGAGCTCGACCCGCTCCCACTGCCCCACGAGCTGGAAGCGCGACTCGGGGAAGAGCTCGCCGTGCCGCCCCCGGTGCAGCAGCCGGCGGCCGAAATCGAGGGTGCCGCGCACATACCAGCCGCGCAGGCTGGTCGCCGGCCCGGCCAGCTGCTCGGCCTCGATGTCGTCGAGCTCCCCGGTCAGCCGGAAGGGGCCCAGGCGGGTGCCGAGGTCGACCGCCCAACCCGTCGTGTCGAGCTTGCCGGCGTCGTCGTAGGCGCCCCGATAGCCACTCAGGCCGAGCTCGAAATGGCCGCCCGCCTGCAGCGCCAGGCGCCCGGCGAGCGCCTTGTCGTTGTTGTTGTCGACCCCGAAGGCCTGGCGGGCGTCGAGCGCACCGAGGCCGGTGATGTCGGCGTCGAGCCCGGAGAGCACGGCGACGTCCCAGCTCAGCGCCGAGCGGCTGCCGAGCAAGGTGCTGCCGCGCAGGCCGATACCGTTGTCCGTCCAGTCCGACGGCGCCACCGCGACGGCGAGGAGCGGCTTCGAGATCACGTCGCGGACGGGTGCGTAGTGATCGACGTTGAAGTTGCCGAAGGGGACGAGGACCACCCCGGCGCGCAGCTGCAGCCAGGGGGCCACGTCGTAGTTGGCGTAGGCCTGCTCGATCAGCACTTCGCCGCCGCGCTTGCCGCCCACCGCGGCGGCGTCCTCGAACTCGATCTCGGCGAAGAGGCCGAGGCGCGGATGGGGCCGGCCGCTGAACACCAGCTCGAAGGCCTCGGCGTCGAAGACGGAGTCGCTGCCCGCCGGGTCGATGGCGTTGAAGGTGCCGTAGACCGAGAGGCGCACGCGGCGCTCCTCGGCGTCGCTGAGCGAGCTTGCCGTGTCGGTCGTCTCGCGGAGCCCCTCCTGCATCGTCTCGACCGTGCTGGCGAGCTCATCGAGGCGTCGTTCGATCGCCGCCAGGCGCTCCTCGACCGCCGCCGCGGCCTGCTCCGCGCGCTCCTGGCGGAGCGCGGCCACCTCCGCCCGCAGCGCAGCGATCTCGCGCAGCAGGCCCTCGACGTCCGGCGCGGTGGCCTTCGGCGGCTCCGCGGCGCGGCTCGTCGTCGCCGGGCCGAGGCCTACGAGAAGGGTCCACGCCACGGCCACCACGGCGAGCCTTCTGCTCACAAGCGCACCTCCAGGATCAGGCTGTTGGTCGGCTCGACGCCGTCGGCCTCGAGGCTCAGGCGCAGCGGTCCAAGGGGAACGTCCTCGCCGATGAAGAGGGTCACGGTCGCTGCCGTCGGGGCGATCTCGAGCTTCGAGATGCGAACGCCCGGCACTTGCGACCGTCCACCTCGCACGGAGAGCCGCGCACCCGCCGGCAGATCTTTGCCTCGCAGGGTGATCTCGACCACCGAGCCCCGGCGGACCGAGGGTGGCTCGACCGCCGTCAGCCGCGGCCGGGGTGGCTCCAGCCGCAGCTCGGCAGGCGGCGGCAAGCTGGGTGGCGGGCCCTGCCCCGCCTGGGTCGAGGTCGTCGGGCTCTGCCCCGGCGAGGTCTTCGGCGCCGAGCTCTGCAGCTCCGCGCTTGGCGGCGCCGAGCTCAGAGGCGCCTGGCTCGGGGGCAATGAGCTCGGTGCTGGCGCGGTCCGCTGAGCGGCCGCCTGGGTGTCCGGGCTCGCCCCTTGCGATGAGCTCCCGGCCGAGGAGGGGGCCTGGGCGGCCTGGCTGCCGCGCGCTTCTGCCGGCACCGGCGTCGTCCCCGCCGCCCCCTCGTGCGGCGTCGGTCCGCCTCGGCTCGCCCCCGGCGCGCCGGCTGCGGCGGGCTCGCGGGCCGCCGGGGAACGGGAGCTGGCAGGGGCCGAGCCAGCCGCCGGCGGGCTTGCAGGCTCACCAGCCGCAGCAGCAGCCTCCTTGGAAACATCGTCCGCGGAAGGGGCTTCCTCCACACTCCCCGACGCAACCGTCCCCGCTTCGCTTAGGTCCGGCAGCTTCTCCTCCTGGGGCCGGGCCTCTGCCGACCGATGCTCGCCGCCGAGGTCGCGCGAGCCCGGCGGTGCCTCGCGCCCACGCAGCAGCCAGAGCCCACCTGCCACCACCAGGACGGCGGCGGCGAGCCCCCAGCCGACCCGGCTCCTCGCGCGCCGGAGCGGCTTGGCGGG
>WBZL01000884.1_pt1 | contig 33273 bp, 26 predicted proteins | sample 5204291 | NCBI WGS metagenome assembly WBZL01 (sample SAMN12344345, study PRJNA552823) | activated sludge metagenome | biome: Activated sludge suspended growth; feature: Nitrification reactor; material: Wastewater; isolation source: activated sludge from nitrification reactor of wastewater...
CTTCAGCTCATTTCCATATATGGCGGCCTCAAAAACTTCTCGTTTTTCACGATTCCGCTTCTGATTGCGCAAAAGTTACGCTAGAAAACAAAAATGCCAAAAAAAGAAGGGCCGGGCAAATTCGCCCGACCCTTCTTTTTCGGAGGTAACTTTATTCTGTTTTTCTGAGCCTTAACGCCATCACCCCACCCCCCACAAACGCCGCGCCAACATTGCCCAACCCCATCACGGTCAGCATCGTAAACCGTTCCCCCGCCCCCGGCGCGCCGACGACCCAGCCGGAGGCTTCCATGATCAGGTTGATGAGCAGAAAACTCACGCCCGCCGCCAATCCCACACGCCAAAATAAGGAAACTGCCAACGCATTATTCCGCAAGCCCCGCCCAATCGCCCACGCGCTGATTCCCGCGATCAGAAAGGCGGACGGGACAAAGACCAGGGTGAAAATCCGGTGGATGCCCGTTGAGGCCCCAAAATTGGCAAGCAGAGGCGGCTCGACCACACTCAGAAAAAGGGCCACGATCAGCACCACCGGGCCAAACCCAGTCAGGCCTGCAAATGCCAGACGACGGGTTTCGGTTGCCCCGGCCAAACGCCCCATCCCAATTCCCCACGCCGCTCCTCCAGCCAGAAATCCGGCCAATGCGGGGACGGCGGCAAAAGTGATGTGCATCGGGAGCGGGTTTTCGATGGTGCTTCCTGGTAACACGTTATAAAGCGTTGACCCAAGCAGGAAGCCGATCGCCAACCCGCCAAAGAGGGTGAGGACGGTGAGGAATGCACCTTGAAGAAGGGGTTTTATCATGGCCTTCTCCTAAAACGGTTTGAACATCATCAACCACGCGAGCAAGGCTACGCCCCCGTACCCGATGGCGGTGAGCAGGACAGGTTTGCCTTTCGCGAGGATGGCATCTAGTTCTTCGCGCGGGGCAGGCGGGATGGCGGGCATCGGTTTGCCCCGTTCGGCGAAGGGGAGTCCGGCGGCTTTACGTGCTCCACCGTAAATGGCCCCCCCCATCGCGCCCATTGCACCAACGATGACGATGAGCAAGACAATGGACACCCAAATCCAGCCCTCTCCCCACCATTTTCCGGTAAACCCGGCAATGAGACCAGTCACGAAGAGGGTGAGAAGCGAGGGGTACATGATCCGGTAGGAGTTGCCGGAGAGTTCGAGCAAGAGTTTGATCCGTTCCAGATTTCGTTCGTGCAACAAGGCAAAGGCGACGACTGCCGAGACTCCGTGGGCGATCAAAAAGCCGAAAACGGCGAGGACATGAAGAAAAACGATCCAGGCGTGCATAACAATTTTTCCTTTCAATGGTGATCTAGTCAAACCAGATTGAAAATTACTCAGAGTGTACGGAGTTTTCACAGAGATTCTCAGAGTTTTTTAAATCTGGCTCTACCGGAATTAACGGGATGGGAACCCGAATTTTGAAGGTGCTGGGGGATGTACATCCCCCAGCACCTTCAAAATTCGGCATATTTCCCGCTAAAAACGGAAGAGCCTTAAATCTTCGTGAATCTCTGTGTTACCAGGGTTTAAGGTTCCACAATCAGCGTCCCCACCATCCCTGCACCTTTGTGCCCGTAGGCTCCACAATAAAATTCGTAGACGCCCGGCTGAGTGGGGGTGAAGGTGAGGGTTGTGGTTTGACTGCCGGGGAGGGGGACGTGAATGCCCAATACGTCAATGTCGAACGCGTGGGCATAGCCGTCGGTGTTGAAGAGTTCCAGGTTGACCGTTTGCCCCACTTTGACGTGGAGTTCCGTCTCGGAAAATTGCAGTCCGCTCGTTTTGAGGGTGATCGTGCCGGGGCGGGTGGAGAGGGTGCGGCTCGCAATGAGGAACAAGATCGCAAGGAGTGTTCCAATGATCAAACCGGTGAAGAGCCATTTAAGGGAGTGATTGGGGGTGGGGATTACAGATTCTAGTGTGGTCATTTTGATTCCTGTGTTTTTCGTTCATTGTAGAAAACGACCGTCTTCCAAGCGTTACGAAAAGCGTTACGGGGCAATAATCTGGTGATTTGGCGCTTGGGGGCTTGGGTGAATGATTTGGACAATCACCCAAGCCCTGATTTACCCATTTACTCCGTAGTAGTCTCCAACGCCGGGAGAGATTGCAGGTACATCCACACCGCTTTCAGTTCGTCATCGGTCATTTTGCCCATGCCCTGCCAGGGCATATAATCGCTCAGTTTTTCGCCAGAGGGTTTGGTTCCGGTTCGCATCAGATGGGAGAAATCCGCTTCTGTCCAGACGGCGAGTTCTCCGCCGGGGGTGAGGTTCGGGGCGAGGGGCGCGCCCGGTTCGGAAGATTGGGAACCAGAAAGGGTTTCGCCATGACAGGATTTGCATCCGTGGGCGTTGGCTAAATATTCGCCGTATTCGGGGGTGACGCCTACGGCAGGGGCAGGTGGGCGGACATCGTGCTGAATCGTTTCAGCGTACAGCAGGTTGCCCATCACGCCGACCGCGTACAGGATTTTGGCAAACGTTTGGAAGGAGCGGGGGCGGATTTCGTTATCCACCGGGGGGACGGTTTTTAAGTAGGCGATGATGCTTCCCAGGTCGGCGTCGTTGAGGTAATAAAAATCGTTCGAGGGCATGATGAAGACGGAGGTCCCATCGGCTCTGATCCCGTGCCGGATGGCAAGCACCCATTGGGCATCGGTGTAGGTACTTCCCAGGCCGCCTTTGCCGGAGGTCAGGTTCGGCACGTCCACAAGGCCGAGCGCGGGGTCTTCGAAAAACGGGCCGCCGCTCAGGTCTTCGCCGTGACAGCCCTGGCAGTGCATCTCAGCCCAGTGTTTGCCCACCGCGAGACTGGCCTCATCGGTGGGGATGGTGAGGGGTTCGGGTTGGATGTCGTAGGTTTTGTTAAACCGGTTGGTCGTGCCGACGATCATCCCGCCCGCGGCGAGGACAACCAGGACAATTAAACCGCCTAAAACAATTCCGATCCATTTTAAGATTTTCATGACATAGCTCCTTCTAAATAGTTTGTTGAAGTAACTGCTCAGGCTGAGAGAGGAAACTCCCGAAAAAAAGGGTGAAAGGGGGATGTACATCCCCCTTTCACCCTTTTTTTCGGGCTTACTTTTACCCTGGCTGAGTAGTTGCTTGTTGAAATGGAGAGCCACAACTGGCTCGTACTTCTCTGAAAATGACTTAATTCGATGACGTTTGCATCCAGGTTTTGAGATACACCGCCAGTTCATCCACCGTCCGAAAGCCCTTCCGCTCTCCCGTCCGTGGGTCTTCCAGACTCAACCGCCAAATGGGAGACTCTGCGGCAGTCTGATTCAATTCCTGCCGGAGTTGCAGAATGAAGTGCTGGTAGCGAGGGGTGGGAGTTTCGGAAGAGGACATTTTTATCGGAATAGGGTTCGTAGTTCCGCACGAGAGTGCGGCGGCACTTGCGTGTCTCACTACAAACAGATTCTCGACTGGCAATTCTCATTTTGGACGAACGGCGTTCCTTAATGTGCGTCTTTTGGCTTCAGGGAGGTCGTTTTAAGGAACGCCGTTCGTTGGCTTGTGTCCATATCGAGAATTGCTGATTCTCGACTGGCAAGGTGTTTCTGAATGTGTGATAATGTCATTCTACAAACCCATCGTTTAGAAATCATTTATTCCATGCCATCTACAGCGGATTTTGAAAACAGCGGATAAAAAATCCGTTTCTTTCTAAATCCGTTGTAGTTTTCGGAGGCGAGGATGTCTGGTCATCTGGAAATCCGTCTGCTTGGTGGATTGCAAATCCTCCTTGACAATACCCCCCTCGACACCTTTATCTCGAACAAAGTCCCCGCGCTGTTCGCCTACCTCGCGGTGACGAAACGTCCCCATCAACGGGACGCCCTCGCCGCACTCCTCTGGGGGGAGATGTCCGACGCCGACGCTAAAAACAACCTCCGGCAAGCCCTCTCCAACCTCCGCAAATATCTCGACCCCTACCTCCTCGTCACCCGCGACACCCTCCAGTTCAACGCCGCCGCCCCCCACACCCTCGACGTAGATGAATTTGTGCAGGGGATACAAGCAAGCCAACAAATCTCAAATCAGCAAATCAGCAAACCAACCAACCAACCAACCATTCCCGATCCCCAATCAGCCACTCACCCAATCACCCAATCCCTCAATCTCTACCACGGCGACTTCCTCCACGGCATCTTCGTCCGCGAAGCCCCCGAATTTGAAGACTGGGCCTACGCCGAACGCGTCCGTCTGCGCGAACTCGCGTTTCAAGCCCTCCATGCCCTCACCACCCACCACCAACAACGCGGGGAATATCCCCAGGCCATTCAAACTGCCACCCGCCTCCTCACCTTCGACCCCTGGCGCGAAGAAACCCACCGCCAACTCATGCTCCTCTACGCCCGGAGCGGTCAGCGCACCGCCGCGCTCGCCCAGTACGAACAATGCCGCCGCGTCCTCGCCAAAGAACTGGACGTGGAACCCTCCGCCGAAACCACCGCCCTCTACGAACGCATCCGGGCCGCAGGGGATACCTTCCCCAACAACCTCACCCTCCGCCCCACCGCCTTCGTCGGACGCACCCACGAACTGGAACACCTCGATGGCCTCTTCACCCGCCCCGATTGCCGCCTGATCACCCTGCTCGGCCCCGGCGGGATCGGCAAGACCCGGCTCGCCCTCCAGGCCGCGCGCCACGCTCTGCAACGCGGCCTCTTCCTGAGCGGCGTCTTCTTCGTCCCCCTCGAAGGCGTGGACAACCCCGATCTCATCCCCACCGCCATCGCGGAGGCGTGCGGGTTGGCGTTTGCGGGCAACCAAGACCCCAAAACGCAAGTCCTCACCTACCTGAAAAGCCGGGAAATCCTGCTGATCCTCGACAACTTTGAACACCTCCTCGATGGGGTGCCCTGGCTGGTACACCTTCTGCAAAACGCCCCCCGCCTGCAACTGCTCACCACCTCCCGCGAACGGCTTAACGTGCAATGGGAGTGGACCGTGCCCGTCGAGGGGTTGGGCTACCCGACCGGGGAGGTCACACTCGCCCAGGCCGCGGAAACCGGCGCGGTCCAGCTCTTCACCGCCCGCGCGCAAGCCGCCCAGCCGGACTTTGCCCTCACCCCGGACAAACTCCCCGCGATCACCCACATCTGCCAATTGCTGTCCGGCACCCCCCTCGCCCTCGAACTGGCCGCCGCAAACATCCGCTACTACACCTGCGCCGAAATCGAGGCCGAAATCGCCCAAAACTTCGACTTTCTCACCGCCAATTTCCGCGACCTGCCCACGCGCCAACGCAGTGTCCGCGCGGTGTTCGATTACTCCTGGCGTTTGCTCACCCCGCCCGAACAGCGCACTTTTTCGGCGCTGTCCGTCTTCCGGGGAGGGTTCACCGCCGACGGGGCGCGGCAGGTCGCTGGGGCAACGGCGCCCCTCCTGGCCGGGTTGGGCGACAAATCCCTGCTTCGGCGGGACGAACAGGGTCGGTTTCACCTCCACGAATTGCTCCGCCAATATGCCTCCGAAAAATTAGCCGAGCGGACAGATGAAATTCATCAGCGGCACGGGGAATATTTTGCGACCTTTATCCAGCAACGCGGCGCGGCCATCAGTAGTCCGAAACAGAAACACATGCTGAACGAGATCGCCCACGAGATAGACAACGTGCGGGCCGCGTGGCACTGGACGATCACCCACCAGCCGGGGCGAGCACTGCTCCCGTTCATTAGTGGCCTGTTCGACTTTTACGAAATCCGCGCCTGGATTCAAGAAGGGGCCAATCAATTTGGCGCGGCCATTCAAGCGGTGCGCGCTTTGCCGCTTCCGGGGCTGGAATTGGTGCAGATGAAACTGCTCAACCGCCAGACGCGTTTTTTGCACCGTCTGGGCCAGCGCACGGAAGTGGAAAACAACTTGCAGAAATGCCTTGCCTTTGCGGAGGCCGCGCAGGATATGGCCGAAACCGCCCTGACCTACAACTACCTGGGGTTGAATAAACAAACCTCCAGCAATTACCCCGAAGCCTTGAAGTTGTACAAACAGGGGTTGGCCCTCTATGAACAGGCCGACGATCCGGTGGGGAAGGGGCGTGCGCTGAACAATACGGGCGTTATTTTGTACCGCATGGGCGAGTTGGACGAAGCCCAAAAACACATCGAAGCGAGTCTCGCGGTGAGGCGCGGGTTGGGCGACCCCAAAGGAACCGCCGATGGCCTGAACAACCTGGGCATTTTGCTCCACGAAAAAAACGAGTATGCCGAAGAAGCCCGTTTGTTAGAAGAAGCGCTGGCAATTTTTCGGACGATTGAAGACGTGAAGGGCATTTCCACCTGTTTGCACAACCTGGGCGGCGTGTACCTGGCCTTAAATCAACTACCCGAAGCCAAAGACTATTTATTGCAAGCCCTCTCCATGCGCGAAAAATCCGGCGACCCGATTGGCGTGTGTTATTCCCTCAACAACCTGGGCACCACCGCCGTTCGCATGGGGGACCTCCGCGAAGGCGCAACCTACTACCTCGAAGGTCTACGGATCGCCTGGCAAGGGGTGGAAATCCCCACTGTGCTCGATTTACTGGTTTGTGCAGGCGAATGTATTTTTCTGAGCGGGCAAGCGGTGTTAGCGTTGGAAGTCCTCGGGTTTGGCCTTACGCAGGAGCAGGACAGCGACACCCGCGCCGAGACCGAACGGCTCATCGCCCTCATCCAACCCACCCTCTCCGCCGACGAAGCCGCCCGCGCCCTGGCACGAGGCCAAACCCTCCCCCTCGAACAAGTCGTCAAAATCGCCGAGCGCCAGTTGACCGCCCTGAGCACGGAAATCGAACGAGGGGCTGATGTTCCCCCGACGGACCCCCCTCCCGCGCCCGTTATCGCCCCCTCCGTGCCCCTTCCCGAAATCCCCCCGTCTCAAACGGGCACGTATATCCTCGAAAACCTCCTCGCCCGCGGCGGGATGGGCGAAGTCTTCCGCGGACGCGACACCCAAACCGGGCAAATCGTCGCCATCAAGCGTCTACTCCCCCATCTGCTGACCCAAAACCCGGACGCGCTGGCCCGGTTTCAACGGGAAGCCGATCTGCTCCGGCAGTTGAACCACCCGAACATCGTCAAAATCATCAGCACCCAGGTCGAAAACGGCGAATACCTCCTCGTGATGGAATACGTCCCCGGCGGCTCCCTGCGTGATCTGCTGGATCAAACCCCCGTCCTCCCTCTCGCCCAAACGCTCCGCCTCGCCCTCGAACTGGCGGACGCCCTCGCACGCGCCCACCACCTCGGCATCATCCACCGCGACCTCAAACCCGCCAACATCCTCCTCGCCGCCGACGGTTCCCCGCGCCTTGCCGACTTTGGCATCGCCCGCCTGACCGGGCAAAACACCCGCCTGACCGAAGAAGGCGCGGCGGTCGGCACCATTGCCTACATGAGTCCCGAAGCCTGCATCGGGGATGATCTCGACGCCCGCGCGGATGTCTGGTCGTTTGGCGTGCTGTTATACGAAATGCTGACCGGGAAGAATCCCTTCGAGCGGGCGCACTACACGGCCACGCTCACTGCCGTACTCCACTCCCCCGTGCCCCAGATCGGGGAGGCGTACCCTGACCTCCCCCCTGCCCTGTCCGGGTTGGTGCAACGTTTGCTGGTCAAAGATCGGGATCAGCGCCCCGCCAGGATGCGCCAAATCGCCGCGGAGTTGGAACAAATCGCACAAAAAAAAGAAGGCTGATTCAGCCTTCTTTTTTTTGAGAGGGATGTTTCAGGTTACGGACACGCACCGTTTTCCAGCAAAACCGAGTCAATATAGGGGTTGTTTGTAGGGACGGTCGTGCCAGGTGTGACGAAGGTGAGGGTCATGTGGCACGCATCGGCGGTGATGCTCATTGCACCATAATCGTCATCGTAGCAGATTTGGGAACCGGGGACGAGGGCTTCGCAATCGCGGAGGTTTGCCCCGCCCGAGCCGTTGACGATGTAAGTCAGGCCATCCACCACGATACGCTCGTAGTTGTGATCGTGTCCGGTAAGGACGAGGTCCGCCCCCCAATCCTTAAAGGGCCATTGCAGGTTAGGCGTGTTGCCATGTAACCCGGACGAGTACGGCGGGTGATGGAAGTAGACCACGTTCCAGGGGGAGGTGGAATTATCGAGGGCGTTTTGGAGCCAGAGACCCTGAGTGGAATTGGCGGTGATGCCATCGGGTTCGCGAGGGTCGCTGTCGAGGACGAAAAAGTGAACCGGGCCTTGGATAAAGTCGTAATAGCGTTCGTTGCCGGGGAGACCAAAATAATCGAGGTAGGGACCTGTACAGGCACTACCTGCACAAGTGATGGATTGTACGCCTCCCTCTCCCCAGTCGTGGTTGCCGAGCGAGGGGAAGAAGTGCGTACTTCCCGCGATGGGTTCGATATAGTCGCTGTAATAGGCGGTGATGTTTTCGTCCAGCGTGGCGAGTGCGCCTGCGGGATAATTGTTGTCGCCCAGCGTGATGATGTAATCGAGATCCCAAATGGAGACCATGTTTGCGACGGCGCCCTCTCCCGGCGTGTTTTGCCCGTAATCGCCGATGGCGGCAAAGCGGGTGGTGGCCTCAAAGCCGGGGGTGATAGCGGTCATTACCAGGTCAAACCCGGTGTCGGAACTGGTCCCCGCGCTTTGGTGGAGTTCCACGGCGAGGACGTTGGTCCCGGCAACCAGGGCGGAGGTGTCCGTCTGGTAAGGGTGGAATTGATTTTCGATGACGAGATTCATCGTGAGGGGAGGAAGGGTCAGGTAATTGATCGCCCCATCTGGCATGTTGCTCCGCACGACTTCTTGCCCGTTCAGGTAGATGACCGCGCCATCATCCCGCAGGAGGTGAAAGTTGAGTTGTGTGAAGTCTGCGGGGTTGGCGATGTTGAAGGTGGTGCGGAAGTAGGCGGTGATGTGTTTGTTGTTCGGGTCGGCGCCGTAAGAGATGACGGTGGCCTCGTCCCCGTCGCCGTAGCCGAGTTGGGCCAGCCCCTGTGCCCATGCGCTGTCATCGAACGCGCTCTCACGCCACGCGGTGCCCTGATCGGACCCGTTGTCGAGATATTTCCACATCGATCCGGCGGGGATCAGCAGGATGGGATGCGGTTCTTGCTGATGAATGATTGGCAGGTAAACGTCCTGCGATACTCCAGTCGAGCTGAGCAGGGACGCGGCATTTTCGTGCGCGGAGGCGCGCAGGTTAAAAAGCAGGAGAGGAAGCACGAACAAGAGCGAGAGCGAACGGGGAAAAGATCGGCGAAAGTAGGCGGTTAGCGTATTCATAAGCACAAATATATCAAAACAACGAATATTGTGGTGAAGGAACCTTAAGACATGAGCCACACAAATTGGTAAGGGGATAGGTGGACGGTGAGTTGGTTGCCTGTGATTTGGATTTTGTCTGCGCCACCGAGGAGGGTTTCGGGGATGCGGTTTGAGGCTGTGGGCAGGGTGACGGTGATGGTTTGCGGTTCGTCGCGGAGGTTGTTCAGGCTGAGGAGACGGACGCCTTCGTGCTCTTTCCAGAAGGCGGCGACACTTCGACATGGCTCAGTGTGTACTCCAGTCGTGTCGCATTCCGCCCAGGAGAATTTTCCCCACCCGAAGACTTTGTGCTGTTTGCGGAGGGCGATCATTTGGCGGAGGGTGTGGTAGAGGGAGGCGGGGTTCGCACGCGCGGCGGCGACGTTGACTTGGGCGGGGGCGTAGTCTTCCGAGGCGATGAGGGGGGCGTAGAATTTTTCGGGTTGCGCCGAGCTGAAGCCCGCGTGGGGGGTGGCGTCCCACTGCATGGGGGTGCGGACGCCGTTCCGGTCATCGAGCCAGATGTTGTCGCCCATGCCGATTTCGTCCCCATAATAAATGATCGGGGAGCCGGGGAGGGTGAAGAGGAGCGAGTTCGCCAGTTTGATTTTGCGGGGGTCGTTGTCGAGGAGGGGGGCGAGACGACGGCGGATGCCCAGGTTGAGGCGCATCCGGGGTTCGGGGGCGTATTGGTCCCACATCCAGTGCCGGTCTTCGAGGGTGACCATTTCGAGGGTGAGTTCGTCGTGGTTGCGGAGGAAGGTGACCCACTGGCAGGCTTCGGGGATGTCGGGGGTGCGGTTGAGGATATCCATCATGTCGGTGGCGTCGCCTTTTTTGAGGGCCATGTAGAGGCGGGGCATGATCGGGAAGTGGAAGCCCATGTGGAATTCAGCTTGTCCTGAGCCTGCCGAAGGGTCGCCGAAGTAGGGGCGCACGTCTTCGGGCCACATGTTGGCCTCGCAGAGGAGGATTTTGTCCGGGTATTCGGCGTCGAGCATGGCGCGGACTTCTTTGAGGTAGGCGTGGGTTTCGGGGAGGTTTTCGCCGGAGGTGCCTTCACGCTCGATCAGATAGGGGACGGCGTCCGCGCGGTAGCCGTCTGCGCCGAGGTCGAACCAGTAGCGGACGACTTCTTTCATTTTTTCGCGGACGGCGGGGTTGTCGTAGTTGAGGTCGGGCTGGGAGGCGAAGAAGCGGTGCCAGTAGTATTGGCCGGTGGTGGGGTCGAAGGTCCAGTTGGAGGGTTCGATGTCGAGGAAGATGATGCGGACTTCTTTGTAAAGCTGGTCGGTGTCGGACCAGACGTAGTAGTCGCGGTAGGGGTTGTCTTTGGATTTGCGGGCTTCCTGAAACCAGGGGTGCTGGTCGGATGTATGGTTGAGGACGAGGTCGGTGATGACGCGCAGGCCGCGTTTGTGGGCTTCGTCCATGAAGGTTTTGAAGTCTTCGACGGTGCCGTAGGTGGGGTGGATTTTGAAGTAGTCGGCGATGTCGTAGCCGTCATCTTTGAGCGGGGACTCGTACATGGGCATGATCCAGAGGCAATCCACGCCCAGCTCTTTGAAGTAGTCGAGTTTGCTCGTGAGGCCGGGGAAGTCGCCGTGCCCGTCGCCGTTGCTGTCGCAGAAGGCGCGGACGTACACTTGATAGAAGACGGCGTTTTTGTACCAGAGGGGGTCGGGGGTCATGGGGTAGCTCCTAAAGAGTTTGGTAAAATTAAGACGATATTCAACATTGTATGGCGCTTGATAAAATCTATGTTTGTGTAGTGATTTTATCAGGGCAGGAGGTTATTCCAAATGTTCAATCAACTTCTTCCGAAACGAGCTTTTTTTGCAAAGGCATTTCTTGTTTTTGTTCTGCTTGGGTTAGCCTTTGTCCAAATGCGGGGTGGCAGATCGTTTGCACACCAAGGCGGTTCCACAGAGGAAACATCTGGGAGTTCTTTGAACTATCTTCCCATAGTTCAAAATGGCGATAAAACTTTGACAATTTGTTTGGGGAGTGAACCCCTTTCCCTATACCCATATGCCAGCCCTATTCCCAATACACCAGCTTTGAATGTTTTAGAAGCGGTGTATGATGGACCAATTGATCTGGTATCGTTTGCGTACCAGCCTGTCATTTTGCAGAAAATCCCCAGTTTGGGAGATGGGGATGCCACCCTTCAAACGGTTCAAGTTCAGGCAGGGGATACGATTGCAGATATTGATAAAAATCCTGTTCTCCTGGAAGCGGGGGTTGAATATTTCCCGACCGGGTGTAACCAACCAGACTGTGCGTTGATATACGATGGAATTTCGGAAGTGACGATGGATCAATTGCAAGTGACGTTTGAGTTGTTGCCGGATCTGGTTTGGTCGGATGGAACACCGATAAGGGCATCAGATTCGGTTTATTCTTTTGCTTTGGTGGCTGATCCGGATACGCCTGTGAGCAAGTGGTCGATAGAGCATACAGCCATGTATGAAGCGTTGGATGATGTCAAAACACGGTGGACAGGTTTACCCGGATATTTGGATGACCATTATTTTCTGAACTTTTGGACGCCGTATCCTGAACATATCTGGAGCGCTTATACCTCCCTTGAATTATTGACTGCGCCCGTTTCCAGTGAAATGCCTATGGGGTGGGGGCCTTATGTCATTGAGGAGTGGGTCCAGGAGAGTCACATCACGCTTTCAAAAAATCCCTATTATTTCCGCGCCAGCGAAGGTCTGCCGTATTTTGATAAATTGGTCTATAAGATCATTGGCGTTGATCCGAATATAGCGATTGATGCGTTGCTTTCCGGGGAATGTGACATTTTGGATCGGGATACGGCTTTGTTTTCGGAGGGGGGGCAGGTGCTATCCCTGCAAGGGGATGGCCTGTTGAAAGGATATTTTCAGACGAATTCACGGGTGGAATATGCCTATTTTGGGATCGTTCCAGCCAGTTATGACGATGGCTATGATCCCCAGGTAGATCGCCCCGACTTTTTTGGAGATGTACGTACCCGGCAGGCCATTGCCATGTGTTTGAATCGGCAAGATGTTGTTGACTCTGTTTATTTTGCACAAACGGTTGTGGCTTCCACGTATCTTCATCCCTTCCATCCGCTGTTTAATTCCGTAACGGCTGACTATCCTTTTGATATTGGTGCGGCTTCTACTTTGTTGGACGCAGTGGGCTGGATAGATATGGATAGCGATGGAATCCGGGAATGGCACGGCGACCCATCTTTGATCCCCACGGATACACCATTTTCCTTCAATTACTGGACAACAAATAGAGCCCCACGTCAGCAGGTGACGCAAATTTTTGCCGATTCCCTCAGCCAATGTGGTATTCAGGTCAACTTATCCTATTGGGAACAAGGCCTATTTTTTGCCAGTGGAGCCGATGGCCCGGTGTTTGGACGAAATTTTGACATGGCGCAATTTAGTTGGGGCTTTGCTGGTGACGATGTTCCCTGTGAGTTATGGCTCTCTGATAGTATTCCCGACCAAAGCGATGGATTTAATGGTTCTAATGCTACAGGATATAGCAACCCCGATTACGATGCGTTTTGCACCGCTACGCTTAATATGTTCCCTGGACAGCCATCCTACACAACATTCCATCTCCAGGCACAGGAAATCTTCGCAGATGATTTACCTGTCGTTCCCTTGTATTTTTGGTTAGATGTGATGGCCGCCCAAGTGGACATTGTTGGGTTTCTCCCTGACCCTTCTGTGACCTCTGAAATGTGGAATATTGAGAATTTTGATCGGGTTCCATAAAGTCAAGCCCAGACGCGAAAACCGCTTTCAGAATTAAAATAAATGCGGCACACCTTTTCGTGTGCCGCATTTACATAGGAGGTTTAATTATGGCTACAGTCTTAAACCCTGGCAAATATTTTAATCCAAAATTAGGTTTCAAGACCTTAAAAAATCGCTCCATTTTGGATCGCCCGGTTAACGGGAGGATGAAGCCTATTACGGTGAGTAATAGGTTCCGAGACCACTTTTATTGGGCATGTAACCACACAAACTGAAACGGCCCCAGCCCCAAATCCTGCCCCGGCTCCAACGTGGCCCCACTCACCAAATCCGTGAACGTCCCTGTCAAGCCCTGCAAGCGGAACTCGTTCGCGGGGATGGTTTGGGGCTGTTCGGTGAAAGAGGCGAGGATCAACACATGGTCATGCCCGTGCTGACGAACATAGGCCAGGACGTGCGGGTTGCCCACGTCGAGGATTTGGGTGTCGTGTCCGGCGAGGGCGGGGGTGGACTTGCGAAGGTGAATGAGGTGGGATAACGCTTGGAACAGGCGACCGGGCAGGGTTCCGGCGGCGTGCCGTTGTTCGTACACAGTCCAATCCGTGCGGGGGCGGTGAACCCATCGGCTGTCTTCCGCTTTGGCGGGGTCGTCGCGGTAGCCGTAATCGTTCAGCGTGGCGATTTCGTCGCCCAGGTACAACAGTGGAATGCCGCCGATGCTCAGGATAATGCTGTGGATGAGCAGAATCCGCCCGAGGGCGAGGGACACTTCCACTTCAGTTTCTTCGGCGAGGGCTTTTTCCAGCCCCGCGAGGGACGCACACGTCCCGGAGATGCGCGCGTCGCCGGTCTTGGGGTTGTATTGGAAGGGCAGGCCGCGGGCAAAACTGCCGGGGAAACGCCCCATGTAAAATTCGTTGAGAAACCGCCGGTGAGGGTGTCCCTCAATCCCCAACCGGATCGCGTCTTCGTCCGCAAACGTCCAGCCGATGTCATCGTGGACGCGGACGTAGTTGACCCAGGCGCACGCCGGGTTGATCTGAAACCGTTCGCTCATCGAAAGCCGGAGCAGGGACGCGTTGCGGGTGGCGAGGGATTCCCAGAGCAGGGCCATGAGCAGGGGGTTGTACGAAAGCTGGCATTCTTCCGGGGAGATGTACCGCGCCACGTCGGCGGGGTGGACGATGGCCTCGGATTTAAAGAGCAGGGCGGGGGCGGCGATGCGCGCAACGGCGTTGAACGCTTGAATGAGGATATGCGCCTCGGGCAGGTTTTCACAACTCGTGCCCATTTGTTTCCAGATGAAGGCGACGGCATCCAGCCGGATCACTTCCACGCCCACATTGGCGAGGAAGAGCATTTCGCCCGCCATCCGGTTGAACACGTCCGGGTTGGCATAGTTCAAATCCCACTGGTAGCGGTGGAAGGTGGTCCAGACCCAGACCTCACCCCCGGTGACCTCACCCCCAACCCCTCTCCTCAAAGCAGGAGAGGGGGGCAGAACCAGTGGCGAAAACGCGCCGGGGTGCTCGTCGGGGAAGATTTCGCGGAGGGTGCGCTCGTATTGGTCGGGGATGGTGCGGTCGGGGTAGATGCGGTAGATGTCGAGCGAATCGGGGTCTCCCGCGAGGGCGGCTTTAGCCCAGATGTGTTCGTCGGACGTGTGATTGAACACGAGATCGAGCACGAGGCTGATGCCCTCTGCCCGAAACGCGCGAGCGAGGTCCGCCAGTTGATCCATCGTGCCGAGCGGGGGGTGGACTTCCCGATAACTGCTCACCGCGTAGCCGCCGTCATTTTCGCCCTCGGAGACGCGGAAGAGGGGCATGAGATGCAGGTAAGTGATGCCGAGTTCTTTAAAATAGGGGATTTTGGCTTTGATCCCCGCCAGATCATCCGCAAACAAATCCACGTAACACACCGCCCCTACCATCGTGTGGGACTGGAACCAGGCGGGGGTCTGCTCCCGCGCGGCGTCGAGCGTTTGGAGATCGGCGGCCCGTGCGAGCCAGGAGTCGGCGAGGGTGTTGAGGAGACTTTCGAGGTGATAGAAAAAATCGTACTTTTCGCGATAGAGATAATAGTAGAGGGCAAACAACCGGGGGAAGTGTGCGTGCAGGCGGCGCATGAAATCATTCCACCCCGCGAGAGGGCGTTTTTTCCCTTTCACGTAGCGGGCTTCCAAACGGGGGAGGAGGCGCGCGAGGGTACGCGCGGCCTCGTGGGCGAGGTTCGGGTCATCCATATGCGTGGGGGCGAGTGGTTCTTGAGACATAGGAGTTTATCCTTTCGATGATCGGATGGGAGGCTTCCGAAGGTAGGGGGTTGATAAATTTTGGAACTTACAAAAAATGTAACCGGTTTCAGTCCCTATGTGCATATTAATAATTTTCGGAGGGTTTGTCAATCATAATTATTCCTGCTTAAGAAGTTGACTCGAAAAAAAAGGATGAATGGGGAGGTACCTCCCCATTCATCCTTTTTTCGGAACCAGCTACTCTTGGCGAGTAGTTCCCATTTCCTCATAAAACTCCCCCTTCCTATGCTAAAATACTCCTATGTCGCTATCTCCTGAACTTGCCCACCTTGCCTACAAATTTGCCCTTCAAATAGAAGCCTCCGTCAAAGACCGCGTGCTCGATCAGACCATGGAAAGCGTGCAGTTGATCCAGCAACGGTATCAGGCCCTCAAGACCCACACCCGCGCCAACATCCCCGCCGAACTCGATGAAGAATTTTTCGGCGCACTCGTGGACGAAATTCTCGGCTTTGGCCCCATTGAGCAGTTTATCGCCGATAAGGCCGTCTCCGAAATCATGGTCAACCGTCCCAGCCAGATTTACGTGGAAAAAAAGGGCAAACTGACCGTTTCCGAAGTCACCTTTGTGGACGACGCGCATGTCCAACGCGTCATTAACAAAATCATCCAACCCCTCGGACGTCAGGTCAACGCGGAAGCCCCGCTTGTGGATGCTCGCCTCCCGGATGGCTCCCGCGTCAATGCGATGGTCCCTCCCGTCGCCATTGACGGCTCCAACATCACCATCCGAAAATTTTCCGAAACCCCCTACAAAATCAGCGACCTTGTCCGGTTTGGCAGTATGACCGATGACATGGGCAAATTTTTGGAGGCCTGTGTGGCGTCCAAACTAAACATCATCGTCTCCGGCGGCACAGGGTCCGGCAAAACGACGCTCCTCAACGTGCTTTCCGGGTTCATCCCTAAAGGCGAACGCATCGTCACTATCGAAGATGCCGCCGAGTTGAACCTGCAACAACCGCACGTCGTCCGCCTGGAAACCAAAAAACCCACCATCGAAGACCCCGAAGAAATCGCCATCCGCGACCTTGTCCGTAACTCTTTGCGGATGCGCCCCGAACGCATCGTCGTGGGCGAGTGCCGGGGTGGCGAAGCCTTCGACATGCTCTCTGCCATGAATACCGGCCAACCCGGAAGCATGACCACCATCCACGCCAACAACCCGCGCGACACCCTCTCCCGGCTTGCCACGTTGGTGCTCATGTCGGGCATGCAACTCCCCCTGCTGGTCGTCCTCAAACAAATCGCCTCCGCGGTCAACCTCATCGTCCAACAAGCCCGTCTGCGCGACGGCTCCCGCAAAGTCACCAACATCACCGAAATCCTCGGCCTGCAAGGGGACATCATCATGACCCAAGACATTTTCAGCTTCAACGAAAAAGATTCCAACAGCGAAAAAGTCGAAGGCCAGTTTGAACCCACAGGCCGCACCCCCTACTACATGCCCATCCTCAAACGTTACGGCTTCAACCTGCCCCCCTCCTTCTTCATGGGAGCAGGCCAGGGCATGAGCCTCAAAAGATAAAGAGAATCTCCGAAAGGCTGTAACGCTCGATGTTTTCGCTCCGTAGCACCGTTTTGTAAACCAGACGAGAGATTATTATGTTAAAAAAACGCCTCCAACAGGGTGCTCCCCCCCCACCAACTCCCCCGCCCGCGCGTCCCGCCGCTTCCCCAACGCCCCTCTCCCCTCCTTCCGCGGGGACGCCTCCCCCGGTCAGCCCGCCCAGCCCGTCCCCCTCTACCCCGGCGACGGTTCTCCCCAGCGTTGGCCCCAGCCTCACCCTGCCCAAAGAACTCCTCGCCCGCGTCGTCTGGCTCGCCGAAAAAATCGAACCGGGCATCCCCGAAGCCTCCCGCTACAAACGCGACGCCCAAACCGAACAATCCATCCGTGAAAAATATCAAGCCGCCGTCCAACGCGGCCTCGTGACCGTGCCCCCGGCCCAGGAACGCGCCTTTCTTGAAGCGCTGATCCAGGAAATTACCGGGTTCGGCCCTCTGGAAATCCTTCTCGCCGACGACAGCATCTCCGAAATTATGGTGAACGGCCCTACCCAAACCTACGTCGAGCGCGGGGGAAAAACCTCTGAAATCGGCGTTAATTTTGCGGACAGCGCCCACATCGAGCGCATCATCCAAAAGATTGTCAAACCGCTGGGGCGCGAAGTCAGCCGTCGCCGCCCGATGTCCGATGCCCGCCTCCCCGACGGTTCCCGCGTCAACGCGGTCATCCCTCCGTGTGCCATTGACGGGGCCTCCCTCACCATCCGCAAATTCCGCAAAAACCAACTCACCATTGAAGACCTCATCCAATTTGGCAGTCTTAGCCCGGAGATGGCGAAATTCCTCGAAGCCTGCGTGGTGGCAAAACTGAACATTATCGTTTCCGGCGGCTCCAGTTCCGGCAAAACCAGCCTGCTCAATGTCCTTTCCGGGTTTATCCCCGCGGGCGAACGGATTGTGACCATCGAAGACGCCGCCGAACTCAGCCTCAAACAACCCCATGTCATTCGCTCCGAAGCCAAAAAACCCAACCGCCCCGGTGATAGCGAAGTGAGTATCCGCGACATCGTCAAAAATGCGTTGCGGATGCGCCCCGACCGCATCATCGTCGGCGAGGTGCGTGGCGGCGAGGCCCTCGACATGCTCCAGGCCATGAACACCGGGCACGAAGGCAGTCTCACCTCCATCCACTCCAACACCCCGCGCGACATGGTCTCCCGGCTCGAAACGCTCATTCTCATGTCCGGGGTCGAACTACCCCTGGACGTGATCCGCAAACAAATATCCTCCTCGATTGACCTGATCGTTCAGCAATCACGTTTGCGCGACGGCAGTCGTAAAGTGATGAATATCACCGAACTCATTTCGATCTCTGGCGATACGGTGACGACCCAAGACCTGTTTATTTTTGAGGAACAAGGTGAGCAAAATGGAAAAATCACGGGACGGTTCAGCCCCGGCGGGTTCCGTCCCCGGTTCGACAACCGGCTCAAAGTTCACGGATACGACTTCCCGCCCAGTATGTTCGTCCGCCCCGACCAACAAGCCAAACTCAACCAACCCGACCCCCGCGAACGGCGGCGGTAGGGTTTTGTTTTCCGAAAAAAAGAGAAGGCTGGCATGTACATGCCAGCCTTCTCTTTTTTGGGAGTTAATTTTTTAGCGGCCTCTTCAACGCCTCCACCCCCGCTTCCGCAATCTCGACCGCGACCCCCACGCGCATCGCCCAACTTTCAACCTTCGCATCGTAGGCCTCGCGCACCTGTTGCATCCGATCCGCATCCGCCGCCCGATCCTGATACCGGTCGGGAATCTCCCAGTCCAACCCATCCACCAACACCTGGCTCACGCGGAATCCCCCGCGCTGAGCGAGGATCACCCACTCGGAATCCTTTCCCAACGCTCGCCCGGGGACGCTGTTTTGCACGATCCATTCTGCCGACGCGCGACTGAACCCCTTCGACCCCGCGCTCAAATCCAATTCCTGTCCCAAAATCGCCGAAAAAACGTGGCTGGTAATGCGCTCGGTTTGCCGCAACGCGCGGGGGTGCGTGTCCCATGCCGCGTCCGTCCGCCCGAGGACGAGGCACTCGTGCTGGGGAATGTCCGCGACCACGCGCCGCCACTCTTCCGGGCGTGTTTCCACCCACCGGATCAGGCGATCCATGTCAGCGTATTGCACAAACTCCCCTTTAAAATCCAACGCGTGCGCCAGCGCCAAATGCCGTCCGTGTGCCCAATCCTGGCTGATGACCAACCCCGCGCCGAACCACTCTCGCAGACGGTCCGCCACGTCCGAGGGGGTATGCGGCGGGACGACCACGGTCATTCCCGCGTAAACGGCGTGCAATTGGGGCAGAATCCGTTCGAGACGGGTCATTTCCCCGCGGGGGTGGTAGGTGGCGGCGAGGGTGATGGTCGTCATGCGAGGTCTGATCTTTTCACCCCTTCCATCTCCAAAATAAAATCTGCCCCAAACATTTTTGCGGGGGTTTGAAAACCGGGGGCGACGTGTCCGGCGAGGACTTTTTCGACGGCGGCCAGGGCTGTCCACGCGGTGATCTGGTACGCTTCGGGGGTTTGGAGCCGCGCGAGGGCGCGGTGCCCGGTGGCGTCGGTGACTTCTCCGCAGATGATGACTTTGCCCTGTTGGTTTTGTTCGGGTGTGGGGCCTTTGAAGCGAGTGCGGACGACGCTTTTGAGTAAGTTCGCGACAGGTTTGAGACGTAAAACGGGGGCGATGAGCCACGTAAACCGGAGCAATAGGCCCATCCGGCGGAGGTTGGCATTGTAGACGCCAATGTTTGGAATTCCCGTGCTGTACCCCGCGGTGAACACGTCTCCCCACGGGATCGCCGAGGCCGGACGGGGGCCACGCCCGAAGTCGAACGTGCGAATTTTGTGCCCCAACGGGACGGGGGTGATCTTCCCCTGATGGCGTACCGCACCCCAGCCGGTCATGTGCTCTAGGCCGCTCAACGCCGTCCCGCGCGAGATCGCCCCGCCGACGGACAAGATCCCCAGCGCCAGGTGGGTGGCGGTGGGCAGACGATTTTTCAGGTGGAGGGCGAGACAGTCGGTCGGGACGACATCAAACCCCACCCCGGGCAGGAGCATCACCCCCGCTTGTTTGGCGAGGGCGTCCAGCCCGGCCAGGGTGTCGAAGACGGTGAGTTCTCCGGTGATGTCGAGGTAGTGCGTCCCCGTGCGCAAGCAGGCTTCCGCCATCGGTTTGACGGTGTGTGCAAAAGGGCCGGCACAGTGTAGGACGAGGGGGGTGTCGCGCAGGAGGTCGGTGAGCTGTTGGGGGTTGTCCAATGAAAGCGGGCGGTAGTCCAGTCTGAGGGAGGTAGACGAGTATATCTCGTTCGCCTGCTGGCGAAGTTTTTCTTCATCCCGCCCCGCGAGGGTGGGGCGCAGACCGCGTTGGACGGCGAGCTGGGCGATGAGGGCGCCGGTGTAGCCGTAGGAGCCGTAGAGAAGGAAAGTGGGGGGCATAGGTTGAATAAAGGATGAGCAAAATGGTGGGAAGAAACCGTGGCAGAGTATAATCCAGGATAGATCATTACTCAACCAACAGGATAGGAAAATGAGCGATATGTATTCCGATTTCAAATTTGAATGATCATCCCTTGACTGTGGGCAAATGGGAAATGCTGAGACTCGCAATGTATTCCTGTATGAATGATTGTGGAATAAGGCTCGGATTATGAAAAGTCAAAAAATTTCTCCGTCAATTTTGTGGCACCCTCTCTTGATTTTGGCGATGGGAATCATCTTATTCGGCTGTCAAACGAACAAGATGATTGCCGAAGAAACGATTATCCCGTTTGAGACCATTGAGAAAAAAGAACACGCAGGGACTGGGGACTATTATGAGGCGGCAGGGCCTAAGCTTTTTATCATTGCAGATGTAAATGATGTTATTGAACTTGGTAACACGATTTCTATAAGCGCTCAAACTGATCTCCAAAATTTGGATTTTGAGAAGTATGTTGCCTTTATAGTATTTCGAGGAAAAGTTCCTGACATTGTGGATGTAGAAATACAAAAAATTACACAAAAAGAGAATGAGCTTACCATTCATAGTACTCTTTTTCGACGCGATCCAAATCTTGCACATCCTGACACAGTCCTCTCCCCCTATCACATTATCAAGTTTCCTCGAAATATATTGCTTCGTGAAACTATTTTTATTCTAGATGTTGAATACTTACCAGAGTTACCCTGATCCTAAAAAATTATGCAGTATGCTTAAAATGTTCCAACTATCTCTCTTGACTGTGAGCAAGCGGGAAATACGAAGGCTCGCATCACATCGTCTGACTAGGATAAATTATCGCGAGATGAGGTTCGGATTATGAAAAAGCAAAAATTTTATCACTCACTATCGTTGCCCACACTGATTACACTAATCACCATTGGGATAATGCTATTTGGATGTCAAACGAAGGAAGAAATTCCTTTTGAAACCATTGATGAGGGTCTGTATACAGAAAGTGGAAAAGGTTATATGAGCATTGATCCGGATTTTATTGTTATTACCAGTATGATAGAGGCAAAGGCAATCGATGTTACGCATCACCACGAAGCTAATGATGTGATCGAGAAGCTGGATTTTAGCAAATTCTTTGTGATTGGTGTTTATCAAGGTGTAAAGCCAACAAATGGATACCACATTGAAATTCAACGAATTACACAAATGGGTGATAGCATCATAATTTCGGCTAATTTTAAGGAGCCCGATCTGGATATAGGTGTAGGACCACTTCAAACATCACCTCGTCAATTGGTAAAGGTTCCTCTAAATGAATTACATGGAGAGTTCAACTTCATTTTAGAGGTAAATGGGCAGGTTGAGCTAACCAAGACCTATGTTTTTGAGCAGATCGCCTTGAACGAGGCGTTTCCTGAGCAAACTGTCCTGGAATATGTGGCTAAACGGGAAGAGGTTTCAATCAATTCATTAGAAGTTTTGTATTTCACCCCCTATCACTTTGAAATTCTGAAAGAACACTATTGGGTCGCAGATGTTTTCAACCACCAGACCGAGGATTCTTATGAAGTGCTAGTCAATATGAGCGATGGAAGTTTCGTGGATAGTTTAGCAATTCTTCAAGCAGAGGAAAGTTCAGCCCAGCAGGAAAAATATGGGATTCTCGAACCAGCTTTGTATGAACGTCTACAGACGATGGGTGATTTGGATGAAGTCAAAGTGGCTATCTGGGTAAGGAGTAAACAGCGTCCTTATGAAGAAATGGTGGCTGAAATGGCCGCGCGTTTTCCTGATGTTCAAGAAGCGCTGGAAAATAATAGAGACGTTTTGGATATACAATCAGATGACCTTGAGCATATACGAGAAGTTAAGAAAGCCTGGATGGAGATACAAACAAGAGATGCAAACACGCAAATACAAATGCTCGCTGAGGAATTGGAAGCCCTCGGATATGAAGTCAATGTTTTTGATGGGATGCCTTCATTGGCAGTGACTTTATCCAAACAAGAGATCTTAGACCTGGCAGAAAGAGCGGATATTGGCGTTATATATCTTTTGGATCTTCAAGTTATTCCAGAATTTGACTCAGTTGTGCCGAATAATCAGGAACCCGTTATCCCTTTTGAAACCATTGAGAAAGCACAACTCTCTGGAACTGGTGAGGAATACGCCGGTACAGAACCCAAAATTGTTGTGATTACACACCCAAACGAAATTGACGATGTTGGTAATTGGATTTCTTTTGATGTGCAAGAGGTTCTCCGAACTCAAGACTATAACCAATCAATTATCCTGATTATTTTTCGGGGAAAAAGAGCTTTCTATGTAGACATTGAAGTTCAGAGAGTTACTGCAAGAGGAAATGAAATTGTCGTTGAAGCCGACATTTTTCCGTGGAGTGTTGAACACCCTCTTCCGGATATTTCAATATCTCCTTATCATGTCATCAAGATTCCTCGAGCTTATTTGTTTGAAGAATCCAAATTTGTGTTAATTGCAAGCTACCTGCCCGAAACGCCTTGATGGAAGATATGCCCTGCGGATGTTGATGTCATATTGCTATTGCGCTTTCATCTCCTCCAACACAAACCACCTCTCCAGGGCCGTTTCCAACTCCGCCTCGATTTTTTCTTGCTCCTCGTGCAATTTCTGCAGTCGCACATAATCCGTCGCGTGCATATTCATCTCCGCCGCAATGTCCGCCTTCCGCGCGTCCAACGCCCCGATCCGCGCCTCCAACGCCTCAACCTCCTTCTTCTCCTTCCAACTCAACCCCTTCTTCTCCCGCTGAATCGCTGAATCGTCGAATCGTTGGCTTGCTGATTTGCTGGTTTGCGGATCTGCTGACTTGCTCTCTTGCCGACTGGCCTCTTGCAAACTTTTGAACGTCTCCCACGGGGTCGGGTAACGCCCACTGACCTGCCCGTTTTCAAAACTGACGAGGAAATCCACGTTCCGGTCGAGAAAATACCGGTCGTGGCTGATGACGAGCAGGCATCCGTTGAAGCGGTCGAGAAATTCTTCGAGCACGTTCAATGTTTGGATGTCGAGATCGTTGGTGGGTTCGTCCAAAATCAGGACGTTGGGGCGCTGGGCCAGGGTGCGGAGGAGAAACAGACGGCGGCGCTCTCCCCCGCTGAGGGTGGCGAGGCGCGCTTGCTGTTGCCCGCGCGGGAACAGGAACCATTCCAGCATTTGGGCCGCTTCCACCCGCTCGTTATCGTCCGTGCGGATGAGGGGCGCGGCGTCGTTGATGAAATCAATCACGCGCTGGTTGCGTTCGATGGCGTCTTGCAGGGCACGGGCTTGTTGATCGTAGTACCCGATCTCGACCGTTTCCCCCCAGTCGATGGTGCCGGAGTCCGGGGTCAGATTCCCGGTGAGGAGGTTGAGAAAGGTCGTTTTCCCCACCCCGTTCGGGCCGGTGATCCCGATCCGGTCGCCGGGTTCGAGCCGAAATTCCACGTCCGCGAAGAGGGGGACGTTGCCGAACGCTTTACTCACCCCTTGCACGTTCAACACCTTCTTGCCGATGCGGCGTCCGGCCAGCGCCATCGCGACCCGGTCCTCGCCCAAATCCGCGCGGATTTCGAGCAGTTCGGCGACGCGTTGTTTGCGGGCTTTTTGTTTGGTGCCGCGGGCGGAGGGGGTGCGGCGTACCCATTCGAGTTCGCGGCGCAGTTGGTTTTGGCGTTTGACTTCGGCGACGGCGAGGAGTTCGTGGCGGGCGGTGCGCTGTTCGAGGTATTTGGTGTAGTTGCCGGGGTAGCTGATGAGTTTGCGGCGGTCAAGTTCGACGATTTGATTGGCGACGCGGTTGAGGAAGTAGCGGTCGTGGGTGACCATGAGGAGCGCGGCGGGGAGGGTGAGCAGGGTTTCTTCGAGCCAGGCGATAGCTTCGGCGTCGATGTGGTTGGTGGGTTCGTCGAGGATGAGGAGGTCGGCGGGGTCGAGGAGGACGCGGGCGAGGGCGAGCCGTTTGCGTTCGCCGCCGCTGAGGGTGGCGACGGTTTGGGAAAAGTATGCCTCTCCAAGGCCGAGGCGAGTCAGGATGGCTTTGCCGTTTGCTTCCGCCATCCAGCCGTTGGTCCGATCCATTTCGGCGGAGAGGGTGATCAGGTGGGTTTGTAAGGCGGGGTCGTCCGGCGTTTTTTGGAGGGTGTGGGCGGCGCGTTCGTAGGCAAAGAGCAGGCGCATTTGCGGGGAATCGCTGTGGAAGAGCGTTTCGAGGACGGTGAGGTCGTTGTCGAGCGGGGGTTCCTGGGCGAGGTATTGCACGCGCACGCCACCCCACAGGATCAGATCGCCTTCATCGGGGGCCTCGACGCTCGCGAGGACGCGGAGCAGGGTCGTTTTGCCGCTCCCGTTCAGCCCAATTAACCCGATCCGGTCACCCGTGTTGATGAGCATGTCCACCTGATCGAGCAGGACGCGGTCGGAATATTGTTTGGTGAGGCCTTTGAGGGCGATGAGGTTCATGAGGGGGATTGTACAGGATTTTAATGAAAAAAGGACGGGGCGTGAGTTCCCTGCCCCGTCCTTTTTTCGTCAAGATGATATTGCTATTTTGCGTTACTCAGTAATTCCACTTTGTAGGGTAAGTTTTCACTTTGTGAAATATCAGGCTCATAAGGCGCATATAGTTTCTCTGTAATGGTTGGCATGGGAGTACCTGTCCAATTGGTTATTGGAACAGTCCAATAAACCTCGCATGGATCAATATAGACACTATCTAAGCCATAGATACCAGATGATGTTGCAATAGAGTCAAATGTGCCCGTTGCATAGTAAGAATCGAAATCATTGAAAGAAAAACTATTGTTGATAATGGGGACTAATTCGGTTGTGTAAATTCGGACGTCACCACAGTTAGGAATATAGAAAAACACGGAGAATTCTTGTATGTTTTTGCGATCGGCTGTTACGTAGAAATATCCATCTTCCATATCCCAAATGCCCGCTTCCGGGGCAAAAGGTGTCAACAAGAGCGGCAAGAATAACTTGTGGACAATCTCAATCGTTTTTGTGCCAGTTACTTGCAGTCCATTACTACCTGTCGCTTGAACTGTAATTGTTTTCGTTCCGGCTGTTGACCATTCGCGTGACACCTGATCTACATAACCAGAAGCATTTGTGATCGGAGCCTGGTCAGTCATAAACCATTTATAGGTGATCGGGGTCGTTAATGTGATAGCCGTTACCCTCGCTTCAAGATCAACAAAGGTATTTATTTGGCTTGGTGTAGTAGCATTGATCATAACGGGTGAAGGAATCAACTCGTAGGCGCCTATATCACAATGGGAAATACCGTCACCGTTCCCGTCTGCAGGACGCAATTTATTGCGGATATCCGTCTCTGGACAAGCACTATCACTCCCAGTATCAATAGCGGGGCTATCAGGCAAAAGGGTATGAAACCAGCTTGTATTCTGAAAAATAAATGCATTAATCTTTGGGTCTACGTTTTCCATGTCCCCTGTAGCGGTCAGGTTGCACAAATCATCTGTTGATAGATTGTTCCCTAAAGTCAGAATAGAACCACTACAGTTTCCCCCTTCATTGAAAGCGATGATGGAGTTTTGGATGGAAATGCTTCCAGTACTTACCGAAAGACCAGTGGCCGGATAAGGGAATGAAGTAAAGTTGTTGATAATGGATACATTAATCAGCGAAGCGTTAGCAGTAAAAGGTGGATAAATATTACCCTGATGAATGCCTCCACGGAAATTGCCTGAAATCTCAGAATTTTGAATGAGAAGTTCACCTGTATTAAGGATTCCGCCTGCCTTATTTGCGAACGTACCAGGATGATTGGTGTTGCTAATAATACTACTATTGAAAATTATCAGGCTTTTAGAGTTTTTGATTCCACCCCCACCACCAGAATTCGCTGTATTTTGGGCGATGATTGAACTTGAAATTGTCATGGTTCCAAAATTGTAAATTCCTCCTGCTTCGGTAGAAGAAAAGTTTTTCTTAACAGTACTATCAGTCATCCATAAAACACCATAATTAGAAATCCCTCCTAGATAGGCAGTGTTTGTGTATATCAGTGCATTCGTAAGGGTCAATGTTCCATTATTGTGGATGCCTCCACCTTGTGAATCGACAATATTTTTAGTGATATTTGTATTAATGACATGAAGGCTTCCGTTATTCATGATGCCTCCACCACTATATGCATGGCCATTGAAAATTTTCACGCCTGAAATCACACTGGTAATATCTATCTCAACCTGGATAACCGACGCAATCCCCTCTCCATTGATTGAAGTTAACGCCTGCCCTGCGCCCATAAGTTGAAGATCTTTATTGATCAGGAGTGTACCTGTGAATTCTCCCGCTCCGACTTCAATAGTATCTCCTGCAAGCGCCACATCTATTGTATGTGGGATTGTTTTACAGGGATTCCCACTATCGGTACAATCATTTCCCGCATCACTCCCGGTCGTTGCCACATAACGCACCGCCCCTCCCGCCAGGGCCGGACTTCCCGGCAAATTCAACGAAAAAAGAAAAAGAACCAGGATCAGGCCAATCGTCATCCCCAGCCCACCGAAAATGGTCAAAAACAAACGTAAATTCTTCATGGTAACCTCCGACTTTTGTCTATAAAATTGTCGTTTAGGGGGCTGGAAATTGTTCCATATTCATCCCTTTGAACAGTCCAATTTTATCATTCCCAGTTTACTTTGAATCAAGCCGCAAATGGATTTCGTGATCGAACTCCAGCCTCTTTTTAGGCAATCAGGATGAAAGAGCGCCTCGTGGACGTAGGGTGGTTTATTTCCGTTCAGCCCAATCAACCCAATCCGGCCGCCAGTGTAGATGAGCATATCCACCTGATCGAGCAGGACGCGGTCGGAGTATGGTTTGGTTAGGCCTTTGACGGCGATGAGGTTTATGGGAGCCATTGTGCAGGAATTTGAGGAAAAGAGGGCTTTGCATAGGTCCGCGAGTGTATAATTTTCGTAAGGAGACCCCATGACGATCACCCCCCCAACCCCCAACCCTGAGAACCCAGTCATCCAGTGGCTCCTGGATTCTGACCCTTCGATCCGCTGGCAGGTCCTGCAAGACCTGATCGGTGCCCCCCCCGACGAGGTCGTGGCTGAACGCGCGCGGGTCGCCACCGAAGGCTTCGGCGCCCACCTTCTCGCCCTCCAGGGGACCGACGGCGCGTGGGCGGGCACAGCCTGGAACCACGGATGGGATTCCACCATGCACGTCCTGACACTCCTGCGCGAACTGGGCCTCGACCCCGCGAGCGACGCCGCTCAGCGTGCCATCGGCCTCGTCCGCACCCGCGTGCGATGGAAGGGCTGGGACTGGGATGGCGCATGGCGGGGATCGGACTTTGATGGAAACCCCTTCTTCGCGGGCGAGGTCGAACCCTGCATCAACGGACAGGTGGGCGCCAGCGGCGCTTACTTCAGCCAGGACATCATGGCGGACGAGGCCAACCGCCGGATCATCGCCCGCCTGCTCACCGAACAACTGCCCGATGGCGGATGGAACTGCGAAGCCGAAAACGGCTCGACGCGGTCATCCTTCAACACCACGATCTGCGTCCTCGAAGCCTTACTCGAATACGAACGCGCCGGCGGGACCAACCCCACCGTGACGGAGGCCCGTCTCCGCGGGCAGGCGTACTTTCTCGACCGCCGTCTTTTTCATCGGCGCTCCACAGGCGAGGTGATCACGCAGGATCGGAAGGGCGACACCGTATGGACCCGCTTTGCCTACCCGACCTGGTGGCATTACGATGTCCTGCGCGGGCTAGAGTACCTGCGCCGCGCGGGCGTCGCACCCGATGCGCGTGTGACCGAGGCGATTGACCTGGTCGTCTCCAAGCGCACCCCCGATGGCCGATGGCTGTTGGACACCCGCTACCCCGGCGTTCTGCCCGTCGAGATAGACGCGGGCGAGGGTCAGCCGAGCCGGTGGAACACCCTGCGCGCTTTACGCGTATTAAACTGGTATTCAGCAGGCGTGTAAGCCCAAAGTTGTCATGCGATTGTCCTAAATCCCCCCCGTTTTTCAAAAGCGAAACCCAAAGGACTATGCTATCATTGAAGTACCATGGAACGTTGGAAACGATTAATCTACTACCTGCTCATCAATGTCGCCGTCTCGGCCTGTACCCTGTTAGCCGTCCTTGTCATTTGGGAACGGGTGAACCAACCCCAAGTGTTAACCCCACCCCCCATCGCCCAGGTCTCCCCCACCGCGACCACCGCGGCGGTCGCTGAAAACCTCCCCCTGAAAACCCCCGTCCAACCCGTTCCCTCCGTCACCCCGACCCAAACCGGAACCCAAACCTACGAAGTCCAATCGGGAGACACCCTCGGGAGCATCGCCGACGCGTTTGGCCTGACCATTGACGAACTGATCGCCGCCAACACCCTCGAAAACCCGGACGTTTTGGACGTGGGAGACATCCTAATCATCCCCATCCCCGCGGAATTCGATGATCCCGACCCCACCGAGGTCGCCCAACCTACCCAAACCCTCGCCCCTCCCACCCTCCCGGAAACAGGCAACGTGACCCCCCTCCCGCCATGGTTCAACCCCCAGATCGAAATCGTCACCCTCGTCGCCGCCGGAAACCTCACCGATGAACGCGTGGTGCTCCGCCTCAATGGCGACGGCGAATTAGCCCTCCGCGGCTGGAGTTTGCAGGACGAAGATGGCAACCTCTACGTTTTCCCGGAACTCACCCTCTTCAAAGATGGCGCCGTCACCGTCTACACCAAAGCTGGCACCAACAACGTCGTCGAACTATTTTGGGGCCTGGGTCAATCCGTCTGGGAGTCCGGCGAGACCGTTTCCCTTGTCGATCCACAAGGCACTGAACAAGCCACCTACATCATTCCCTAACGCGTCGTCTGCCCTCAGCCACCCCTCCCCCCTCACCTCTGAATACTGACCACTAAATACTGACTTCTGATTACTGAATACTGACCACTGAATACTGACCACTGAATACTGGCTACTGAATACTGAACCCCGCACACTGTGATAAACTACCCCCATGTCTCAGTCACTGTATCGCAAATGGAGACCCCGTAAATGGGACCAGGTCATCGGGCAGGAACACATCATCCAGACCCTGCGGAACGCCATCGCGGCGGACCGGGTCGCCCACGCCTACCTCTTCGCGGGCACACGTGGCACGGGGAAAACCACCACCGCCCGTCTCCTCGCCAAAGCCGTCAACTGCCTCGCCCCGGATCGCACCGCTCGCCCCTGCGACGAATGTGAATACTGCCGCGCCGTCAATCAAGGCCGTTTTCTCGATCTCATCGAGATTGACGCCGCCTCCAACACCAGCGTAGATGATGTGCGCGACCTCCGCGACAAAATCAACTTCGCCCCCAATCAAGGCCAATACAAAATTTACCTGATTGACGAAGTCCACATGCTCTCCACCGCGGCCTTCAACGCCCTCCTCAAAACACTTGAAGAACCGCCCCCCCACGCCATCTTCATCCTCGCCACAACCGAGATGCACAAAATCCCGGCCACCGTCACCTCCCGCTGTCAGCGGCACGAATTCCGTCGCCTGCCTGTCACCGACCTCGTTTTCAACCTCAAACAAATCGTCCAGGCCGAAGCCCTCGAAGCCGATGAAGATGCCCTGACCCTCATTGCCCGACAAGCTACCGGCAGTATGCGCGACGCCATCTCCCTGCTCGATCAACTCGCCGCAAGCGGAGGACATATCTCCCTCCAGTTTGCCCAAGACGTGTTGGGCACCGCCACCAATCAAGTTGTCGTGGAAATCGTAGACGCCTTAATTCAAAAGGACACCCCCATCGGCCTGGGACACATTCAACACGCCCTCGATGCCGGGACCGATCCCCGTCAGTTTGCCCGCCAAATGGTGGATTACCTCCGCCAACTCATGCTCGTCAACATGGGCAACGCCGATCAACTCGACGCCCCCCAAGAAATCCGCAAACGCATGGCCGAACAATCTCAGGCCCTCTCCGTTAGCGAAATTCTCCGCATCATCCGCGCCTTCAACACCGCCGCCACCGAGGGACGCATCAACTGGCAACCCGGCCTCCCCCTCGAAATGGCCTTCGTCGAATCCGTCGAATCCCCCATCGTCGAAATGCCCCGCGCGGATCACCCCCCCCGCACAGACCCTCCTCCCGCGCGTCCCCGCACCACCCCCCAACCGACCAGGGCCGCCATCCCCGATCCGCCTCCCGACCCGGGTGATGTCCCCGCATCCTCCAACGATGGCCTGACCCTCAAAACCGTTCAAAAGAAATGGTTCACCCTCCGAGATGTCGTCCGCAAATACAATGGCTCCGCCGAAGGTCTGCTCAACAGTTGTACAGTTTTGGACCTGCGCGGCACAAAACTGTATTTGGGCTTCAAGAACGATGTCTTAAAATCAAAAATGGAAGATCCCGAACGCCTCGCCGCAGTACAAAAAGGGCTGGAACAAGTCATGGGCGTGGCTTTACAAGTTCACTGTGTCATCGCCACCGATAGCCAAAGCATCCCCCCGGAAGTAGACGAAGCCGGAATGGTTGCGGCGGCGGTTCGTTTAGGCGGTAAAATCGTCGATACGCGTGAAATCCCCTCGCGGGATATTACAACTAAAACTCAATAAAAGGAGAAACTCATGGCAAAACGAAAACTGCCAAATCGGCCAAAGGCCCCTATGGGTGGGCTTGGAGGTGGGGGTGGGCAAATGGGAATGATGCAACAACTTCAACAACTTCAACAGCAAATCCTCGAAACCCAAAACCAATTAGCGGATGAAGCCATCACAGGGACGGCGGGGGGCGGAGCTGTTCAAGTGACCGTTACCGGAGATCAACGCTGTCAGGATATCAAGATTGATCCTGCGCTCCTACAAGATGGCGATGTCGAAATGTTGCAGGATATGATCATCACCGCCTTCAACAACGCCCTGGAAAAATCCCGTGAAATGGCAGAACAGCGCCTTGGCCCCTTAACCAGTGGCCTAGGTGGGTTGGGACTATAGTCCTCAGCTATGTTGCTCCCTGAGCCTATTCAAAACCTCATCAATGCTTTCGCACGTCTGCCGGGAATTGGCCCCAAAACGGCTTCCCGGTTGACGTTTTATTTGCTACGTTCCTCAGAAGATTTATCGCTGGATTTAGCCGAAGCCCTACGCACGATCAAAACAAGTATCGGATACTGTACCCGATGTTTTAACATCACTGGCGCGGGACGTGACTTGTGCGAAATTTGTTCGCATCCCCAGCGTAATCCCCTCCAGGTCTGTGTGGTGGAAGAACCATTGGACGTGGTCGCCCTGGAGCGCACGAGTGGCTACCACGGACAATATCACGTCTTGCACGGAGTCTTGTCTCCGATAGAGGGCGTTGGCCCCCAAGACCTGAAAATTGCCCCCTTACTCGCCCGGGTTCAAAAAGAAGGTGTCCAGGAAGTCATCTTAGCAACCAACCCCAGTATGGAAGGGGATGCTACGGCGATGTACGTCCAATCTCAGTTGCGAGCGATAAATGTTCGCGTGACGCGATTAGCGCGCGGCCTTCCTATTGGGGGCGATTTGGAATATGCAGACCAAAATACCCTGCTTCGTGCGCTGGCTGGCCGCCAAGAAATGGATTGATCATGCGATCTTAACGAATTCTTTACCAATATGTGTTTAAAGCCTTGACAACTCTTTTATGGTGCATATAATGCGACCTACATGAAGATAAACGGTCTTGCTTGAGAAAAAAAAGCGGATCACTAACAAATCAATAAAGGTTTGGTCAGAGACCAAAATAGATTTTTTATAAATCTGATAGTGCCGATGTCTGAAGCACAGACATCGGTTTTTAGTCTCTGAAATCTCTTGACAGCCGAGCGTAAGGTTGATAGAATACCGCCCGCTTGGTTGGCTGGTAAGAACCAGTAAACAGAACTTTGACAACTGAATAGTAATAGAAAGTGAATCCTTGAAAATTCCAGTTATAAACTCCACATCGAAAGATGTGTAATTTTTCTGTGGAGAGTTTGATCCTGGCTCAGGATGAACGCTAGCGGCGTGCCTAATACATGCAAGTCGAACGGAGAGTTAGCAATAACTCTTAGTGGCGAACGGGTGAGTAACGCGTTGGTGACCTACCCCAAAGTGTGGGATAACAGACCGAAAGGTTTGCTAATACCTCATGTGGTCAAGAGTATTGAAAGTCTCTTGTCTAAAGCAGTAATGCGCTTTGGGATGGGCCTGCGTCCCATCAGCTAGTTGGTAGGGTAATGGCCTACCAAGGCGACGACGGGTAGGGGACCTAAGAGGGTGACCCCCCACACTGGTACTGAAACACGGACCAGACACCTGCGGGTGGCAGCAGTAGGGAATATTGGTCAATGGACGAAAGTCTGAACCAGCAACGCCGCGTGTGCGATGAAGGCCTTCGGGTCGTAAAGCACTTTTCTGTGGGAAGAGTAAGGACGGTACCACAGGAATAAGTCTCGGCTAACTACGTGCCAGCAGCCGCGGTAACACGTAGGGGGCGAGCGTTATCCGGATTTACTGGGCGTAAAGCGCGTGTAGGCGGTTTGGTTAGTTGGATGTGAAATCTCCTGGCTCAACTAGGAGAGGTCGTTCAATACTGCCAGACTAGAGGACGGTAGAGGAAGGTAGAATTCCCGGTGTAGTGGTGAAATGCGTAGATATCGGGAGGAATACCAGTGGCGAAGGCGGCCTTCTGGGCCGTTCCTGACGCTCAGACGCGAAAGCGTGGGTAGCGAACGGGATTAGAAACCCCGGTAGTCCATGCTGTAAACGATGCGGACTTGGTGTTGGTGGTGTAAAAACCATCAGTGCCGAAGCTAACGCGTTAAGTCCGCCGCCTGGGGACTACGGTCGCAAGATTAAAACTCAAAGGAATTGACGGGGACCCG
>WBZL01000885.1_pt1 | contig 33257 bp, 18 predicted proteins | sample 5204291 | NCBI WGS metagenome assembly WBZL01 (sample SAMN12344345, study PRJNA552823) | activated sludge metagenome | biome: Activated sludge suspended growth; feature: Nitrification reactor; material: Wastewater; isolation source: activated sludge from nitrification reactor of wastewater...
CGGTGTTCGGCGATCTCGCCCTGGTACAGCGCTGTCAGATCCACAAGCGCCGCAACGTCACAGACCACCTCCCCAAGGCCAGCAGGGAGGCTGTGGACGCCCGGCTGCGTGGCGCGTTCGCGGACCCCGATCCTGACGCCGGGTTGCGCAAGGCCAAGGCCCTCGCAGCCGAGCTCGACAAGACTCACCCCGACGCTGCCGGCTCGCTACGCGAGGGCCTCGAGGACATGTTCACCGTCCGACGCCTCGGCATAGACGGGACTCTGGCCCGGACGTTGGTGTGCACGAACATGATCGAGTCGATGATCGGCATCGCACGCACCACGACCCGCAACGTGAAGCGGTGGCGAGACGAGGGAGACATGCGCCGCCGGTGGTGCGCAGCCGGGCTCTTGGAAGCAGAGAAGAAGTTCCGACGGGTCCGCGGACACGCCCAGATGCCCTACCTCGTCACCGCGCTCGCCCGTCACGCCGAGACTGTCACACCACCATGTGAGACTGACCCCAACGAAGACCTCGCCGCATGAACACCGGGGCCACCACCCGCGGCGACTTCAACAGCGAACGGGACAACCTCGTAGTCGTCGAGGTGCGCCACGAACGCTTCGGCTGTCGTCGGCACCTCCTGCAACTGGGTGAGCGCCTGTTCGAACCTGGACTCCGGGCTCGAAGAGAACAATCCGGTTGTGTGCACCGCGAAGAACCATCGCGCGATCGGCCCGCGTAGCTGACCGACCGACGCGCCGAAGTCCCGTCGACCGATCAACCAGAGCGCGTAGCCGTTCAGCAGGGCGGAGTTCGATGAGATCATCCTGTTCGACACGAACCCCGCGGCCGTGATGCAGCGCAGGTACTCCTGCCAGTTCGATACCGACAAGACCGATGTCATGGCGTCCTGGAGCGTCGCGAACTGCGCGTCGCGTCGCTCGGCCGTGATCTGACCTGTCGCGAGGTCCTTGCCGCGGAGCAGCGAGTAGACGTGTTTCAGCACCGCTCGCCGGAATCCGACAGAGACCGCTACCCGGAGCATCTGGTCCGGGTCGGGCTTGATCAGGTGGTTGTGCGGTGATGGTCCCGCGATCGCCGGCTGCTTGGCTTCCCGAGCGAAGGACTCGAGCTGCGCCCGTCCGTCGTCCCACCAGACGGACATCAGGGTGAGGATGAAGTCCGCGGTGTTGAGGGTCACGCCCTCGCTGTTGATGCGGACGAAGACGTCGGCGACCTGCTCCTCGTCGACGCTGGCGTTGAGCTCGACCCCCTTGAACGGGTAGCTGCGCAGGTCGTGGACCTGGTCGATCGCCGTGTCGAGCTCGTCTTCCTCCTCTGTCGTCAGCTCGCCATCCCGGGCCTCGGTGAGGCGCCGGAGGAACGTCCTGACGGTGGCCTTGCGGTTGTTGGGTCGCCACAGCTCGGTGATGTCGGGCAGCCATTCGGCGTCCTTCTCGATGGCTGCGTCGGTGACGGCGAACTCCTTGGAGGAGGGGTTGAAGGCGATGCGGATCCGGTTGGCCTTGAAGTCCTTGTCGAGCACGGGGGTGCCGGTGAACAGGGAGTAGAGGCAGGTCAGTCGTTGTTGTCCGTCGACGATGAGCATGCGTGGCGGTGTCTTGGGCGCTCCGGTCGCCGAAGAGGTGCCGATGTGGCGTGCGCCCGACTCGGCTCCGGTACGCCAGAACAGCAGGTTGCCCACAGGGAACCCGCGGTACATGGAGTCGATCAGGTTCCGGGCCTTGGTGGGCGTCCAGACGAACGGCCGCTGGATGTCGGGGAGGGCGATCTCTCCGGAGTCGATGTCCTCGACGAGGCCACCGACGGTGTAGGTCGAGTCGGAGAACAGCGGCGATGCCACGTCAGGTCCTTTCAGAGGGAACGAGAACAGGAGATCGGGAAGTGGATGTCTGATCGGTGCTGGTCATCTCGGATTCGAACCGGACGTCATGCCGAGCGGCGTCGTGCGGATCGAGCCCGTTGAGCAAACGGATCACGCGGCAGGCCTCCTCACCGATCGGAGGGTATCGGGCGTCTCCGACAGTTCCGGCGAGGCTTCGGCGCTACTCGTTCCGGTGAGAGCGATGCCGTCGGTTCGGAGCTCGCGGGCGAGTCGATCGCCTCGGGCTCCACTCAGGCCCAGTGGCGGCCGTTCCACCAGCGTTGACGGCCCGAGCCGTCGTCGTACCAACCCGGAGCGGCCGAGGGGAACGCTGCTGCGTGCACCTGAGCCTCGACAGTGGCCGGCTGCACATGCTCGGTCCACCTCCGGCTGTTCCACCAGCGGAGGTCGCCGAAACCGTCGTCGTACCAACCCGAGGCGGGAAGTGCCAGGGGTTCGGGCGGGCCACTTCTCTCGTCGAGTATGGCGCTGATCCGGTCCGAGAACTGTTGGGTGGTGAGGCCCGCCAGATCGTGTTGCTGTTCGAGGAGCGCAGCGTCGGCGTCCTCGATGCGGGCGTTGGCGAGCAGCCTCCGTTGCTCCTCGCTGAACGCTCGAGCCAGCAGCATCGCACGTGCACGCTCCTGCCATTCGGCGCTGCTCATCGACACCCGAGCATGTGCGCTCGCAGCGCTCACCTCGGTGGATGGAGTTGAGTGGCTCCTCGATCGGGCAGCTTCAGCAGGCGTGGCGATGTCGCTGGTTTCGGAGATTCTCACGTGCTCGGTCCATTGCTGACCGTCCCACCAGCGGATGCGGCCCGTCGGGTCCTCGCACCAGCCCGGAGGAGGCAGCGCCCGCATGCTGGGAACGAAGGCGGGCGGCGGTGATGGAACTGGAGCTTCGACCGCAGCCTGTTGTTCTGCCCGCTTCTGCCGTCCTGATTCCACGGCCCGCGTTATGGCCTTGTATCCGACGAACGCTGCGACGCCAGCGCCTGCGATCATGGCGAGACCGAGCAGGCTGTCGGGTCCTTCGGACTCCGAGTCCTCGTCCCAATCTTCGTCCCAGTCGTCGTCGACCTCGAACAGCTCGGCTTGCCCGACGAGGTCGTTGTTGACGTCGTCACGCAGTGTTCCACGGCGGGCGCCATGCGTGTCCCTCGAGAAGTCGAGATGTGTGCCGTCAGGGATCTCGACCTCGAACTTCTTCCTCATGCTTGCGTCTTCTCTCCGCTGTCGTGGTCGGACGCGCTCGACCTGGCTCAGATTGCTTCGTCGACAGCCTGGAGCATCGCCATGAGGAATCTCATGTGCTCGATCCGTAGTCGTTGTCACGCCGTTGCCGATACGCAAGGTACGCAGCGAGATCCATCTCGGCGATGGGCTCCTGCGTCACCGGTGTGCTCTCGGGCGGCTCGAATCCTGATGGCCAGCGTGTCGCATCGTCATGCTGGACGGGTTGTTGCATCGTGATCGGCCCAACGGACTCGGACAGGTCTGCTCCGTCGAGGAACACGTTCGCGAACTGCGCCCCTGCAACGGTGGCGTCTCCGAACCGCGTCCGTTCGGCTCTGGCGTCGGTGAGGCTTGCTCCGCTGAGATCGGCGCCTGCCAGCTTGGCGTCCGAGAGATCGGCGTCGTCGAGCAGAGCGCCACGCAGGTCGGCACCGGAGAGGTCTGCGCCGGCCAGAGTCGCGCCTCGTAGGTCGATACCTCGCATGTTGGTGTTCCGGAGCTGAGCGAAGCGCAGGTCAGCGAACGGGAGCTTGCTATCGCTGAGGTCGGCCCCTGTGAGCTCCGCAGCAACCATGGCGCGACCCGGGAGGTAGAGGTCCGTCAGGTTCTCGCCGGAGAGATCGATGCCGTTGAGATCGGTTGTGGTGGACAGCATCATGCGTAGCGAGGGCGCTGCGCTTCGCCTGTCTGCTGCCGAGGCGAGGAGGCTCTCGACGGTGACGAGGGCGCCCCCGACGATCCCGCCGCTGAGGACGGCGAGTCCCAAGTCGCGGCCGACGGACCCGGTTGTCGCGCTCATGCTGGCGACGGTCCCGACCGCAACGAGGCTGCCCACGAGCGCCGCGGCGATCATCCTCGGGCGGCGCATCGTCGGGAGCTGCTGGTTGCTCATCGGCGACTCCGGGGACCGGGGTGCGGCGTGACCGTCATCCGACAATGGCTCCGTCATCCATGAGATCGGTGAAGACCTCATCGGCGCAGGTCATCTCGGCCGCCGGTCGGTGCGGGTGAACCGTGGGCTTGCAACGCGACGATGTCCCGATCGGCTCGCTCGTGGGCCGAGCAAGGCCAGCGGTACGACGGCGATACCGTCGGGCCGGCGGTGGGCCTCGGGCCCTATGTTCACCACGATGGTGTCGATGCATTCGTCGCCCAACTTGTCGCGCAGCCAGGTGAGATGGCGCACCTCGGGACTGTCGATCATCGATCTCATCTTCACCCCGGCTCCCACGACGCCTTCGTCGGACTCGACGACGAGGTCGGGACTACCAATCCGGCAGCTACGGCACTCCCATTTCGGCACGTCGTTCCTCCTGCTTCGACCTGTCAGCGGGCCATCGCCGAAGGTGATCTCCGTTGATCGTGAGGACGGACGACCGAACTCATCCCTCAGGGAGCCCATGCAGCCCGAGGCAGCTTCGTCAGGGCCCTCAGCGGGTTCCTTGCCGATGAGCCAGGGTTGACCACGCGGTTTGTCCACGAGGTGGTGACCTCTTGATCGCCGTGATCGTGCATGGAACGGTGATCCGGGTGACGAGCCTGGGTGACCGAGATCAGCCACCACCGCTGCTCACCTTCGGCCACCGACGCTTGCGCTGCGGCGAGCTCGTGGTCGGTGATCGCGACAGCTGAGTCGTCCTTCCTGTCGGTTCCCTTCACCTCGACCTGCTTCGAGATGTCGTCGGTGGATGGATGGCCGACGGCAAGATCGAAGCCGATCCTGCGAGTCCGGGACACGTCCACAACTGCGAAGCCGTCCTTCACATGGGCTGACTCGACCACCTGCATCGCAGCGAGCTCGATCGCCCGTGTCCGTTCGTGGCGGGCGGTGGCGGAGCGCATGTACTCGCGCTGCGGGGCTATCGGGCCGGTGTCGAGGGTGCGCAGCGCCGCTGCCAGCGCGGGGAGGTCGGTGTTGGGCACAGTGAAGATCTCCGTGGGCAGCGAGCACGCTGCGGACAGCGCGAGCGCCTGCGACTCGGTGACCATCCTGATACCGCCCGGCAGTTTCAACGCCGTGACGTCGTGCAGTTCCGGCACCCACTCACGGGTTCGTCTCACGGGTACGGGCTCATCGAAGAGGACCAGCGGTACGCAGTGCGCGGCGGGATAGCTCCTCCCGTCGACGTGCGGGAACCGGACCTTGACCTCGCACCACCACACTCCTACGAGGTGTGCCTGGCGCACCAGCCGACGGCGGTCGGGGATCGGAGTGCGCTGACTGTCCGTCGGCGGTGTTCTCAGCACGAAGATAAGGTCACCTACTGCGACGTCGTCGATCATGTTGATGACCTTGGTGTGTCCCGCTGACCGCGGTTCAGCCTGGGAAGTTGCGTTAGGGCTCCCGTCCAGTTGCGGCCACTCGAGTGCGTCGGCCGGGTCCGTCCACAGTGCCCAGTTCAACGGATCGGAATCCCCGAACGCGGGATCCGACCAGCCGAGGCCCGGGTTGTAGCTGGCGATCCACGCGCTGCGGGTCACCCTCGCTGGTGGTGCACCCGGGTCACGGAGTCTGCGGCGGTCCACCGGTCGCGTCCGGTGCACTCCTGCGCTCGCCATCTCGGCCAGCAGGTTGGAGGCGACCGCGCCGGTGACCAGATCCCGCGCCCAGCCCGCCTGGTAGTCCCACCACCCGCCCTCCGCGTCAACGCCCCAGTCCCAGCCCCATCCGGGCTCGGTTCCCATCAGTACGCCTTCGCGGTAGGACCGAAGGCCATCTGCTTCACGCAGCGACAGGGACGTTGTCCCCTCCCGGAAGACCCTGCGACCACGGAGGGGTCCGCTCTCACCGAGGAGCTGTTGATCAGATGTCGGGTCCATCACAAGTCTCCACGGTTGGAGTCGGCGAGTCGGCTGGTGAAGGCCTCGTACGCGTTGGACAATTCGGCTTCGCGGTCGGGGCGGGTGAACGGCGGGGTGAAGTGGCCGTCCCAGTTGACCGAGCCGGGGTGCTCCTCCTCGTCGAGCACCATCTGCCAGACCGACTTCCACCGCTTGTCGATCTCACCGTCCTTGGCCTGCTGTTGGAGCCGGGCCTGGCGGTACCCGGCGGACTGGTGGTGTTGGCAAACCTTGCGGCCCTCGGCGTCGAACGCCATGGCGTACTCGTACTTGCGCAGCACCGCGAACTGGGTGCGGTACATCGCGCAGAGCTGTTCGGCGGTGAGGCCCAGCATGATCGCCGCGATGGCGTCGAGCTCGACCAGCGCCATGCGACGCTCAGCGTCGCGGCGCAGCGGCGTCGCCATCGACCATTCGGGGCCGACGTCACCGAGCGGCACCCGGTTGAGCACCCGGACCCACGGCGAGTCGGGGTCCGCAGTCCATGAGTCGCCGGTCCAGGACGGGTCGAACAGCTCGGACCACAGGGGCGCGTAGTCCGCGGTCAGGCAGTTGAGCCGCAGTGTGCGCAGCAGCAGCGCCTGGTCGAGCGGGTGGGAGTCGGGGAAGGGCGCACGAGTAACGGTGGTGTCCTGGATATTGGACTTCCCAGCGAGCTTCACCAGATAGTCAGCCGTCAATGCCGACCAAAGGCCTGCGCAGCGAACTGTCTCCAGGTTGGTTTCGAAGGCGATCGAATGCACAGCGTTCACGTGTGCTGCGCCGGGAAGGGCAAGGGCACAGTGGAGTGAGCGCTCAAGGCCAGCCTGAGTCATCGCCCGGTACTGCATGCGGAGCCGAGTGATGTAGGGCGTGCCGTTCCAGTGGGCGAGGTTGGCGTCGTAGGTGTCTCGGTCGCAGGCGCGCTGGTAGTTGGTGCGTGGCACTACTCGCTCCGGCAGCGACTCCAGATCCCAGTCGCTGTAGTCCTGGTTGTGCTTGCAGTTCTCGTTCGGCTGCTTGGCGAACGGCGTCGCGACCGTGAAATGCGGTCCCTGGAGGATCACCTCGTTCCACGAGGCCGGCACCTCGGTCCGCCACTCGATGTACCCGTCGGTCCTGGCGCCCTTCTCATGCCAACCGGCGGTCCAGAAGTACTCGTGGTCGGCGAGCCGGGTCGGAGAGTCGGCCAGGGCCGAGAGTGCGCCGAGGTCCTGGCGGGTCAGCGGCCGCAGCAGACGAGCCTGTTCCGGCGGGGTGCCGGGCTCGTCGAACAACCGGGCCCAATCGGCCAGCACATCGAGGTCGATGGTCACCAACCGGTCGCGGTGGGGCCGCAGGTCCCACCCGCCAGCGGGGTACTGGAGCGATGGCGTCTCGTCGGAACCGTCGTGGAGAAGCGAGCCATCGAGTGTCGACGGGTGCACCAAGCTGGCGACCTGTGCGAATCGGACATGCGCTTGGCTCCCGGAGACATTGAGTCCGAACGACATCGCGCCTGTGACCCCGGCCTCAGGGAAGAGCGCCATCAGATTGAAGAACTGCGCATGCCGCCGCAATCGGCTGTAGGTCTCTGCCCGGAGTTGCCCTGCCTCGGGATCCACGAAGTGGCTCTCGGGGTGCAGGAGACCGGTCATGCCGCGCTGCGACGCGTGGCGCCAGACGGTGTCCATGAACGCCATGTAGAGGTTGGTCTGCACTCCGGCGAGCACGGGTCGGAGCTGCGGTGAGCCCAGCGTCGAGGTGAGGCCTTCGGCCGACGCCACCTCGGCCAGGTAGGCCGAACGGTTCGGCTGCGGCTGCAGCGCCTCGGTGCGTCGGGCTTTGCGGACCGGTTCGGGTGCCTTGTCGGTGATGCCCCACCACGGATCGAGCTCGGCGAGGACCGTGTCGTCGTCCCACCTTGGCCGCACCCACGGCGGGTTGCCGACCTGGAGGTCGAAGCCGCCGGCCCGGAACACCGGCGCGAGCTCGAGCTCCCAGTGCCACGCGCCCTCACCTCGGGCCAGCGCCTGCGCACGGCCCAGCCACGGGAACCTTTCCAGCAGCGCGTCGAGCGGTTCACGCTCAGCGGCGCGGGCCTGCTCGGCGGCTTCGAGGGCGTCAAGATCGGCGAACAGGTCGAGCTGCCCGCTGGGCGTGGACGGCTCCGCTCCGATCACCGCTTCGAGCGCGGTCAACCACTCGGCCCACGACGGCCGAACCGGTGCCGACGAGTCCTCGGACGTTCCCGCGGGAACGTCGAGCGGCCAGAACCACAGCCCGACCCACGCGTCCATCACCAACCGCAGCCGACCGAGCGCCGAGTCGGGGTTCGACAGGATCCGCTCGGCGGTCTGGCGATCGTCGTCGGGCGCGCCGGCGTCGCCGTCGGTGCCGTACAGCCCGAGCGGACGTCGCATACGGGAGTGAAGGCGTTCGAGCACGTCGGTGGCCTCGGCCCAGAGCCGCTCCACACCGTCGGCCAACGCCGCCAGCCGGTCCGAGTGGGTGGCGTTCGGCGCCTTCAGGATCGCCTTGCGCCACTCGGCCAGCGCCTTCGCCGCGTCGGGGGCCAGCTCCTTTGCCTCCTTGCGGCCCGACACTGCGCCCCAGCCGTGGCCGGGCAGCAGGAAGTGGTGCACCTGCCCGCCGGGTAGTGGCTCCGAAAGCGGCCGGTCCGTCGGCGGCACGACCGGCTTCGCCGCGGTCGACTTGTCGCGTGCCCACACGGCACCGCCGGATGCCTTCCCTCCACCAGAAGCGCCGAAGAGCTGCTCGGTCGACCACGTCGCGCGGCGACAACCGATGAGGCTGTTGCCCCGGCGCAGCTGCAACCCGAACCACGGTGCCTTCAGCCCGGGGTGCATGCAGTTGAGCCACAGGCTGACCTCGGCCAACTCGACCGCGGTGGCGTTCAGGTCGACGCCGTAGCACTGGTGCAGCGCGAAGTGCGCCTTCACCTTCTGGAGCTCACGCTGGTAGCGCTCCGCGTCGAGCACCTCGCCGAGCTCGTCCTGGCGGCGCTTCAGGTACTCCGCAGAGAGCTGGTTGATCGCCTCGTTGAGGAACGCCCCCGACCCCAGCGCCGGCTCGCACACCGTCAGGTCCAGGATCTCGACCGCACTGGTGACGCCCGCGGAGCCTCCGGGAACCCGGGCGTGGTCGTCGGTGCCCAGTAGCTCGGCCAGCGCGTGGCGCACCACGCAGCTCGTCAGCACCTCGGGCGTGTAGTAGCTGGCCGAACGCTGGCGGTCCCGGTCCGCAAGGCGATACACGAAGCTGCCGGTGGGATGGCGAACCCGATCGGTCACCCCGGAGTCGGGATCGGTGCGGACGACGAACACGTCGGGCGGGAACTGATCGGCGTCGGTGACCGGGACCATCCATGTGCCGTCGGAGGGGTCGCCGCCCTTGGCCACCTCGAACAGGTCCTCCTTGGCGAAGAACCCCGTGTAGGCCATCAATCCCTCGTACACCGCGCCGAGCTGGTTGATGCCCAGCTCGGCATAGGAGATGAACCCCGCCTGGTCGTCGCGGCGACGACCCGGCGACACCATCAACAGGTGCAGCACACGCTGGAGCGCCTCGTTGCGCAGCGTGACGCCGTTGAGCAGCGGAGTGGATGCCGCGTCGAAGATCGTCGCGTCGAGCCCGGGGAACGACAGGTAGTCCTCGTGGGAGCGCTCGGACTCCGCCGCCAGGGTGAGCTGTGCCGCCTCGACGTGGTTGCCCTTGTTGGCCAGGGCGAACAACAGGTCGAGCGAGTCACGGAAGTGACTGCCGTTGCGGGCGTGGTCGTCGGCCAGGTCCACCAGCACCAGCTCGCGCAGCCGGTCGAGGGAGTAGCCGGCCTGGTAGGCGTCGTCGTCGACGGGCAACACGCCGAGCTCGGGGCGCGACTCGGCGTAGAGCAGCACGATCAGCCGGTACAGGTAGCGCAGGCACTGCGTGGTGAGCTCCCGAGGGTCGACCTGATCGCCCGCGAAACGCACGTCGTGACGTCGACGGCTCTCGGCCAGGCGCTGGTCGATGACCTCGTTGGCCAGGATCTCCACGCTGCGGCGCATGCCGTCGCGCAGCTCCTTGGACACACCCACCGCGTGCTTCTGTGACGCCTCGGTCAGCCGGTCGAGCACCGAGGTGGCGTCATCGTCGCCCAGGTGACCAGGCACCAGCGCGTCGGCGGAGAACAACGCGGCGATCGTCTCGAGCTCGCCACGTGCCCTCGCGTCGACTCGCTCCAACGCCGCGTCCAGGTCGACGGCCAGGAACCGGCCCTCGGCCCACTTGGACCGCTCGGCGAGCAACAGCGTCGTGCCCGCGCACAACAGCACGAACCGCGGCGCGTCGTCGACGGAGAACAACTCGCCGGGGGCGTCCGCGGCCGAGGCGATCTCGTGGTTGCCGAGCTCGCGTCGCAGCGGGTCGAGCAACAGACCCGCGCCGCCCGGGTCACCGTCACCGGCCTGTTCGTCGGCACCGTCGCCGGTCTCGTCGTCGAACAGCTCGTCGACGTCGGTCGCCACGCCGCAGTCGAGCGCGACGAGTAGCAACCCGGTCGGGTCTTCGACCCGGGCGGCGACGGTGATGCTCAGCGTGTCGGTGCCACCGGCACGGGGCAGCGCGAGCGTGGCGCGCCCGCCGTCGGCGCCGGTACCGAAGCCGAGCGCGGCGAGCACGACGTCGTTGAGCGCCCTTGTCGCATCGTCACGACGTGCGGCCGCGGACGGCCCGGAACCCTGAGCCGCCTCGACCACCGCGGCCCGGGCGGGGAAGAAGCGCTTGGGGGCGGATCGCAGCCCGCCGCGGGCTGTCGGTTCGCCCCGACCCTCGGCGGTGTCCCAGGCGTCGCGCAGGTCCTTGAGGTCCGCGCCGAGCCGGGCGTTGAGGTAGTGGTCCGAGAAGAACTCGGCCCGGTTGGTGATGGAGTCGAACACCTACGGGCCTCCTCGGCCTGCGGAGAGCGCGCGTCGAAGGAAGTCGTCGAACAGCGGCACGGTGAACGCTGTATCGCCGTGTGCGGGGCTGTAGATCATGCCCTTGGCGATCAGCCCGGAACGGCGGGGGGCTACCGACTCGACCTTCACGCCCAGCTCCGTTGCGATGTCGCCGGAGCGATGTGGGCCGGGCCCGAGCTCGGCCATGGCCCAGAGGTAGTCCTTCTCCTTGGGCGTGAGTCGGTCGAACCGCACCAGGAGGAAGTTGCGATCGAGCTGGTCGATGACCGCTGGTGTCACCGAACGGACGTCATCCGCGGTGATCGGGCTGGTGTGCGCGTGGTCCCACACGTGGTAGCCCCATTCCTGAAGGAAGTACGGGTATCCGCCTGAGGTCTCGACGAGCAGGTCGAGCGCGTCGTCGGCGATCTCGACACCCTGTTCCTGAACGGGGATCTGTAGAGCGTCGCGTGCCTGCTCAGGGTCGAGCGACCCGATCGTCGGGAAGTCGAAGAGCCGTTCGGCATAGGACTTGGCGTCGCCCGCGATCCCCGGGAGCTGCGGCAATCCGGCGCCGACCAGGACGACGGGCAGGCCGAGCTGGGTGGTCCGGTGGATCGCTGTGATCAGAGCGCCGAGCTCGATCGCCGAGAGGTACTGGACCTCATCGATGGCAAGGAGCAGACCTCTGTGACTGTCACGGGCGGCTTCGCCTGCGAGGACGAGGAGGTCGGTCACGTCTTCGGCAAGGATGCCCGAGTCGGCGAGCCCGGCCTCCGGGCTGACATCGAGACTGATCGAGGATCCATCGGGAAGCTGCAACGAGAAGGACTTGAGCGCCTTGAGCGCCTTGACGGCCGCCCGCTTCGCCGGGCCCTGATCGAGGGTGAGGAGCACCTTGCGCAGTCGCACCGCCAGCAACGCACGGAAGTCGCCGGTCTCGGGCGCCTCGATGAAGCCGACGTGGAACCCTTCGTGCTCGGCGATCTCGCTGAATCGGTTGATGAGCACCGTCTTTCCGACGCCACGCAGACCGATCGGCATGAGGCTCTTGCCCGGTCGACCGGTGAGGGCGCGGCGAACGGTGAGCCCGAACGTGTCGATCAGGTCGTCACGGCCGATGAGCGCCGGCGGACGGGTGCCCGCACCTGGTCGGAAGGGGTTGCTCAGTGGGTCCATCTCGAAGGAACTTATCTGGTCTTATCGACCTTATGGTGGGTGCGGATAAGGTCTGTCAACTCGGGACCAGCACGGCCAGGACCCGGATCATCGGGTCGCCGGTTGTCCTCAGGGACGCGATCAGCGCCTCGGTGTCCGCCCTCACCTCGGCGACCTGACGCTCGTTCTGACCGCGGCGGCGGTCGTCGAGCTGCGACGCCAACTGCGACGATTCCTCGACCCACTCCCGCAACCGCTCGGTCGGCTCCGCGAGCAACGCTTCGACACGTCCATCGTGAACCGACCGACGCCGAGTCAGCTCCTCACGGCCCGCCTCCAGCACCGAGGCGAGCTGGGCCGAAAGGGGTGCGGTGTCGAGCGGTTCGCCGGTGTTGGCCATGCCGGGGCCGACGTCGGCTCGTCGGAGAACCTCGAACAGGTCCTCGATCCGGTGGGTGCCGTCGGAGCCAGGAGTGACCGCCAACCACTCGACGAGCTGTGGCCGGCCCTGGCCGTTGGACCACATGCCCTGCACGCAGAACGTCGGCGAGTCGACGCCGGCGCGGATCACCGGAGCCTGGTTGCGACCCACCATCACCAGCAGCTTGTCGACCAGCCAGTCGATCAGCGGATGCAACGGCGACAGGTAGGCGACGTCGGGCCAGGCCGAATCGGTCGACGCCCGCGCCACGTCGAGGCGGCGCTGCGCGACGGTGGGATCGGCTGTGATGCGGAGCCGTTCGGCCACGCCCTGCTCGGACAGGTACGACTGCGGCAGCGCCGAGAGGCGACGGGCCAGATCCGGCGGAGTGGCGATCGACAGGAACGTCGGGTCCGACGCGTCGGTGCGCACGTCGAGGGTGTGGTGGTCCTCGACCGCGACCAGCAACGCCTCGGAGACGAAGTCGAACGTCGATTCGAACAGCGACGGCAGATCGGCCTCCGGCACCGGCTCGGTGCCGGTGCCCTTGGTGAGAAGGGTCAGCAGGTCGAAGCGGCTGCTGGGCTGCTCGGGGATCGCCTCGTCAGCATCGACCCCATCGCGCAACGCCCGTGCGATCGCCTCCTCCTCGGCATCGGCTGCGTGCAGGCCGAGCAGAGCCCCGGACTCGCCGAACGCCCGGTGTGCGGCATCCTCACGTTCCAACAGCTTGGACAGCACCCTGACATCCCCGCTCGCCGCGTCGGGTGTGACGATGAGCGCGCGGATGTCGGGACGCTGCTCCTGGCCGTAGCGGTCGATGCGGCCATTGCGCTGCTCGATCGTGATGAGCGACCACGGCAGATCGAAGTGGATTAGGTGGTGGCACTCCCGGTGCAGGTTCACACCCTCCGACGCCATGTCACCGGTCAGCAGCAGACGCACCGGCGAATCCCGAAGGCCGAACTCCTCGATCACGTCCATCTGGCGCACGTCGGCCATGCCGCCGTGCAGGACGCGCACCTGATCCTTTGACAACCCGAGCCGCCCCGGGACCTGTTCGGCGAGCCAGTTCAACGTCGCGATCCGCTCGGAGAACACCACGCAGCGCATCGGGCCCGTGCCGTCGACTCCGATGCCGCGCAGCTGCTCGACGAGTGCCGTGAGCTTGGCGGCGTCGGCGTCGTCGACCGCGCCGACGAGCTCCTCGAGCCGGGCGAGTGCCAGGTCCTCCGGCTCCTTCGAGCCGTCGGTCAACGTGCCGCCGGGACCACGCAGGTTCCTGCGTCGGTTTCGCACCGTCTCGGCGAGCGCCTTGTGCGAGCTGAGCGCCGCTTTGAACAGCGTCCACGGGAACAGCGTCGCCCCGGTGCCCGACGTCGGCGCCCTGGTCCCCTCAGGCGGATGGGTCCACACCTCGGCGAGCTCGGTGAAGACCTGCTGCTCGGCAGGAGTGGGGGCGACGGGGATCGGCGTGGGCGCCAGCCGGTCGGCCCAACTCGCCCCAGCTTCGGCTGCGACCTCGGCGTTTCCCTTGTGGCGCCGGACGTACAGGTGCTCGATGTTCTTCGGCTCCACCGCCCTCGGATCAGCGATCGCGGTCGGGTCGAGCAGGCGGATCAGCTCGGCGAAGCTCTCCGGGTCGCCGTTGTGCGGGGTGGCCGACAGCATGAGCAGCGCATCGGTGCGCGGCGCCAGCACCCGCACCAGGTGGTTGCGAGCCGCGCTGCGGTTCATCACGTTGTGGCACTCGTCGATCACCACCGCGTCCCAGCGGATGCCCTCGAGGTGGTGGCGATAACGGCCGGCGTTCTTCAGCGTGTCGATGCTGATGATCGCCCGCTTGTAGAAGGTGAACGGGTTGCGCCCGGCCGGGATCCGGCGGCGAACCCGCTGGATGCCCTCGGAGTCCAGGCGCACCAGCGGGATGGCGAAACGGGTCCACATCTCGTGCTGGAACTGCTCGAGGATGTGGCGTGGCGTCACCACCAGGATGCGCTCGCCCCGACCCCGGCGGATCAGCTCCGACAGGATCATCCCTACCTCGAGCGTCTTGCCCAGACCGACCGCGTCGGCGATGAGCAGACGGGGACGCAGGCCCTCGAACGCCTTGGCCGCGGCACGGCGCTGGTACTGGAGCTCGGTGAGCAACTGGCCGCCCGCGACGATGAGCCGCGACTCGGTCGCCGGCACCGGCGTCTTGCGGATGATCGACTCCAGGTAGAGGCGGGCCCCGGCGTAGTTCGGCGTCTCGTCGGCGACCAGCACCGTGTCCTCGGGGCGGAGCGGCTCGATGCGGTCGAGGCTGGTGAAGAAGGTGGCCTCGGTGTCACGCACCAGCGACGACGTGCCGGTGCAGCGCACCATCCGACCGTCCGACGGCGTGTCCTGAACCGAACGGACCAGCCACTCCTCGTCACGCACGACCACCTGGGCGCCGCCCGCGATCTGATCCAGGAACGCGGCCGGCGTCGCGCTCATGCGACGCTCCGAGTCGAGTCGTGGTCCCTCTCCACCATGCTCGGCCGATCGTACCGAGACTCGACGACAACTAGACCGCTCCAGGCGGAACAGAGGCAGCGCGCTGGACGGGACCGGTGGGCCGACATCCCGGGCCGGCAACACCTGATCTTTGCAATGATCACGACAGAGAGGGGGAACGAAAGCGATGCTGCGGGAGCACTCCGGTCACTCAAAGGCGCTCAGCGACTTCTGCTGGAGCTGCGGCGCGGCCGTGACCAGACACTCCGAGGGAGCGTGTCTGCGATGCGGGACCTCACAAGTTCGACCTCGTCGCGATCGTGACTCACTCCTGGGTGTCCGGGTTCGGATCGATGACAACCCAGCCGGTCTAGTCGGTGTGGTCATAGAAGACTCCACCGATCCGGTAGGGGTCCTCCTCGGCACGCAGCGCGTCGATGTTCGTCGACAGGAGGTGAGAGCTGCCGACGAGCTCGAGCGGATACGGGCGACCGGTCCGATCTACCGGCTGTACGCCGAGGGTGAACGGGACCTGGCCGTCAGCCTCCTGAAAGATGTCGTCGATCGTCGGTCGTTCGCCAGTGATGCGATGACGCACCTGGATCGATCAGCGATCGCGGACTCACACCTGAGTGCCGACGAAGTCGCCTGGCTCCATATGTGGGTGGAGCACAACTCCGGAGACCGGGAAGCTGCGGCCCTGGCAGCTCTGGCGCTTCCACCCGGGGCATATCCCGACAAGCTGATCGTGATCGCCAGGGGAGTGGGGATCTGGGTCGAGGACCCACAGCTCAGCCACCGCGCCCGCACCGCAGCGGCCGCCCTTCCTGGCCAGCCCGGCGCATCCATTCTCGAATGGCTTGCCGGGCGTGAGGACTCTGACGGTCTCGTCGACGCGCTTGAAGAGATGGTCGAATGGCGAGAGTGGTTCGGCCTCCACCCCAACGACAGGGACGCCGCACGCATCCTCCAGGGACGTGCCGCAATGGACGAAGCATGCGCCGCGATCGCGGGTTGGATGGACACCACAGAGGCACGCACCGTTCGCCTCCTGAGCGGCGAGCCCCACGACGCCGACAGCCGTGCCGGTCTGCCGGTATGGGCCTACTCAGAAGCACTGAAGCGAGGGCTGGTCTCGTCGACCGAGATCAGAGCCCCAGGGGTGACCGACCACCTGAGTCCGACCGATCTTGAGCACTTGCTTGGTCAGGTGCGAGCGATCGACCTCGATCCAGAGGAACGCCAACGGCTGACCTTCCTGGGATCCGCGCCTCCCGTCACCGACGATCTCGGACATCCGGCCGCGCGCAAGTACGAGCTCCTCTCAGCGCTGCGCGACGGGGACCCCCGCGTCGTGGGGGAGCTCGCGGCGATGCTCTCCTCGGATGACCGGACCACAGCGATAGCGGTCGGGCGGTCCCTCGCCAGCGGCGAGATCGATCCTGCGGCAGTTGTCGACCCGACGACCTGGCCCACTCTGACGTCCCTGGTGCTGTCGGGGGAGCTGGCGCCCCATGCCGAGCCGGAGGTCGTCGACATGGCAGGGTGGGTGCTTCTCGAAGAGGCAACCCGTGCCGCGTTTGGTTGGGACTTCGAGTCGGCTCGGACGCTGGCCGAGCGTTGCCTGCGACTGGTCAACGACGAGCCGAGGCAGGACGAGGCGCTGTCGATCCTGGCGTGCTGCGCCTGGATGCAAGGCGAGGAGCAGACTGCCGAATCGCTGCTCCGTGAGGCGATCGCCGACGCGGCCTCCGAATCGCTGCTGGTGAACTACGCGGTCGTGGCTGCTCAGAACTCGCCGGGCACGTCGATCGAAGCCCTGAACCGGCTTCTCGGTTCCAGCGACGACCCAGCGGTCCGCTGCCACGCCGCGCTCAACTCCGCCGAACGCACAGTCCTCCTCCATGGAGGTGATGTGCTCCCACGGAGGGACGTCATCCTCGAGCTCCGTCGATCAGCGGTCTCGGACACCTCTCTCGAAGTGCACGCCCGAGTCATGAGAATTCTCTCGTGGGCGGATCCTCAGTGGGTGGCCGACCCGGAGAACACCCGATCGTCGCCGCACTTCGACAGCCCTGCACATAGGAGCGCGCTGTTCTCGGTGAGTCCGATGTCGCAGAGGGTCAAGGTCCTGGCCGACGAGCTCGCCGCCAGACCGAACGATGCCGTCCTGTTGAGGGAACGCTCTCGTCTTCTCGAAGAGCTGGTGGATGAACTGTCGGACGCCTCGACTCCGGAAGCGTCGCTTGCCGAACTGGGGTTCGAGGTCATCGATGCCGGGCTCCTGGTCCATCCGTTCGAGCGGGTGGTGATCCCGACCTTGTCGGTGCGCATGGCGCTGTGGGACTTCTACGAGTCCACTGACGACGAGGCCCCACCGATTGAGTGGATCGAGCTCCTGGAGGCGGCAGAGCGTGCGCTCGCGGACCTCGACGACCGCGAGGCCGAAGAGAACATGGGCACCATCGTCAGCGCGACGTTCGGGATGTGGGCTGCGCTCGCATTGCGACACTGGCACCCGCTCCTCCTCGGGATGTCGGAGCGGTACACCGGCGCGGTCGCCCAATACCAGTACCTCATCGATGAGGCAAGGAGCGCCCATGACGAGGAACCCGTTCGCGAACAGCTTCGACAGCAGCTTCAGGTCCTCCTCCCAGAGGTCGACACCGTGCGGGCGAGAGCTCACCGAGTCCTGATCCGAGTTCCGCCGGACGATGAACGCCGATCCGCAATCGAGGAGACGGCGACCTTCGCCGACGAGCTCTGGCACGAGATCAGGATGACGCTGGAATGAAGCATCACGTTCGCAGCAGTCCTTACCTCGTGCTCGGTGTCGAGTTCGGAGCAAGCCCGGCAGCAGCCAACCGGGCGTTCGCCAGGCGACTCCGGGAGCTGGATGCGCTCCCGCTGACACAGGAGGACCTGAACTGGGCGCAGTCCCAGTTCAGACGCCCGGAGGACCTGCGAACTTCGGTCGAGTTCTTGAGGGTTCCGAGCGGGTCCGCCGTACGCGAGCTGCCCGACGTGGGTCTGTTCAGACCCGGCCCCACCGTCGACGGCAGTGCGAACGTCGATGGCGGCGCGAACGCCGACGGGACCGGACCGGATCGCTCGGGCCTTGAACGCGCACGGGCAGCGCTGGTGCGCAGCGTCATCACACAGGCGATCCACCGGACGAGCGTCCGAACCACTCACGACCCCTATGAGAGCGACAAGTAGGAACTCGGACATGGCACGGAGACGAACCCGAGAACGAATCGAAGCGATCGAACGACAACTCGAAGAGCTGTCCCACCAGCTCGAGCGGCAGTCGGACGGGATCTCGAACCAGCTCGAGCTGATCAAGACGATGTTCACCATCAAGGACCCCAGCGCGGGGTCCAGCGCCGACGCCTACGAGGGCCTCCGCCGTACCGTCGTTCTTGCCCGGGAGAACAGGATGGCCCGTCTTGTCGACTTGGCCCGGATCGACTCGGCCGCATCGAGCCGTGAGCTCACATCAGACCTCCGGGTCCTCCTCGATGAGCTTCTGTCCACTGTCGGGGTTCGCCGCGTGGAGTCCATGGACGACCTCGACCTGTTCGACGTGTTCGGTGACCCTGAAGACGGATCCAACGGAGAGCTTCGGCTCGTCGCTCCCGCGTACGTCCATGCCGAGACCGGTGCGGTCGTTCGACTGGGTCGCTGCGAGCACATCGCGGAACCGTCGGCCGAGGAGCCAGTCGCCGAGTCGTCCGAATCCGACGCCTCAGGCGACTCGGGCTCCCCCGAATCCGTGGTCTCCGATGACGCCAACCCCGACACAGACGTCGTTGAGACCCGAGGAGACGACGACTCCGAAGACAGCCCTGATCCCCAAGAGAGCGAGGACGACGAATGACCTCCTACGGAATCGACTTCGGTACGACGAACTCCGTGCTGGCGACCTACACAAACGGCACGATTGACGTGGTGGGCATCGACGACCCACCAGAGGAATGGCGAGCGCTGGGTTTCGCCAAGACGCTGCCGTCGGTGCTGGGAATCGACGATGCCGGCGGATGGCACCTGGGATGGTCGGCGAAACGACCGGGACGCAATCGGCTGGATGCAGTGAAGAGGTTGCTCGCCGCCGAGGACGACGCTCGTGTCGGTGATCGGTCGATCCTGGTCGAGGAGGCGGCCGCCGCCCTGTTCGCCCGACTTCGTGAGGGTGCCGGATCCCAGGGCGTGGACTTCGATCGAGCTGTGGTGACCATCCCGGCCAACTCGAAAGGTCGGGCGCGAGCGCGCACGAAGGTGTGTGCGGGCTTCGCCGGAATCGAGACGATGCATCTCCTCAACGAGCCGACCGCGGCAGCGATGGCATTCGCCCATCACCTCGGCGGTGACGACAAGGTCCTGGTCGTCGACTTCGGTGGTGGAACCCTGGACGTCACGCTGCTGCACGCAGTCGACGGAAGCTTCATCGAGCAGGCTTCCAGCGGAATCGGTCGACTCGGTGGCATCGACCTCGACAAGGAGATCGCAACCCACATCCGCAGTCACGTCACGGCTCCGTGGGACCCGAACTCACCGGCCGGACAGCAGTTCATGCTCGACGTGGAGTTGGCGAAGATCCGCCTTTCCCAGCTCGACGAGGTCGAGCTGGCCGTGCCGGGCCTCGGCCCACGCCGCCTCACCCGCCGAGAGGTCGGGTCGTGGATCGCCCCCAAGGTCGCACGGGTCGAGGAACCGATCCGTGCCGTGCTCCGTGATGCCGGAATGGGCCTGGCCGACATCGACCACCTTGTGCTGGTCGGGGGAACGTGCAAGGTGCCGATGGTGCGAGACCTGGTGGTGGATCTGGTCGGCCGAGAGCCCGCCCGCGGCGTGGATCCGATGACGGCGATCGCCGAGGGCGCAGCCGTGGCCGCCGCGATCCTCGACGGTGACCATGACGGGTCGTTCCATCTCGCGGCGGAGCACGCCCTCGGAACGATGGTGCGTGACCCTGCACCCGGACAGTCGTTCAGCGTGATCCTGGATCGCCACAGCACCCTCCCCGCGAGCAACGAGGAGGACTACATACCGGCCGAGGACCACCAGGAGGGTGTGCTGATCACGGTCATCGAAGGCGATCCGACCAAGCCGTTGGACGATGACGACACACTGCTGCTCGGTGCGTTCGAAGTTGGCATCACCCCTCGTCCGTTCGGAGAGGCCGTCTTCTCGATCCGCTACGAGTACGACAGTGAGGCGATCCTGCACGTCACGGTCACCGACTGCGTCGACGGCACCGTTCTGCTCGAGGAGACGGTCGGCGATCGCCTGGGTCTGAGTCCGGAGCAGTTGGTCGAGATGCACGGCCGCGTGGAGCGGATGGTGTCGGAGGCCGCGGCGAAAGACCCGGTCGTCGAGCCTGGTGCTCCTGCTCAGGAGCCGACCGCATCTGGGGTTCCGCCCGAGATCGAGACACTGTTGATCCGAGCAAGGACGAAGGTCGTGCCGCTCGTGGCAGCGGAGGAGGCAGAGCGCATCGGTGGCCTTGCGGATGCGCTCGAAGGAGCGGTCGGCACACCACAGGAGGCGGATGCGCGGGCGGCTCTGGAGTCAGCGCTGCGCCGTTACAGCTACCTGTTCTGACTGCATCGGCGCCTGGCGGGTCGTCGGCTGACCAGGTTCGCATCCCGTTCTGTGTCGCTCCGCAACACCAGACGGGATGGAAACGCGATGGGGTCGAGCCCGCCGGTTGTCACAGCCCGTCGATACGGTGATCGACGGAGATGGAGGAGTCGATGACGGTCGAGCAATCCAACAGCCGTTGGGCGCACGCCAATGCGCCGTGGCGAACCTACGTCGAGTCGTGGGACCCCGAGTACGGAGCGTCGTCCACCTTCGAGCTCGACGCCGACGGCACCGCCGAACGGGCCGAGCCGGGACCGTTCACCGTTCCGGGAGCTGCGGCCGGCGGCCCGGTCCCCCTGGCGTTCATCGACGGTCGGCGGCGGGTGGAGTTGTCGCTCTGGGCCGAGCGCCGGTCCTCTGGCGATCGGGTGCCGGGCCTCCTCGGCGCCTACGCCGTCGGCGCCGTCACGATCGCGCCGGGTCGGCCGGCCGCGTTCGCCGGCTGCCGGGTCGGGCGTCTGGCCGTCTGGGGCGGCGGCCGGACCGGCGACGTCGGCGGCAACGGCTTCCGCTGGGTGTCCGACTCGGTGTCCGTCGTCGAGCACGCCGAGCTGCTCGCCCACCTCCAGGACCGGATGCGTCAGGCCGAGGGAGCTCTCGCGCTCGACGCCGCGGGCGAAGGCTGGAACGTCGTCCTCGACGGCCCCCTGAACAGGATCCGCAGCCTGCACGGCCTCGTCACCGGCTACATCAAGTCCCACCACCGCTCGCTGCTTCCGCCCGATGACCACCGGCTGGTCCCCGGCCTGGACGTCGGCGAGCGCACCGCGCTCTACGTCCTCGGCAAGGACCGCTACACCTGCTACCTGCGGATCGGGCACCCCGGCGCAGGGGCGTCACCATGGGGAGGCATCGCCCGACTCGAGTTCCCGTCGGTGGCCGGCCTCGCAGAGGTGGCCGACCGGGCGTCCATGCTCGCAGCGGCACTGCCCCGGTACGCGGGAGTCGCCCACCGGGACCCACGAGCGCCGGTCAACCTGACGCCGGTGAAGAACCTCGAGAACCACCTCTCGCGTGCCATGGGGCGCGTCGAGCTCGCCACCAGAGCCGCCCGGGACGCGGTCATCACGAAAGGAGCGGCATGACCTCGATCGATGACGACGCATCTGGTCGGGACGGAGGGTCGTTCCAGCCCGCCCCCGGAGCCGACGAGGCGCCCCCCAGTCCGGTTCCAGGTCCGGGTTCAGCCGCCGAGACGCTCATCGCCCCTCCGCTGACCGCTCCCGACGACCTGACAGGGGAGGACCGCCGGGTCGACCTCGCCGGCATCTCCGGAGTGCCCGCACTCGACGCCGTCGGCTGGGTCGACGCGTCCACCGACGCCACCACCCAGACCGCAAGGGTCCTCATCGGTGAGGCGGTCGACGTCGCCCTCGACACCTTCGTGGTCACCGCACAACGACTCGCCGACGGCACCGCGCTGTTCCACTACGGGATCGTCTCCGAGGTGCTCGGCCGCGTCGAGGGCGCCGAGACCGCCACCGATACCGCACGACTCGCCGCAGCGACGCTGCCAGGCCAGCGATTCAGGGCCGCGGAGGTCCAGTGGATCCGCACCCACCCCGAGAAGTACCTCCCTCCGGCGTCGGGTGCACCCGTGTGGGTGGCATCCGCCGAGCACAGACGCCGAGCGCTGTTCCTCGACAAGATGGCCGAAGGCGAAGCGCTGCCCATCGGCGTGGACATGGGCGACGAGGTCGTGTTCCTGCCGTACTCGTTCCTGAACGGCGACGCCGGTGCCCATGTCTCGATCTCGGGCAAGTCCGGTGTGGCGACCAAGACCAGCTACGCGCTGTTCCTCCTCTACACGCTGTTCGAGACGGCGGCCGGTCGTCGGGCCAGAGGCGCCGCAGGCGCGCATGACCGGGCGCTGGTGTTCTCGGTCAAAGGCGAGGACCTCTGCGTGATCGACCGGCCCAACCGCCGGTTCGTCGACACCGACGAGCTCGGCTCCGAGGGTCGGCGGCTGTGGGCGATCCTCGGCGAGGATGATCCCGGCCCGTTCCAGAGGGTCGCGGTGTTCGCCCCGGCCGAGGACGGCGGCCCGGGCGCCGACCCGGTTCCGCAGATCTCGGTCCGCGCGCTGCGTGACACCCGCCCCTACGGCTGGTCACCCCGGTCCTTCATCGAGGAAGGCTTGCTCGAGTACCTGTTCGACGACCTCGAGTCCGGCCACCTGTCGTTCATCGAACAGGTCGTGCGCCTCCAACTGCTGCGCCATTGCGCTCCGCTCGACGGCGACGAGCAGGGGAAGGTCGTGCTGCTCGACGGTGTGGACTCGACCGTGCCCATGAACTGGGACGGGGCGCTGCGAGCGTTGCGCCGGAGGGACCCGGTCGGTGCCGCCGCCGGAGTCGTCGTCGAGAACCTCGACGACCTCGTCGACTTCATCGCGAACAAGGTGGTCGAGGGCAGCCCCGGCTTCGATCCGCTCTGGACCGGCAACGTCGCCACGGGCACCTGCCAGGCCTTCGCCCGCCGGCTCTGGAAGGCGACACCGCGGCTGCGGCGCCTGGTGCGCGCCGGGCTGAGCGAGGTGACCCTGGACGGCGATGCACAGGTGAACGTCGTCGACGTGCACGCCCTGCACGACGACGCTCAGCGCTTCGTCGTCGCCGCAGTACTCGCCCGCGTGTGGTCACGCCACGAGGACTCGACAGCACCGGGACGCACCTACGTCGTGCTCGACGAGCTCAACAAGTACGCACCTCGCAACGGCGGTTCACCGATCAAGTCGCTGTTGGTCGACATCGCGGCCCGCGGTCGGAGCCTCGGTGTGATCCTCATCGGAGCGCAGCAGAACCCCTCCGGCGTCGACCGCGACATCATCAACAACGCCGCGCTCGAAGTCGTCGGCCAGATCAAGGGATCAGAGTCCGCAGAGCTCGGGTTCCTCCCACCAGCCATGCGAGCGAGAGCGCAGATCATCGCCCCCGGCACGATGATCACATCCCAACCGCTGCTGCCGGCGCCGGTGCCGATCAGGTTCCCGTTCCCGCCGTACGCCACCCGCGCCGCAGAGGTCGCAGCCGACGCCAGGGCCGTCGATGCCGCGAACGATCTGCTGGAGGACATGTGAGCGTCCCCGATCGTTCATCAGGCGCGGCGCGCGTCCTTCACACCAGCGACTGGCACCTCGGCGTCACCGTCCGCGGCCACTCCCGGCGCGAGGACCACGCCGCGGTCATCGACGAGATCGTCTCGATCGCCGAAGAGGCCCGTCCCGACCTCGTGGTGCACACCGGCGACCTGTTCGACGGTCACCGTCCTGCCATGGCCGAGTTCGGCGACGCGATCACGTCTCTGCGCCGTCTCGCCGACGTCGCGCCGGTGGTTCTGCTCGCCGGCAACCACGACTCCGCCGGGGTGTTCGAGGTGCTCGCGTTGGCGCTCGAGGACTTCACGTCCGCCGATGTCGAAGCCGGCCGACACGACCCCACCGAGGAATGCCGCTACCGGATCCGGGTGCTCCCCAAGCCCACCACCGCGGCCAAGGGTGCCGTGAGCCGGTATCGGACCGCAGCGGGTGGGTCCCTGCGCCTGGTCGGAGTGCCGTTCGTGCACCAGAACCGGGTCCTTCGTGACTTCGATGAGGTGGCGGCTCCGAACGCCACGTACGCGGACCGGCTGCGGGAGATCCTCGCGACCTACACCGAGCCGTGCTTCGACGAGTTCGACCCCGGGGCCGATGTCGCTGTCCTCGCATCGCACCTGCACCTGCGGGGAGCCAAGACCTCTACCGAGAGGACCATCCACATCTCCGAGGACTACGCGACCGATGCCGCCACCATCGACGCCCGCTACGGCTACCTGGCCTTCGGACACATCCACGTCCCACAGGTGATCGCCGGAGGACGAGGCCGCTACGCCGGGTCCATCCTCGAGGTCGACTTCGGCGAGGAAGGCGAGTCCAAGCAGGTCACCGTCGTCGACCTCGAGCCAGGTCGTCCGGCCGCCGTGCACGACGTTCCGTTGACCGCCGGTCGGCGCCTCAAGCGCCTCGCGCTCCCCGTCGGATCACTCGACCAGCTGGCTGGACTTGCAGAAGGAGCGATCGTCGAGCTGACCGTCACGACGGACGAAGGCGTCGCTGTTGACGCTCCGATCTCGGTGGAAGGCACCACCTACGACAGCCTGGCCGCCGCAGTCGCCGACCATGAGGGTGACGCCACGGTGGTGTTGGTGATCGACGGACGCAAGCGGGGCATCGTCATCGAACTGGATGACATCGGCGACGTCGAAGCTCCTCCACTGATCGACATGTTCCGAGACTGGCTCGTCGAATCCGGCGAAGGTGTCATTGGCGCTGGTGACGGTCATGCCGACGCCAACCGGGTCGTCGAGCTCTTCGCCGAGCTGCACGACTCGGTCACCGGTGAGTCCGAACTCGTTCTCCCCGAGATGACAGCGCTCGCAGCGATCGAGGGAACGCCGGGAGACGTGGCGTCGACGACAGCGGAGGGGATCTGATGCGGCCCGAGAAGCTGGTGTTCAGCGGGCTTCGCTCCTACTACGGAACCGCCGAGATCGACTTCTCCGACCTCGGCCTGTTCGCCATCATCGGTGACACCGGCTCGGGGAAGTCGACGATCATCGAGGCGCTCGGACTGGCCCTGTACGCGAGGCCGACCTGGAGTGGCCAGATCGAGGGACTGGTGTCGGACGGAGCGAGCGCCTGGCAGGTCGAGCTCACCTTCTCGGTCGGCTCGAACAGGTGGCGGGTCACTCGTCGACGGGGCCGAGGCGCATCCGTCGACAAGCTCGAGCAGCTCGATGGCGGCAACGAGAAGGTCGACGGCAAGAGCGCTGTCACGACCAGGGTCGAAGAGGTCATCGGCCTCGACCACGCACAGTTCACGAGCTCAGTCGTGTTGCCGCAAGGGCGCTTCGAGAAGCTGCTCACCGCGACAGATGCCGATCGAACGAAGTTGCTCACATCGATCCTGGGTCTGGACGACCTGGAGGCAACTCAGAAGAAGGCGAAGGACCTTCTCGACGAATGGACCCCACAGGTCCAGGCTTGGACCAGCCTCCGCGACGATCTCGGACCCGACCCGGGCGCGGACCTCGAGCGCGCCACGAAAGAAGCAGCGGACGCGGAGAACCGGGCCAGGACCCTGACCGAGGCAGTCCGCCGACTTCAGGAGCTGCAACCGCTTGTCGATGCTGCCCGTGACGGCCATACCCGTCTGAGTGATCTCCTGGACGGGATAGCAGAACGACCGGACGACCTCGTCGATCAGCTCGTCGAGACGCAGAGACGATGGGCTGCGGCGACCACCGAACTGGCCGAAGCCGACGAGACACTGGAGGCGGCGCGCCGTCGGGTCGAGGACCTCACCGCCGCGCAGGCCGAGCGGCTCGGCAGCCACAAGACCCGAGACGATCTCGTCGGAGCGCTCACCGAGGTGAGTCGGATCGTCGAACAGCTACCACTCCGGCAGGCGAACGTCGATCGAGCACGGGTGCACCTGGGCGAGGTCACCGAGGGCGCCCCGACCGAGGCCGTCGACCCGCTGCTCAGCGACGCCCACGACAAGGCTGCGGACGAGGCACGACTGGCAGCAGAAGCGCTGGTCGCCGCCAACTCCGGTCTGGAGCGTGCCGAGCAGGCTTTGTACTCATGGCGTGAGGCCGCCGGGGTCGTCTCGGGGATCGAAGCCCAACTGTCGACGACCGCGGACCGGATCGCGGACGCCCGCCGCCAACTCGAAGACGCCGAACGCCGCTCCGCCGACGCCGAGGACCGGCGGAGTGACGCTGCAGCGGCAGTCAGAGCCGCCTTGGTCGAATCTGCTGCGGCCCAGGCAGGCGAAGGCTGCTCACCCGGTGACGACTGCCCAGTGTGTGCACGGCCACTCCCCGAGGACTACGAACCTCCGGTCCGTCATGTCGACGTGGAAGCGGCGGAGGTCGCCGAGCAAGGGGCCGCCGATGCAGCCAAGGCGGCAGGATCGGCCGTTCAAGCTGCCTCTCTGCTGGTGGAACGCGAGAGCAGCACGAGGGATCGGCTTCAGGCCGACCTCGACTCGGCGAAGGAAGCGGAGCGGGGTGCCGTCACCGAGGCCGCGACTGCAGGGGTCGACCTCGCCCTCGCTGGGGCCGAGGACGACTCGGCCGTGGCTGGTCCCAGAACCGCTGCAGATGAGGCTCGCAGCAGGTCAGAACGGGCGGCGCTCGCCTTGGAATCGGCATCGGCCGTGCTCGAAGCCGCCAGGGACGAGATCGAACGTCAGCTCAAGGAACACCAGCAGCGGGTGGCACGGGCGGAGGCCGACCTGTCTCACGCGATAGCGGCGGTGGACGAGCTCATCTCGCAACTCGATCGGATCGACACGCCAGGGGAATCGGGGCTGGATCCTCGGCAACGTGCGGCGGGCGTGTTCGCATCCCTCGATGCGACCCGCACAGCGCTCGACGAACTGGACGTCGAGCTCAAGGAGCAGGTCGTCTCGGAACGCACCGCCAACGAGGCCAGATCCCGGGCGACGGAACGGGCCGTCCATGAGCGTGACGGCGCCAAGGCCGCCCTCGCAATCGCCAGTGCTCGTCACCAGTCGGTAGCGGCGGCCTACGCAGCTGCGACGTCGATCGCTCCGGCCGTTCCGCTCGGCGACATGCCGGACCCGCCTGGAGAGGTTGCCGGTCCCGATGACCTCGCTGCCGAGTGCGACAGGCTGCAGTCCTCGCTGGTGGCCCTGGACGGCGTGACGGCTGCGCTCCAAGTCCGCCTCGAGGAGCTCGCAGACAGTCGGGATGCGCTCGAGCAGCAGCTGCGGGAGCTGATCAGCGACAGCGGTTGCACGACCTCCGATGAGCTCTTGCGGGATGAAGGAGCGGCGGGCGTCAAGGCCTCCGAAGCGGGCCGCGAGAAGGAGCGATGCCGGTCCGCCGCTGCGAAAGCGGCCGATCTCGATCAGAAGCTCGCCACCGCTCGACCGTTCCTTGCCAACCTACGTGTGCTCCACGAGGCGCTCCGGAACAACCGCTTCGTCGGTCACCTCGTAGCTGCTCGTCAGACAGAGCTGCTGGCAGAAGCATCTCAACGACTGTCGGAGATCACCGGCGGCAGATTCGGCTTCGGAGCCGACTTCAAGGTCATCAACAAGCACTCGGGCGAGCAGCGACGCTCCGATGCGCTGTCTGGTGGCGAGCGGTTCCAAGCAGCGCTGGCGCTGGCCCTGGGACTCATGGAGATCGCCTCCCGCGGCAGCCGGGGGCGTCTCGAGGCGGTGTTCATCGACGAGGGTTTCGGCTCTCTCGACGGTGCCGCTCTCGAACAGGCGCTGGACCGTCTGCGATCCGTGTCAGGTGACGGCACAACCGTCGCGCTCGTGTCGCACCTCAGGGCGGTCGCTGAGCACGTCAACGACGTGCTGCACGTGACCCGTGACGACACCACCGGGTCGCGGGTGAAGAAGCTCGATCCAGAGGAGCTGGAGCGCATGCTCGACGATGACGTGCGCAGCGGTCTGACCGCGTAGCCCGACCCCAAGCCGGCCGTCTCATGTGCTTCCACGTCGTTGTGGTCGCACCAGGCGACGACGTCGTCGAACTTCCGCCGGATGCGTGGGTGGGGTACGTCACTCGGTCGACCTCGCCTGGGGGTTCGGAAGGTCGAGCAGCTGGATGAGTTGACGCCGAAGCGTTTCGACGGACGGTCGGTCGCATGTCAACGACGCCGCCCACGAAAGTTGAGTTTCGCGTTCTCAGTGCTGGAGACGACGTGGGGTGGAGCGATGCGGTCATGGCCGTCTGGACCGGCACGTCGTGTGCCGACGAGTTCGAGGTCGAACTTCACATCCACCCAGTAGCTCAGGTCCAGGCCGTACCTCAATCGGAGTCTGGTTCCGGCTTCGGACCCAAGCCCGGATATGTGCTCCCATGTTCTGAGGGAGGGACCTGAGAATGCCTCGATCGAACGGACGTCTGCTGGCGCCGTGGCGGAAGTACCGAGCAGAGAACCAGCAGCTTCGCGTCGATGACCGGCTCGCTGAACGGCTGGACGCTGGGGGGGTCATCGTCGTAGTTGGGCGAGCGTCCGGGCAGGGCACTGCCGCACGCGACAGTGCGGTGCGGGATCTTCATGGAGCGCTCGACCAGTTCAGAAGCCAGTCCGGACTCGACTTCGGCCCGGTGCTGCCCTCTGACGACCAGTTGCTTGCTCGACTCGAGGCTGCGCCGACTGTGACCTCACGCGTCGAGGACGGGTCGGAGTTCGCGAATCGCTTCGTGGTGATCGACCTCGCCGCTCAGGCTCAAGTGGTTGCGGTGCTGTCGACGGGCACCGGATCGAAGCTGAACGAACGCGGCGTCCAACCCGCGGTCGAGCGAGTCGCTGAGGAGTACCGGAGTCACGGAGGGGTCGTGTTCGTCGCCAAGCGCATCGATCGCGGCGGACGTCAGACCTGGGGACTCGCTCCGCTCATGACCGCACTGGAGGCCTCATCCGGCTGGATCGCTGACGAGGACGGCTTCCAGGCCTATGACGAGACCCGGGCCTTCCTGACCTTCATCAAGGGATCGGCGAGCAAGAAGCAGGCTGGAGACATGCCGATCCAGACCCGACGCGAGCAGGTGAAGCGAAGTGGCACGAAGATGGTGGACGGCCGCGTTCGGTACCACGCGTCGGCGCCAGCGCCGGCTGGGTTCGCGTGCGCGTGGTTGAAGGGGACTGGCAGCAGCCCCGAGGAACGTCTGATGTTCATCGACACCGACGGTTGTCGACCGACGGACGCGGAAGTGGCGTGGGGCTTGCCGGAGGTGCGCTACGGATCCGAGCACCGGCGTTCGGGCACGCGCGTCGACCAGGTCGCAAACGTCAGGTTCGTGCTCGCCCACGTCGGCCGGTCGGGCTGGTCGTACCGGAGGATCATGGCGGAGTTGGTCGCAGGCAGCTACAGCAGCCAGCACCTGCGGCAGCTGAATGGCCCGTCCGCAGTGGTCACCTCGACGTCCAGCGACCACCTGATCGAGGGCATCCTCGCGAACCTCGATCTCTACGAGACCGGCGTGATGCGGCGCGGTGTGGGGTCGGGGCTCGATGGCGTCGAGGTGTCAGAGTGCTTCCCGCCCGATGGCCCGTGGGCATCACATGAGGACTTCGCGCGGATCCGAGCGCATCTCGCTGGCGTCAAGCAAGCCGCCACCAAGACGGTGCGGCTCACGATGGCGGGCCTGCACGCCACCTTCAACGGTGAGCCGGTCGTGTTGTTGAAGTCCAACCACGCCGACTCCCAGTACACCTTCGTGTTGGCTTCTTCGTACTCGGAGCGACGACTCGCGCCGGACGACAACCGGCGCTTGCCAGCAGACGCGTTCGCTCGCAGCCTCGTGGAGGCCATCGGTGCTGCTGGCGATGTCGCATTGGATCTGATCGATCCGGAGGACCTCGACCATGGAACAGACGACCGCGCGGCGGAGCTTCGCGCTGAGCTGACGACTGCCGCTGCCGCGCTGGACGGACTCCAGGCTCACCGAGCATTCCTGAAGGCTCGCCTTGCGGAGACGAACGCTGACGGCACCCCGAAGGTCGCCGGCGCCTACTTCGACGAGATCCAGGGCGAGTACAACGACCTCGTTGAACGCACCCTCCCGATGGAGACCGACAGGGTGCGCCGTCTGCGGTCCGACATCGAGGAGATGCAGCGAAGCGCTGTCCCGGTGGCGGGAGCCGACCTGCTTCTGCACCTCGTCGACAGTCTGCGGGATCCCTGCGATACCCGATTCCGGGATCTGTGGATGCACAGCCTTCACGACGTCACATTCAGCTCCGAACGCTTCACCAAGGATGGTCGGAAGGGCAAGCGACTAACCTGGAGCGGCAACATCCGCGTCGACGCCGACGACGGAGTCGTGCTGCTCCCGTTCACCGGTTCGTGCGAGTACGGCGCCGCATCGCGACCGCATCCACGCTCTGCACCAGACCCAAGCCTCGCCGACCGCTACGTCGAGCAGCTCTGCGCCGGTGTGCCGCTGGTGCGGATCGACCTGCCGCACCGGCGCACGGCAGCCAGCCTGGTCGCGCGCCGCTTGGACATCGAGACCTCCCACCCGCTCCTATCGTGCACGGATCCGAGGATCACCTCGATCATCGCCACCCTCCTCGAAAGTCCTTCCTCGCAAGACCAGGCGGTCGCCGACGAGCTCTCCGTCGACCTCAAGCTCGTGAGACGGGTGAGATCGCTGCACATCGAAGTACCTGCCACCGCAGCCACATGGAGCAGCACGGGCAACGCGACAGCGTCAGCCATGCACGTGCTCGCGTCGCAGACCGAGCAGCACGTGCTCCCAGCCGACGTGGCGGCGCTCGCAGGCGTGTCACTCGGCCAGGTGTACAACACCGCCAGCGACCTGCGAGCCTCCACGTCCAGGTGGTCCACTGCTCGCAAGCGCGGATACGTCCTCCGACCGTGCAGCTGCGGGTCGCGGACGATCGCGCCGTTCACAATCCGCGAGCCGTTCGGCGCTGTGTGCCTGGACTGCCGACGAGACGAGTCCGATATCGAGTGGCCAGCGGTCGACTACGACCGCTACGTCTCCTACCCGCAGCTCTGGGAAGCTCGGGGCATCAAATTGTCCGTCGAGTTGGCGCGGTAGCGGCTTCGCGATCTCAACGGTGCAGGTCGGAGACCTGCCTGGCGCGTCGCCTCGGTGACACTGGCCCGACCGATCGTCGACGTCACGCACTGTCTCCCGCCAACGGGTGCGGCTTGCCGGTGATGGCGCTGATCGCTTTCGCTCGGTCCTCCAGGCGTGCCTGCGTGTAGATGTCGGTCGGCTTCTTGGGGCCGTGGCCGAGCACCGCCTCGGCCACCTTGGCGCCGAACAGTCGCTCCACCGCGGTGCCCAGGGTATGGCGCATCGCGTGGCCGCTGTAGCCCATCTCGTTCGCCCACGGCAGCGCCTTCTGGAGCCGGACGTGCAGCGTGTCGAAGCGTCGGCTGGTCAGCGGATGCGGGTGCTCGGGCGTCGAATCCTTGAAGTACAAGGCGCTTGCAGCCGGATCGAAATCGGGCTTGCCTGGCTCACAGCGCGGACCGCCGCGTCGCGCCGCGTGAGCGAGCAACTCCTCCAGGAGGTCGAGCGACATCGGCTGCTCCCGTTCGCGGGAGCCTTTCTCGAACAACCGGGCAGTCTGACGGTGGCGGGAGAGGCCCCCGACTGTCAGGGCCAGAACTCCTCCGCGTCGCGAGCCCAGCTCGAGCTCGGCCCAGGTGATCAGCAGGTCGAGCTCGGGGTCGTCGCCACCCGACACGATCACGTCGAGGAGCTCAACCAGCTCGGGCTCCTTGAGGGCGCGACGCCGAGGCTCACCCCGCGTGCCCTTGTCGAGCTTCTCGGCGGGGTTGCGGTCGATCAGCTCGTCGTCGATCGCCCGCTCGAACAGGCACCTCAACGCGCTGACCGCCATCTCACGACCGCCCTGTCCGTGGTCGGGCTTCGGTTCGAGTCCGCGCTGTGCTCGATGACGGTTGTCGAGCAGCGCCTTCCGACGAGCCAAGCGCTGCGCCAACACGGCGAACGGTTCGAGCTCGCTGCGACTGAACTCCCCGTTGCGCATCGGCCGATCGGCCGCAGGGCTCCATTCCAACGCCGACCGTTCGCACGTGCTGCAGGTACACGAACAGGCGGCCTGGCGGTCTTCCCATGCACTGCAAGTCCGGCAGGTCCCGTCGCATAGGCGAACGATGCCATGCTCGAATCTGTTGAAATGCGTGTTGTAGCCGCGTCCGGTCCCCTCTCCGAGCGAGGCCCGGAGGCCCTTGAGGTGATCCGCCACCGTCCGGTGAGCGACGACGGCACCGTCGGATGCCAACTGTTCGGCGACGTCGGCGGCCGTCAGGCCATGCGCGTCCATGAGCGCCGCAATCGCCGCCAAGGCAGCCTTCGTTCCGTCGCTCACGATGCCTGCTCCCATGCCGTCGAGCCGTCGGAGGAGTCCTCCAACAGCGACAGTGGCGCTCCGGCCAGCAGCAGGCTCGGGTGGCACAGGGCGACCGCACCCGACTCGGGCAGCGCCAGCACCACGACCTCGCCCGGCTGAGGCACCGACAGGTGACGACGAATCGCCACCGACAGCGACAAGCGGCTGCCGCGGAGTCGGGCCCGCCCGTCGTTGCGGCGGGCCTCGGCGTCCACCGGTCGCAGCACTGCCCACGTGCCGTCGCGTTCCCAACCGAGCACCGTCGCCGACCAGCCCATCAGCTCAGCGAGGTCTCGGTTGGCGATCCGCACCGAGACGCGGCCCTTGTCGTCGAGGCGCCGAGTCGTCGGCGGATGCACGAGGTCCGGCAAAGGCACCTGACGAGGCACGACCGCAGTCAGCGGCGCTGCGGTCGTCGCCGCTGCCGTGTGATGGTGAGCCTGCTCTTGGACCCCGCGGATGTTGCCCGCCAGGATCTCGGCCCGCTTCTGCAGGCTGATTCCGTTCCGCATGGACGGGAACGTCCCGGCGCCCTCATCAGCGTCAAGTCGTTCAGACGAAGCTTCGTCGGAACGGACGGACTCGCCGATCTGCGAAGGGTCCGGGACCGTCGGATCCGGTTGTGGGCAGGGTGACGGTGCGGGGCCAGGACCGGAGGTGGGGAATCCACCACCTCGTGGTGCGCGAGGAGGGACTTGAACCCTCACGTCCTTGCGGACACAGGAACCTGAATCCTGCGCGTCTGCCAATTCCGCCACTCGCGCGAGTGAGCGACGCA
>WBZL01000887.1_pt1 | contig 33245 bp, 25 predicted proteins | sample 5204291 | NCBI WGS metagenome assembly WBZL01 (sample SAMN12344345, study PRJNA552823) | activated sludge metagenome | biome: Activated sludge suspended growth; feature: Nitrification reactor; material: Wastewater; isolation source: activated sludge from nitrification reactor of wastewater...
GAGATGGTCGATCCAGAAGGCGTCCGACATGAAGGCCGCTTCCGTGATATTGTCGCCGGCGGGCAGGCCGGCGACGATCTCGGGGCTCAGATGCGACGCGGCAAGCGTGTTCGACGGGCCGTAGGGCATCAGCGACGAGAACTTTGCCTGGTTCTCCGGATCGTTGACGGTCTGCATGAATTCGGTGAGATGATCCTTGTAGGGCGAACCCTTGACCATCGCCCAGCCGTCCATGTTCACAACATGGTTCTTCCAGACAAACTCAAGCGGCTTGCCCTCGCGCTTGGCCATGATGATCCGGCCGTTGTAGGCGGTCGACAGCGCCACATTGTTCGAGGCAAGCCATTCCACCGGTTGCGCGCCAGACTCCCAATATTGCAGCAGATCCTTGATCTTGTCCCACTGGGCGAAGGCTCGGTCCACGCCCTCAGGGGTCGCCAGCACCTCGTAGATCTGGTCCGGCGGCACACCGTCGGCCATCAGCGCATATTCCAGGTTGAACTGCGGCGTATTGTTGACGCCCCGCTTGCCGGGGAATGTGTCGCGGTCGAAGAAGTCCTTCCAGTCCTGAGGCGGGGTCGGAAAGACTTCGGAGTTGTAGGCGAAACCGTTTCCGATGACGACGTTGCCGACACCGCAATCTATCGCCGCACCCGGCAGGAGGTCGTCCTTGCCACCGATCGCGTCCCAGTCGAGCGGCTCCAGCAGCCCCTCGTCGCAAGCAAGCTGCAGTTCGGATCCGCCCATGATGAGGAAGTCCCAGCTCACGTTGTTCGTGTCCACCATGGCCTTGATCTCGGCCAGACCACCCAGATAGGTCGTCTCCGTGAAATTCAGGCCGGACTTGGCAGCGAAGGGCTTGAAGTAGGCTTCCCGCTGGGCGTCCTGGTAGTTGCCGCCCCAACCGGCAATGGTCACGTCCCGTGCCGCGACAGGTGCCGCCACGACGGCGCACAAGGTCGCAATCCCGATCACCTTCATGAAGTTTCCTCCCGAAACCATGAAATTTCGATTATGAGAGGTCTTGCGGCCCGGGATCGGCTCCCGTCGCCCGGCGCAGACTCGACAACTCCCGCAACCACTATGACATGATTAAATTTATCGTCAATAAAATTTAATGTAGAGGTATTTTTGACTTTCTTGTTATACTTCTACGGTGATCCGACGTAAGGAGTGCATCTCGTGCAGATCGATCCGAGTCCTCTGGAAGCGCAAAGTGAAACCCGCCAAGTCGGCGAGACATTACGTCTGCGCCGGCAAATGCGTGGACTTTCACTCAAACAGGTTGCCGAACCTGCGGGTATCTCGGTGGGCATGCTGAGCCAGGTTGAGCGAGGGCTTGCGGCGCCCTCGATCAAGACCCTCCGCGCGATCTGCACCGCGATGGACATGCCGGTGAACTGGTTGTTTCACCGTGACGGCGGACAAGAGAGCCAGGCTGCCGAATACATCGTTCCGGTCGGCGCGCGGCGGTCGTTGACCTATCACGACGGTGGCCTCGTCAAGGAACTGCTCACACCCGACACGCAGCCGACGATCCAGATGCTGCGCTTTCTGCTGAAACCGGGCGCCTCGTCGGGGGAACCCTACAGCAACGCCGAAGGCGGCAAATGCGGGATCGTTCTGGCAGGAACGCTGGGGCTTGAACTGAACGGCGTCGAATTCGTCGTCAACTGCGGCGACAGCTTCGCCTTCCCCTCAACGGCAATGGTGCGCTTCTGGACCATCGGCGATGATGCCTGCGAGGTCATCTGGGTCGTTGCACCCGCAACAGTCTGACGAGAGCGGTCCCGGCGCGATCCATTGCCCACCCGGCCGATCCGCAACGATGCCGGATCGCCGCCAAATGAATGCGTTGAAGACCACTCCCCCGACGTCGGTCAGACCTCATCGATCACGAGGATCAGCGCGCGAGTCAGCGCACCACGACATTGCTCGGCGCTCCCGCGCCTTCGCGCTCAGATCGGCACTGCGGCCTCTGCAAACCAAACCGGCTCGCATGTTCGTCGATGTGTGGCTGGCGTTCTCCGAAGGCGCTCAAGTGTTGCCGGCGATTCACCGTGCGGCAGCGGACCCGAGGACCCTTTCCCTGTGCTGGCAGCGGATGGCATCCCCGTCGATCTCCTTGGAACTCCCTAGCACTTCGAAATCGGCAAGATGCAAGCGCTCGGCAAACAGCTTGTTCGCACACGGCCATGGGACGGACCATCGGGCTGGACTCTGATGATGTGACCACCCCCGCGCGCTCGCCTGCGGCAATGCCGGATGCAAGGCCGGATAGAACGCAGCGGCTGGGTTCACCGGACTCGAGGCTTTCCGGGCGTGAAGGGTCCAGAGCGTCCATTCCGCATCCGGTTGCCGCGCCGCCGGGGAGCGGCTAGGTCATGGTCATGCTAGTACTCGACAGCGTCATCAGCGATCGCGGCTCCCGATATGCCGTCTCGGGCGGCCCCTGCCGTTCCGGCAACGAGGCAACGGCGTTCGTCGATGATCTCAGACGCAGGAAGAAGTTCGCCAAGGCCACGCACCACTCCTGGGCGCTTCTGGCCGAAACCGGGCCGGAGAAGGACGACGACGGGGAAAGCGGCGCCGGCGTCGTCATCCTGCGGATGCTCGAGCGGGCGAACCTGCGCAACCATGTGATCGTCGTCACGCGCTGGTATGGCGGCAAGCACCTCGGCGGCGACCGATTCCGCCACGTTCAGGACTGTGTGCGAACCTACCTGGACCACGTGACGCCCGGGAGCGCGGGATGATCGCCTGCTCGGTTCCCGATCCCGCGCCGGGGCCAGACGGACAGCCCCGGCAGAGGCCCTGCGGAACACGCCGGACGCTGCACACCGCGCCGAGGCCTGGGGGGTTCCGCTGCTCCTCACCACAACGGCCGCCGGCGGGATGGCGGCGGCTCTCGCGGCGCTGTGGCCGCGGCGCCGTCGGCCATGTCCGTGGAGCGGGGCGCGAGGCAGAAGCGGTGCGGTGACGCTGAGGTGGGGGATCGGCGCGTCGCACGGATGGCGAGGCCGGCGTCACGGCGCGACCTCTTGGCGAGCCTAGCGTGCCGCATACGCATCATGGATCGAACGCAGCCGGCTGAGCAGATCGGCGGGAAGCGGATCCGGCCCCGGCGACGCCAGTCGCTTCGCAAGGTCGAGGTCGATCCGTTCCTTCAGGTCGAGATCCGGCTTGTCGGTCGTCGAGAGGGGGGCATTCGCGCCGAGATAGATCGACGGCCAGTTCGCTTCGCGGCAATGGCGCGCCGTGTGGACGTGTCCGAGATAGTTGCCGAAGGGTCCGATGTCGCGGGCGATGTCGAGCGCGATCTGGTCTTCGGTCACCGGCGCTCCTCTCCACAGGGTGCGTAGAAGGCCCGCAAGATCGTTGGCGAGCATCAGCGAGTGGATCGAATAGGTCATGCCGTTGTCGTGCAAGCCCAGATAGTCGCAGGTCGCCGGCCGGCAGAAATAGACCTGGGTCAGCAGCGTCGACAGTTCCCAGACCGCATCCTGGTTGAATCGCCGCGCTTTCACCCGACCGGCGAAGGCGGTGAAGGACGGGATGCCGAGCTGCCGGCGGATCTGGCAGATGATCTGTTCGCCCAGCATCACCTGTGCGATCGACCCGATCGCTCCGGTGGCGGCTTCCATGAAGTAGGCCATCCCCGATCCGATGCAGAACGAGCCGGGCACGGCGAGCTGCGCCAGAACCATCGCCGCGAAATCCGTCGCGAGCGCGTGCACCACGCAGCCGGCGACGGTGATCGGCGAGGTGGCGCCCCCGAAAGCGACGGTGCCCGAAACGACCGGCACGCCGGCGCGCACGCAGGTCAATATCTGCTCGACATGGGTTGCGGCATAGCTTGCCGGCAGGGGCGTGACGATATGGAGAAAGTAGGGTCTCTCTCGCAGGGCGTCCCGGCCGCCGCGCAGTTCCGCGGCCATCTCGATCGCGGCCCTGAGCGTGATGTCGTGCTCGCAAAGGAATTCGAGCGGCTTCGAAGTGTTCTCGACCAGGCAGAGGAACTCGCCGATCTCGCCCGCAGGTGTCGAATTCGGGATGTCCTTGCAGGCCACGCAGACGGCGTCGATGTGTTCGAGTCCGTCGGCGATGAGCGTGATCCGGGCGAGATCGGCAAGCGTGCTGTCGCGCGGCGCGCCGGTGTCCCAGTCATAGACCCTGATGCAGGTCATGCCAGGGATGAACCAGCAATGGTCCTTGTCGAGGTCGAGATGCCGGGAGCCGTCGCGGTTCCACAAGCGGACCGACTTCGCGCAGCGCCTGAGAGTCTCGCGGGTGATCTCGGGGGGAATTCTGACCACGCCGCCTCCGACCGTGCAGCCGGCACCGGCAAAGATCGCATCCGCCTCGGTTCCGGGCTCGAAACGCACGCCCACCTCGGCGACATAGGCAATGGCTGCGGCGAGGATGCGGTCGGCTTCCTCCGTCGTGATCGGATCATAGGCGCGGTTGACCGTCGAATGCGCACCGATGTCTGCCGGCGTCCCCGCGTCGGCCCGGCCCCGCTGGCGCTGCTCGGATCGGCGCATTCTTCACCCTCGGAAGCAATGTGTTCCAGGCACTGATTATTCCGGCAGTCAAAACCTGACAATCGTCATCATGGTGCGCGACCGGTTTCACTCCATTCGAAGGGACCTGCGCGCATCAGCGTCGTGCGTCCACGTGCCGACGAAACGACGGCCTGCCCCATCCGCGCCTGACGCAAGGTTCCGGCCGAAGGGGCGAGGCGCAACGCGCGCTTGTCACCGCACCGTCGAACCCTGCCACGCCCCCCCCGAATCCAGAAGCCGGTCACAGCATCGGCGGGGTGCAGGCGCAGGCGACCACGGCGACGGTCTTGCCGATATTGCGCAGCGTATAGGGCTGGCGGCCGATCAACTGGTAACCGCCCCCCCGGCGAAGCACCCGCGTCTCCGAGCCGACGGTGACCTCGATCGTGCCGGTCAGAACCACCGCCGCGGTTTCGCCATCGTGCGAGATCGGCTCCTCTCCGGTGCCGGCACCGGGCTGGTAGCGCTCGATGAACATCTGGAGCGACTTGTCGCGCCGTTCCGCGGCAAGAACGCGCAGGTCCGCCTCGCCGCGCGCCACCACGGCAAGATCGTTGCGGTCGAAGAACATGACATTGCTCTGTGACGACGGCAGCGCGAAGAAGTCCGCCATCGAGATCGGCACCGCCGACAGAATCCGGTGAAGGGATGCCAGCGAGGGCGAATGAGTCTCCTGCTCTATGAGCGAGATCGTGGAATTGGTGACGCCCGCGCGTTTCGCAAGCTCGCGCTGCGAGAGGCCCGCGCGCTCGCGCACCGCACGCAGGCGGGCGCCGATGTCGAGACCGGCGGAGATCGGCGCAGCCGGCTGGTGCTCTTTCGCCGCAAGTTTCCGCCCCATGATTGTCGTTCTCCCGAATGACCGGCTGCGTAGCTCTTCCAGATCCGATCGCCATATGCGCACCGCCTCGCCCGTCGTCAATGCGGGCGCATGGGCGCTTCAGGCTTGACTGTAAAGTATTTCATGACATGATTGGAGAAAAATCAAACACAACCTGCCGGGAGGGCCAGTCATGAGCGCCATAGAAACCTTCAACAGGCTTTCGGGCAAGCTTTTCATCGACGGCGCCTTCGTGGCGAGCGGCTCGGCCGACCGACTCGCCGTGATCGACCCGGCGACCGAGGACCGGATCGCCGAGATCGCGGATGCGGCAGACGCCGAGGTGGATGCCGCGATCGAGGCGGCGCTGGTCGCGGGCAGGCGCTGGAATGCCATCGACATGCGGTCGCGCGCCGTGGTGATGCACGAGATCGCGGCGGTGATGCGGCGCGACAAGGCGCTCTATGCCGAGTACCTGACCCGCGAGGAGGGCAAGCCCTACAAGGAATCGCTCGACGAGGTGTCGTGGTGCGCCACGGCCATGGACTACTACGCCGAGGTCGCGCGGCACGAGGCGGGTCGCATTGCCGGCACCACGGTTCCGGGGCAGTTCCACTTCGCCGTGAAGGAGCCGCTGGGCACCGTCGTCATCATCCTGCCCTTCAACTATCCCCTCGTGCTTCTGTGCTGGGAGGCGGCCGCCGCGCTGGCCGCCGGGAACGCCGTCATCGTCAAGCCACACGAGCAGACCTCGATCACCACGCTGAAGTTCATGGAGTTGTTCAACGGCCTGCCGCAGGGGCTGATGCAGTGCGTCACCGGCGGGCCGCGGGTCGCCCAGCGGCTGATCGCCAGCCGCAAGACCCATGGCGTGGCCTACACCGGCTCGGTTCCCGTGGGCCAGGCGGTGGCGCGGACCTGCGCGGAGACCTTCAAGCCCTGCCTGATCGAGGCCTCGGGCAACGACCCGTTCATCGTCATGCCGTCCGCGCCACTGGAGATGGCCGCGCGCGGTGCGGCCTTTGCGGCCTATCTCAACTGCGGGCAGGTCTGCACCTCGGCGGAACGGTTCTATGTGCACGAGGCGATCCACGACCAGTTCGTGGAACGGCTCGTCGCCGAGGCGAAGAAGCTGCGCATCGGCAACGGCCTTGAAGAGGTCGACATGGGGCCGATGGCAACCGGCCGCCAGCGCGACCGGTTCGAGGCGCTGATCGCCAATGCCCGCAAGCAGGGGGCCAAGGTCGCCACGGGCGGCGGGCGGCCCGCGAACCTCAACAAGGGCTGGTATGTGGAGCCCACGGTGCTGACCGAGGTCACTCCCGACATGACGATCCTGCAGGAGGAATCCTTCGGGCCGGTCGCGCCGATCTGCCGGGTGAAGAGCTTCGACGAGGCCATCGAACTGGCAAACCGGTCCGACTTCGGGCTGGGCGCGAACCTCTACAGCTGTGACACTACCGAGACCTTCCGCGCGGTGCGCGAGATCCAGTCGGGCATCCTCTGGATCAACGCACCGCTTCTTGACAACGACGCCCTGCCCTTCGGCGGGCGCAAGCTTTCCGGCAACGGCCGGCAGTTGGGCCCCGAAGGTCTGAACCAGTTCCAGAACACCAAGTTCGTGATGATCGACCCCGGGGCGAGCAACCAGGACTTCTGGTGGTTTCCCTATGCCCGCGAAGAGAGCTATCCGGGCACGCGGTGAGCGCGGGACAGCGGGGTGCGAGCATGGCAACGGATTTTCCCGAACGGGTCGAAGTCGCGATCATCGGCGGTGGTGTGGCAGGCTGTTCCGTCGCCTACCACCTGACGAAGATCGGCATCACCGATGTCGCGCTTTTCGAGCGACGCCAGCTGACGAGCGGCACGACCTGGCACGCGGCCGGGCTCGTCACCCAGCTTCGCGCCACCCGTCGTATGACGGAGCTTGCGAAGTACACCGGCGAACTCTTCGGGGACCTGGAGGCCGAGACCGGTCAGGCGACGGGCTTCAAGCGGAACGGTTCGCTCCGTGTGGCCAACACCCCGGTGCGCTACGAGGAACTGGCGCGCGGCGCTTCGATGGGGCGCAACTTCGGCCTTCCGGTGGAGCCGGTTACGCCCGGCGAGATCAAGGAACGCTGGGCGCCGATCAACGCCGAGGGGATCGTCGGCGGTTTCTGGTTTCCCCATGACGGACAGGTGAACCCTGCGGATGTGACTCAGGCCTATGCGCGTGGCGCCCGGATGCGCGGGGGGCGCATATTCGAGAACACCGGCGTCACGCGGATCATCGTCGAGAACGGCAAGGCGGCCGGTGTGATGACCGACAAGGGCCCGGTGCGCGCGAATACGGTCGTCCTCTGCGGCGGCATGTGGTCGCGCGACCTGGCGGCGGAGGCGGGCGTCACCATACCGCTGCACGCGGCGGAGCATTTCTACTGCGTGACCGAGGCCATCCCCGATCTGCCAAGGAACCTGCCGGTGCTCTTCCTCGGCGACGAATGGACCTACTACAAGGAGGATGCGGGCAAGCTTCTGGTCGGGTTCTTCGAGCCGAATGCCAAGCCCTGGGGGCAGAAGGGCATCCCCGGCGACTTCGCCTTCGGGACGCTGCCCGAGGACATCGACCACATCGCCCCCCATCTGGAAACCGCCACCCGCCGGGTGCCGGTGCTGGAGCGGACGGGCATCCAGCTCTTCTTCAACGGCCCCGAAAGCTTCACGCCCGACGACCGTTACCTCTTGGGCGAGACGCCCGAGGTGCCCGGCCTGTTCTGCGCCACCGGCTTCAACTCGATCGGCATCCTCTCGTCGGGCGGGGTCGGCAAGGCACTGGCCGACTGGATCCGCGACCGCCGGCCGCCGGTGGAGCTGATGGATGTGGACGTGCGCCGCACCCAGGCCTTCCAGGGCAACCGCAGGTATCTCGAGGACCGCACCACCGAGACGCTCGGCGCGCTCTTCGACATGCACTGGCCGTCCAAGCAGTTCGAGACGGCCCGCGGCATCCGCCGAAGCCCGTTCCACGACCGCCTCGCCGCGATGGGCGCCTGGATGACCGAGGCCGCGGGCTGGGAAAGGCCGGGCTTCTTCGGCGCGGCAGGGGCGCGTCCCGAGGTTACCTATTCCTACGGCCGGCCGTCGTGGTTCGACGCCGTCGGGGCGGAATCCCGGAACACCGCCGAGAACGTGACGCTCTTCGACCATTCCTGCTTCATCAAGTATCTCGTCGCGGGGGCGGACGCATGCGCGGCGCTGAACCGAATCTGCGCCAACGACATCGACGTTGCGCCGGGCCGGGTGGTCTATACCCAGTGGTTGAACGAGCAGGGCGGGATCGAGGCTGACGTAACGGTGACGCGGCTTTCGGAAACCGAGTTCATGGTCGTGACCATCGCCGTTTCCCAGCGCCGCGACCTGGCGTGGCTGAAACGCCATCTGCCGGACGGCGCCCGGGTCTTCGTCCACGACATCACCTCGGGCCTGCCGATGCTCGCCCTGATGGGACCGAAGTCGCGCGACCTCATGCGGCGCCTGTCGCCCGACGATTTCGGCGACGCGGGCTTTCCCTTCGGCACCAGCCGCGAGATCGACCTCGGCTATGCCCGCGTCCGCGCCAGCCGGCTTTCCTATGTCGGCGAACTCGGGTGGGAGCTTTACATGCCCGCCGAATTCGCGGGCCATGTCTTCGAGAAGATCGTCGAGGCCGGTGCCGGTCTGGGGCTGACGATGGGCGGCTTCTTCGCCATCAACTCCCTGCGGATGGAGAAGGGCTACCGCCACTGGGGCCACGACATCGGCGAGGAGGATACTCCCCTGCAGGCGGGCCTCGGCTTTGCCGTCGCCTTCGACAAGCCGGGCGGATTCATCGGGCGCGACGCGCTCGTGCGGCAAAGGGATGCCGGCCCGGCGGAGCGGCGGCTGGTCCAGGCCAGGGTCGCGACCGACGGTATCCCGCCGCATCTTCATCACAACGAACCGATCCTGCGCGATGGCGCCATCGTCGGTTCCGTCACCACCGGCGCCTATGGCCACCGGATCGGTGCCTCGCTCGGCATGGGCTACGTCTCCTGTCCCGGCGGCGTGTCGCCCGACTGGCTCGACACGGGATCCTGGGAGATCGAAGTCGCGTGGAAACGCTACCCCGTCCGGCTTCAGCTGCGCCCCTGGTATGACCCGGGCGGCACCCGGCTGAAAGGATGAGGCGTCGCACCTTCTCCGGGGTGCACCTGAACCGGAGCAATGCAGGCCCGGAGGGCTACGGGGCCACAACGAGGGAGAACGAGAATGCACGACAAGCTTCCACTGGAACTTGAACAGCGGATCGATGCGCTGGAGAGGGCCGAAAACCAGGGGGCCGGTTTCGGGCCCGCCGACTGGGTCTGGCTCCTGCTGCTGGGCGTCGTCGGCCCCGCCCTTCTCCTGCTGTGGGGGTGGCAATGAGCGCGAGGGATAGTTCTGACGAAACCGGCTGGCCGCTGACCCGCACGGAACGCGACTGGAACCGCTGGCAGCTCTTCGCGGTGCTGCTTGTCACCGCAGCGGCGACGTGGTGCTACATCATCGGCGAATACGTCGGCTACTACCTGAACCTGCGCATGGGTTTCGCCGCAATGACGGCCGGCAGCATGATCGGAATGCTTCTGGTCACGCTCGCCGTCGTCCCGCCCGCCACCCGGTTCGGCATCGATTCCATCGCCTCGGCGCGCCCGCAGTTCGGAGACCGGGGCTGGATCATCACCGTCTTCCTTCAGTACGCCTCGATCATCGGCTGGAACTGCCTGCTGATGATCTTCTTCGGCAAGTCGGTGGACCAGCTCCTTCAGACGCTCGGGCTCATCACGCCCGACACGGGCGACTGGGTGCTGCGCGGCCTGACGATACTTGCCTGCATTTTCGTCTACATCGTGCTTCTGCGTGGCGGAACGGGGCTCGAACTCGTCTCGAAGGTGCTTTTCTTCTTCATCGTTGGAATCGGCGGCTGGATGACATGGATCCTCGTGACCCGCGAGTCGGGGGTTCTCGCCGAAGCCAAGCCGGCCTACGCCTCGGGCAGCCTGCGCTGGGACTATGTCACCGGGGTCGAGATCGGGATCGTCAGTCTCCTGAGCTGGTGGCCCTATATCGGCGCGATGGTGCGCAAGGCGCCGAACGCCGGGGGGGCCACCCTGCCGGCCATGCTCGGCATGGGCCTGCCGGTGCCGATCCTTTCGGTGGTCGGGCTCGCGGCCATTCTGGCGCTCCAGGTCTCCGACCCCGCGGCCTGGCTTGTCCAGCTCGGCGGCCCGACCTACGGGGTCATCGCGCTTCTCTTCGTCATCGCAGCGAACTTCGGCACGACCCTCGCCGGCGTCTACGCAACCGCCATCGGCCTCCGCCAGGTGCCGGCGCTGGCGGAGACGCGATGGGGCGTCCTGATGCTCTTCGCGCTGGTTCCGGTTGCGGCGGTCAGCCTCTTCGTGCCGGACCTCTTCTTCAACAACTTCGGCACGTTCCTCGCTTTCATCGGTGTGTCCTTCGCCCCGATCTGCGCGATCCAGATCACCGACTACCTGATCCTGCGCCGCCAGCGGATCAGCATTCGCGCCGTGTTCGTCGGCGGGCCCGGCACGGACTATCACTACTGGGGTGGGTTCAATCCGGCGGCGATCCTCGCCATGGTCGCCGGGTTCGTCACCTATCTCTACCTGCTGAACCCGGTCACCTATGCCAGCCGGGCGCCCTACGACTATCTGACGGCGTCACTGCCCACCGCGGTGGTCGCCGGCGTCGTCTACGCCCTGGTCACGGTTCTCCTGGTGCGGCCTTCCGGCAAGGGAGGCTACGAATAGCAGACCCTGGCCGCCGCCCGGCGCGGGCGGCGGCCACATGCCTGATGCTGCCATGAGACGCGCGTCGAGGCGGGCAAGGCAAGGGGTCTTCCCGCGCAGCCTTCCGTCCAGCGTGCGGCGCTTCTTTCGAGATGGCGCCAGAGGGCATCCCCACCGCTCTCCAACGGATTTCCCGTGACCTCAAATTACCCAGCGGTCGCAGCCGTCACGCCGGGGCGTTTCCGACGGCACCGCTCGCGCCGGCCATCGGCGCGGCGAAGCGGCGGAGCCGGAGGGCGTTGCCGAGGACGAAGACCGACGAGAGCGCCATCGCCCCGGCGGCGAAGACGGGCGAGAGCAGGATGCCCGCGGCAGGCCAGAGCGCGCCAGCGGCCACCGGGATCAGGGCGGCGTTATAGGCGAAGGCCCAGAAGAGGTTCTGCCGGATGTTCCGCATCGTTGCCCGGCTGAGCGCGATGGCGTCCGGCACAGCGCGCAACGAGCCCGAGATCAGCACGACGTCGGCCGCCTCGATGGCCACGTCCGTGCCGGTGCCGACCGCGATCCCGACATCCGCCTCGGCCAGCGCCGGGGCGTCGTTGATGCCGTCGCCAACGAAAGCCACGGCCCCGAGCGCCTTCAACCGCCTGATCGCCGCGACCTTGCCGTCGGGCAGGACCTCGGCCGCCACCTCGTCGATCCCGAGGCGCCGGGCGATGGCTTCGGCGGTGCGGCGGTTGTCGCCGGTGATCATCGCGACCTTGAGCCCGAGGCGGTGCAGCGCCCGGATCGCCTCCGGGGTCGTCGCCTTGACCGGGTCGGCCACGGCGAGGATCGCGGCAAGACGGCCGCCGATCGCGGCGTAGAGCGGCGACCTGCCTTCGCCGGCAAGCCGCGCGGCCGTCTCGGCAAACGCTTCAACATCATGGCCGAGCTTCGCCATGTAACGGTCTGCGCCGATCTCGACCCGGATGCCGCCTGCCTCGGCTGAAACGCCGAAGCCGGTCACGCTCTCGAACGACCCGACGGCGGGCAGGACCAGCCTTTCGGCCGCGGCCGCCGCGCCGATGGCGCGGGCGATCGGATGCTCGGACTTCGCCTCGACGGCGGCGATCCGGGACAGCACGTCCGCGCGTTCGAACCCCTCGGCCAGGACGAGGTCGGTCAGGGCCGGCCTGCCCTCGGTCAGCGTCCCGGTCTTGTCGAGCGCGACGACCCGCGCCCCCTCCAGCGCCTGCAGCGCGTCACCCTTGCGGAAAAGCACGCCAAGCTCCGCCCCGCGGCCGGTCCCGACCATGATCGAGGTGGGCGTGGCGAGGCCCATCGCGCAGGGGCAGGCGATGATCAGGACCGCGACCGCGTTCACGAGGCCGAAGGTCAGCGCCGGATCCGGACCGAGGAAGAACCACAGGCCGAAGGTCAGGGCGGCGATCGACATCACCGCCGGCACGAACCACAGCGTGATCCTGTCGACGAGACCCTGGATCGGCAGCTTGGCGGCCTGCGCCTCCTCGACCATGCGGATGATCTGCGCGAGCACGGTGTCGGCGCCGACGGCGGTGGCGCGGAAGGCGAAGGCCCCGGTCTGGTTGACCGTGCCGCCGGTAACCCTGGCGCCCGCCGCCTTCGCCACCGGGAGGGGCTCGCCCGAGATCATGCTCTCGTCGATCCAGCTCTCGCCTTCGGTCACCTCGCCGTCCACCGGCACCCTCTCGCCGGGGCGCACCTCGACGATGTCGCCGGGGGCGACATCCGGGGCCTCGATCTCGACGACCGATCCGCCGCGCCGCACGCGGGCGGTCCGGGGCTGCAGGCCGACCAACCGTCTGATCGCCTCCGAGGTGCGGCCCTTTGCCCGCGCCTCGAGCACCCGTCCGAACAGGATCAGCGTCACGATGACCGCCGCGGCCTCGTAGTAGACGTTCACCGTGCCCGCCGGCAGCAGCCCCGGCGCGAAGGTCGCGACGAGCGAATAGGCATAGGCGGCCAGCGTGCCCACGGCGACGAGGCTGTTCATGTCGGGCGCGCCCCGGAACAGCGCGGGGAGGCCCTTCGCGTAGAAGCGCAGGCCCGGGCCGGCGAGAACGGCCGTCGTCAGCGTGAACTGGATCAGCCAGCTCGTGGACATGCCGATGGTCGCGGCGATGAGATGGTGCATCCCGGGAATGACATGGCTGCCCATCTCGAGGATGAAGACAGGCAGGGTCAGCACCGCCGCGCGCCAGAGATCGCGGCGGAGCCGGCCACGCTCGGCATCCTTCCGCGCCTCGGCCTCGGCATCTGCCGCACCGCTCCGTTCGACCGGGTGCGCTGTGTAGCCCGCCCGCTCGACTGCCCCGATCAGGGTGGCGGCATCGGCACTGCCCTTCACGGTCGCACGCTCGGTCGCCAGGTTCACGCTGGCCTCGGTGACGCCGGGCACGGCGCGCAGCGCGCGTTCGACGCGGCCGACGCAGGAGGCGCAGGTCATCCCCTCGATGGCGAGTTCCGCGGTCGCGGGGCTGACCGTGTAGCCTGCGCGCTCGACCGCGCGGATCAGATCGGCCCGCGCGACCGCAGAGGCGAGACGGACCTCCGCGCGTTCCGTGGCAAGGTTCACGCTGGCGTCAAGGACGCCCGGCACCCCCTTCAGGGCCCGTTCGACACGGCCGACACAGGAGGCGCAGGTCATCCCCTCGACGGGGAGCGCGACCGTCTCGGCGGGGACTTTCGCTGACATGTCCATGCAACCGTCCTCGGGACCAGTGCCCGACCGTTTCCATATGGGGTTTGCGCCACCCCGCCGGAAGGGTCAAGACCGTGCCGGGATGCGTGCCGTGATCGCCCCCGCCGGGGGCGACTTTCTGGGTGTAATGCCGGCGTCCGGCTGCTATCCCGGAGCGACAGGCGGAACCAGGCCATGCCGGACAGCAACGCACAGTCATTCAACATCCTCGCGGTGGGCCAGGCCGGCCGGCTCGGCTACGAGGCGGTGGTGCTCGCCGCGTCGCTCCGCGCCTCCGACCCCGGCTTCGCCGGCCGGCTGATCGTGATGGAACCGCAGTCCGGCGGCGCCTGGCCCGGCGATCCACGCCTGCCCGGCCCCATCCGTGCCCTCATCGAGCGCCTCGGGGCCGAAATCCTGCCGTTCGAAGCGCGCCATTTCGGCGCGGCCTATCCGCAGGGCAACAAGATCGAGGCCTTGCTGGCCGCGCCCGAGGATGCGCCCTTCCTCTTTGTCGACACCGACACGCTGGTGACCGGCGCACTTTCGGCGGTGCCCTTCGACTTCGCCCGGCCCTCCGCCTCGATGCGCCGCGAAGGGACCTGGCCCGGGATCGAGCTCTATGGCCCGGGCTACACTGCGATCTGGAAATCCCTCTACGACCGCTTCGGCCTCGACTTCGGCTCCTCGCTGGACCTCGCCCAGCCCGACGAGCACTGGGAACGCTACCTCTACTTCAACGCCGGCTGGTTCTTCGGCCCCTGCCCCCGCGCCTTCGGCCAGCGCTTTCTCGACTATGCCCTGTCGATCCGCGACGACCCGCCCGAGGAACTCGTCTGCCAATCGCTCGACCCCTGGCTCGACCAGGTGGCGCTGCCCCTCGTCATCCACGCCCTCGGCGGCGGGCGGCCGGGGCCGGCGCTTGCCGGGCTCGACGGCGCGGTGACCTGCCACTACCGGACCTTCCCGCTTCTCTACGCGCGCGAAAGCGACCGCGCGGTGGCCGTGCTGGAGGAGGTGACCGCCCCAAACTGGGTGAAGAAGGTCCTGAAGGAGCATGAGCCCCTGAAGAAGATCGTCTACCAGGGCAAGGGCGCACAGGTGCGCGCGCTCTTCGACCGCAGCGACCTTCCCCGCCGCGAACAGGTGATCCGCAACACGATCAAGCGCGCCGGCCTCTGGACGCGCTGATGCGTCGGGCCTTGAATTGCGACGCCATCGGCGCGACCTATGGCGCAGCAAAAGCCGCCATGTCCGGTATCCCATGCGCCAGTCCCTTTTCGCCCTGCCGCTCCTTCTCGCGCTTGCCGCCCCGCTCCGGGCCGAACCGCAGGTGCCCGGAAGCACCGCCGAAGTCGCGCTCTCCTTCGCGCCTGTGGTGCGGGCCGCCGCCCCAACCGTCGTCTCGATCTACGCCCGCCGCATCGTCGCGGAGCGCGCGAACCCCTTTGCCGACGATCCCTTCTTCTCGCAGTTCTTCGACTTCGGTCCGGCCACGCCGCGCATCCAGAACGCCCTCGGCTCGGGCGTGATCCTGCGCGCGGACGGTATCGTCGTGACCAACTACCATGTCGTGGCCGAGGCAGACGACATCCGGGTGGTGCTGGCCGACGCCCGCGAATTCGCAGGCGAGGTGATCCTCGCCGACGCCGGCCTCGACCTCGCGGTGATCCGTCTCGACGGGGCAGCCGGCCTGCCCGCGCTGCCCCTGGCCGATGCCGACGGCGCAGAGGTGGGCGATCTCGTCCTTGCGATCGGCAATCCCTTCGGCGTCGGGCAGACGGTGACGAGCGGCATCGTCTCGGCCCTAGCCCGGGCCGGGCGCGGCGGCGGCAGGGGCGCGCCCGACCGCCCGCAGGGCTATTTCATCCAGACCGACGCGGCGATCAATCCCGGCAACTCGGGCGGCGCGCTCGTGGATACCGAGGGCCGGCTTCTCGGCATCAACACGATGATCGTCACCCGCTCCGGCGGATCGAACGGCATCGGCTTCGCAATTCCCGCCAACATGGTCGGTCAGGTCGTGGCGCAGGCCGAGGCCGGTTCCAGCCGCTTCATCCGGCCCTGGGCGGGAATCGACGTGCAGCCGGTGGACGCAGACCTCGCCGAGGCGCTCGGACTTGCGGCGCCCGGCGGCGTCCTCGTGCGCGACCTGCACCCGGAAAGCCCCTTCGCCGCTGCCGGATTCCGCACCGGCGACGTCATCACGGCCATCGGCAGCCACGCCGTCAAAGGCGCGGCCGAGCTCGACTACCGGCTGGCCGTCCTCGGCCCCGACGGCACGGCGGACGTCACCTTTCGCCGCGACGGCGCGGAAGCGACCGCGACGGTGCAACTCGCCCCCGCACCCGCGGCCGCGGCGCCCCTGACCCTCGGCCCCGGCTCGGCCTTCGCCGGACTCACGCTCGCGCCGCTCGATCCGGCCCTCGTGGACCGGCTCGGCCTGCCCCTGTCGACGACGGGCGCCGTGGTCACCGCCGTCGCCGGCCCGGCCCGCGCGACGGGGCTGCGCCCCGGCGACGTGGTCACCGCGATCAACGGGACGGCGGTCGAAGGCCCGCCCGATGTCGACCGGCTCACCTCGGACGGCCGCCGCAGCTGGGCGGTGGAGTTCCTCCGCAACGGCCAGCGCGGCATCCTGCGCCTCTCCGGCGGCTGAGCCGGCGGTTGCCCGTTGTGCCTCCGCGAAGACTGACCTAACGTCGCGACCCGACCAACCGGGAGTGACGCCATGACGAAAAACTACGGATTCGACACGCTGCAGGTCCATGCGGGCGCCCGCCCCGACCCGGCCACCGGCGCGCGCCAGGTGCCGATCTACCAGACCACCGCCTATGTCTTCCGCGACGCCGACCATGCGGCCGCGCTCTTCAACCTTCAGGAGGTGGGCTACATCTACTCCCGCCTGACCAACCCCACCGTCTCGGCGCTCGCAGAACGGATCGCCACGCTCGAGGGCGGCGTCGGCGGCGTCTGCTGCTCCTCCGGGCATGCGGCGCAGATCATGGCGCTTTTCCCGCTGATGGGGCCGGGGCGCAACATCGTCGTCTCGACCCGCCTCTACGGCGGCACCGTCACGCAGTTCAGCCAGACCATCAAGCGCTTCGGCTGGTCGGCGAAGTTCGTCGATACCGACGACCTCGCCGCCGTAGCGGCGGCCATCGACGAGAACACCCGCGCGCTCTTCTGCGAATCGATCGCCAACCCGGGCGGCTATGTCACCGACATCCCGGCACTTGCCGCCGTGGCCGACAAGGCCGGGCTGCCGCTCATCGTCGACAACACCTCGGCCACGCCCTGGCTCTGCCGCCCGATCGAGATGGGTGCGACGCTCGTCGTCCACTCCACGACGAAGTACCTCACCGGCAACGGCACCGTGACCGGCGGCGCCATCATAGATTCCGGCAAGTTCGACTGGTCCGCCTCGGGCAAGTTCCCCTCGCTCTCGGCGCCCGAACCGGCCTACCACGGCCTCAAGTTCCACGAGACCTTCGGGCCGCTCTCCTACACCTTCCACTCCATCGCCATCGGCCTGCGCGATCTCGGCATGACGATGAACCCGCAGGCGGCGCACTACACGCTCATGGGGATCGAGACTCTTTCGCTCCGGATGGAACGCCATGTCGCCAACGCCCGAAAGGTCGCCGAGTGGCTGGAGAAGGACCCGCGCGTCGAATTCGTCACCTACGCCGGCCTGCCCTCCTCGCCCTATCACGACCGCGCTAAGAAGATCTGCCCGAAGGGTGCCGGCGCCCTTTTCACCTTCGCGGTACGGGGTGGCTACGAGGCCTGCGTGAAGCTCGTCGATTCGCTCGAACTTTTCAGCCACGTGGCGAACCTCGGCGACACCCGCTCGCTGATCATCCACTCGGCCTCCACGACCCACCGCCAGCTCTCGCCCGAGCAGCAGAAGGCGGCGGGCGCGGCACCGAACGTGGTGCGCGTGTCGATCGGGATCGAGGACGCCGACGACATCATCGCCGACCTCGACCAGGCGCTGGCCAAGGCGACGGCCTGAGGCAAAGGGCGGGGCGGTCCGGCCGCCCCGCACGTTACGTCACTCCGCGATCTCGTAGACCATTCCGACCGAGGCGGTGATCGCCAGCTCGCCCGGCGCGACCGGAACCGCGGCCGACTTCGCGTAGCCCGCCGCCTCCATCGCCATCGGCATCGGCGGCATGTAGCCCCCCGCCTCGGTGATCGCGTGCACGCGGCCGAGCTTGACGCCCGCCGCCTCGGCGTAGAGCGCGGCCTTGGCCGCCGCATCCGCCACCGCCCTGCGCCGCGCCTCGTCCTTCGGCGCGCTGTCGTCGGCCAGCCCGAAGCCGAGGCCGTTGAGCGTGTTCGCCCCGTCGGCAACCACCGCGTCGAGCACGCCCCCCACGCTATCGAGCACGCGCACGCGGACCGTGACCATGTTCGCCGCCGTATACCCCACCACCGTCGGCGGCGCGCCGTCCGATCGGCCGTAGTCGTAGCGGGGGCCGAGCGAGAGGCCAGAGGTCTGGATGTCGCGCGGCTCGATGCCCGCAGCCTTCAGCCGTTCGATCACCGCCGCGAGCCGGGCGGAGTTCTCGGCCATGGCGCCGGCGGCCGTATCGGCATCGGTCTGCACGCCGAGCGAGACCGTCGCCATGTCGGGCGGGGCCTCCACCCTCCCCTCGCCGGTCACGGAAATCACGGCCGGCGCCGCATCCTCCGCGAAGGCGGGCAGGGCCACCATGGCCAGGGTTGCGAAAAGACTGGAAAAGCGCATGAAAACCTCCATCTCCGGCGCCGATCATCGGATCTTCGACGCATCCTGCAAGCCGATCCTTGGCCGGCCGGCTTTCCATGGGCGAAAAACTGCTTTAGGACAGACTGCGACACGCCGGCGGCTTTGGCTTCGCCCCTGAACATGCTACCTGCCCGGAAATGAAACCTCCCTTCGCACTCTCTCTTTCCGAGGATGGACTGACCCTGCTTTTCAGGGTCGCGGAGGGCTGGGCCCCGCTCGGGCATGTCGGCTTCGACGCTCCCGATCTGGAAAGCCGGCTTGCCGACCTCCGCGGCCGCGCCGAAACGCTCGCGCCGGGGGGCGTGGCGACGAAGCTCGTCCTGCCGGACACGCAGATCCTCTATACCGAGGTCTCGGCACCAGGCCCCGATGCCGCCAGCCGCCGGGCCCAGATCGCGACCGCGCTCGAAGGCCGCACGCCCTACGCGGTGGTGGACCTGGCCTACGACTGGTCGCGGCAGAACGGCGGCGCGAAGGTTCTCGTCGCCGTGGTGGCGCGGGTCACGCTGGCCGAGGCGGAGAGCTTCGCCGAGGCGCAGGGCTTCAATCCGGTCGCCTTCGTCGCCGCCCCCTCGCCGGGGCGTTTCGCGGGAGAGCCCTTCTTCGGCCCATGCTCGCGGGCCGCAATCCACCTGCCCGACGGCGCCCGCCTCGACCGCGATCAGGACCCGGTCCGGATCGTCGCGCTGCCGCCCGAGATCGCCGCGATCATCGCACCGGGGGCAGCAGAGACCGCCGGACCCGAAGCGCTCGAGGCAGGCACCGCCAGCCCTGCCGTGGCGGAGGCCGGCGCGACCGAAGCGGCCGCGACCGAGGCCGCAGCCCGGTCGCAAGACGAGGCGCACGAGGTCGGCGAATCGGGCGGAATCGAACCTGAACCAACCGACGCCGCGCCGGCTTCGCCGTCAGACTTGCCGGAAACGATCATCGACGCCGAAAAGCTGGAAGCGACGGACCCGGCGCCTGCCCCGCCGACCGGCGAACCTGACGCGGCCCCGGTACCAGAGGCCCCCTTCATCGCCATCGAGGACCTCGCGGAGGACTTCGACGCAGGGACGGCGACCCGGACGGCCGACGCGACGGAGCTTCCCGACGGCACGGTCCTGTCCCCCGCGTTCGCCTCGCGCCGGCAGACGACCGGCGGCGCCGCGGAAACGCACGGCGCGCCGCCCGGCGATCCGGCGAGCCTCCTCGCCGAGGCGACCTCCAGGCTCCACCTCCTCGCCGACGCGCCCGAAACGGTGACCGTACCCCGCGGCGTCCCGCGGATCGGCCCGGCGGCAGCGACGCTCGCCATCACGGCCCCGGCCATCGACCTGCCTCAGACCGTCGCGGATGCACGGGACGGCGCGGGGGGCAACGGGCTCCGTCGCAAGGGGTCTGGCCGGACGCCCCTCACCGCCCTGCCCGAGACCCGCCACGGCACCCAGGCGCAGTTGCGCGAACGCCAGGCCGCCGCCAGTTCGCTGGCGCCGTCGGAGGCAACCGGGGCGTTCGGCGCACCCCCCGCCGCGCCCCGCCGCACCGTGCCCGACCGCCGGCGGCTCGGACTGATCCTCACCGCGGCCCTTGTGCTCCTTATGCTCGCCGTCGCGCTCTGGTCGCTGTGGTTCGGCGCTGCGCCGACCTCACCCGACCCGGCAGCCCCCGCCGAGACATCGGCGGCACCCGCTGTTCCGGCCGAGCCTGCCGAAACCGCGAGCACGCCCGCCCCGCAAACGGCCCAGCGGACGGCCCAGCAAACGGCACCGCCACCGCGGCCCGCCACGGCAGCGACCGCCGGCATAGACGGCGCGACGGACCCGGCCGGCGATGCGGTGACGGCAGCCCTGACCGAGGCGCTCGCCGGGGATGAAGCGGTCGCCGCCTCCACGCCCGCCCCGAACACGCCCGAGGTCGCGGCGCCCGGGATTGACCCGGCTCCTTCCGACACGGCTCTCGGGGACGCTCCGGACGCGACGACACCTGCGATGCCCGCACCCGCGCCGCAGGCCACGACCGAGGGGGCCGCGACCGCCACCGAAGCGGCGCCAGTGGCCGCGCCCGGACAGGCTCCCGCGCCGGTCTGGACCGGCATCCCCTCGAGTGCCGCAACCGGCGCTGACGACCAGAATTCCGGTGCGACGGCACTTGCTGCCCTGGCCGACCCCGGCCGCGAGGCCCTCCCGGCCACGCCGGAGGGGCTTGCGGAGACCGCACCAGCCACCACCGCCGACGCCCTGCCCGAGGCTCAGCCGCTTCCGCCTCCGTTCGGCACCGTCATCACCTTCGGCCCCGACGGCCGCATCGTTCCCACGCCCGAGGGCGTGGTCACTCCGGACGGATTCACGCTCTACGCCGGCCGCCCGCCGCTCGTGCCCGCCGCCGCTCCGCGCCCCGGCGCTGCCGCCGCCCCGAGCGGGTCGGCAGCCGGATCGCCCGCCACCGAGCCGACCCTGCCGCCGCTGCCCGCGCCCGTCGATCCCGCGCACTCGGCCCGCAATCCGCAGCTCCGCCCGGCGGCGGTCCTCGAACGCGCAGCAGCAGCCCGCGCACTCGCGCCCGTGACGCCTGCCGCGCCCGCACCGGCGGAGTCCGCCGCCCCGGTGCCGCCGGAGGCCGCGCCGGCCGCGACCGAAGGCGCCCTGCCGCCGCTTCCCGGGCCGGTCGATCCTGCCCATGCCGCACTCGGACCGAAGCTCCGCCCTGCCGCCGTCACCGCCCGCGCCGAGACCGCCCGCGCCCAGGCCACGGCCATTGCCGCCGCTGCCGAGGCCGCCGCACGCGCCGAGGCCGAGGCGCTCGCCAGTGCGTCCCGCTACGCCGTCGCCTCGTCGCGGCGGCCCACCGAACGCCCCTCCGGCCTCGCCAAGGCCGTCGAAGCCGCCGTTGCGGCCGCCGTGACCGCCGCCGTGACCACTCCCGAACCCGCGCCCGCTGCCGCGCCAGCGCCCGCCCCTGAACCCGCCCCCGAAGCCGTCGAAATCGACGAGCCGGAGCCGCTCGAGGCCGTGCCGAACATGCCGACGACGGTCACCGTTGCCCGGCAAGCCACCGTCAAGAATGCCATCGACCTCGGCAAGATCAATCTCATCGGCGTCTACGGCTCCTCGGCCAACCGCCGCGCTCTGGTGCGGATGCCGTCCGGGCGGCTCCTCAAGGTCAAGATCGGCGACCGCCTCGACGGCGGCCAGGTCGCCGCCATCGGCGACAGCGAGCTGACATACGTGAAGGGCGGCCGCAGCTTCACCCTGAAGATCCAGAAGAACGGCTGAGGCACCGCAGGCGCCCGCGCCAAAACGCACGTTCGGGACGTTTTTTTCGCGTCCCGCCATGAAATCTCCGCCCGAATGTGACATGATTCGAACGGGACTTCCGCGCGCCGCCCCGCCGCGCCGGACCCGCCCTTGCAAATCGCCCGATCGAAAGGCCGGCACCGCCGATGGAAAGCTTTCTTCTCCAGGCCTCGCTCTACCTGATCGCGGTGGTGCTCGCCGTGCCGGTAGCCTCGCGGCTCGGCCTCGGCTCGGTCCTCGGCTATCTGGTCGCCGGCATCGTCATCGGCCCGGTCCTCGGCCTCGTCGGCAGCGAGACCGAAGATATCCAGCACTTTGCCGAGTTTGGTGTGGTGATGATGCTCTTCCTGATCGGGCTGGAGCTCGAGCCGCGAGCGCTCTGGGGGATGCGCGACCGGCTCCTCGGTCTCGGCGGGCTGCAGATTCTCGTCACCGCGTTCGTCGTGACGCTCGGCGCGCTCGCCCTCGGCCTCGGCTGGCGCCTCGCTTTGACGCTCGGCGTCATCCTCTCGCTCTCCTCGACGGCAATCGTTCTGCAGACGATGACCGAGAAGAACCTGATGCGCACGGCGGGTGGGCGCAGCGCCTTCTCGGTCCTTCTCATGCAGGACATCGCGGTGATCCCGATCCTCGCGCTCCTGCCGCTCCTCGCCCTGCCCGGCGCGCGCGCCCTCGCGCAGGCCCAGGCAGCCGATGCCCATGCGGCGCTGAGCCTCCTGCAGGAACTGCCCGCCTGGGGCGTGACCCTCGTCACGCTCGGTGCCGTGGCGGGCGTCGTTCTCGCCGGGCAGTATCTCGTCCGTCCGCTTTACCAGTTCGTCCACCGTGCCCACCTGCGCGAGGTCAATACCGCGCTCGCCTTGATGATCGTCGTCACGATCGCGTCGCTGATGCTCATGGTCGGGCTCTCGCCCGCGCTCGGGGCCTTCCTCGCCGGCGTCGTGCTCGCCAACTCCGAGTTCCGGCACGAACTCGAATCGGACATCGCACCCTTCAAGGGGCTGCTCCTCGGGCTCTTCTTCATTACCGTGGGCGCGGGCATCGACGTGGATCTCCTCTGGCAGCAGCCGGTGACGCTCGCCGGCCTGACGCTCGCGCTGATGGCGGCGAAGGGGGCGGTGCTCTACGGCCTTGGCCGGCTCTTCCGCCTGCGCGGCCGCGACCAGTGGCTCTTCACCCTCGGGCTCGCCCAGGCGGGCGAATTCGGCTTCGTGCTCGCCGCCTTCGCCGTCAAGCAGCGCATCCTGCCCGAGACCCTGGCGCAGCAACTCCTCCTTGTCATCGCGCTGACGATGTTCCTCACGCCGCTCGCCTTCATCCTGCACGACATCCTCGCCCGGCGCATGAAGGACGAGGGCGACCGCAGCCCGGCCGACGACATCGACGAACAGGAGCCGATCATCATCGCGGGGGTCGGCCGCTTCGGTCAGGTGGTCAACCGCATGGTGACCATGTCGGGTTTCCGCACCACCGTGCTCGACAGCGACCTCAACGTGATCCAGCTTCTCAGGAAATTCGGCTTCAAGGGCTATGTCGGCGACCCGACCCGGCCGGAGCTACTGCGCGCGGCCGGCCTCGCCCAGGCGCGTGTGCTCGTAATCTGCCTCGACGACCGGGCGGCCACCCTGCGGCTCGTCGACTACGCGCGCCGCGAGCGCCCCGACCTGCACATCATCGCCCGCGCCCGCGACCGCGAGCATGTCTATCAACTCTACAAGGCAGGGGCCAACGACATCGTCCGGGAATACTTCGACTCAAGCCTCAGGGTAGCGCGCTATGTTCTTGAGAACATGGGCTTATCTGACTACGAGGCGAAGGAACTGGAAAAGACCTTCTACAAGCTCGATCGTGCCGCCGTACGCGACCTCGCGCAGGTCTGGATCCCCGGCGTTCCGATGGAGAACAACGCCGCCTACGTCGCCCGGGCAAAGCAACTGAACCGCGAGCTGGAGGATGCGTTGATCACCCGCTTCACCCAGACGCGCGACGAAAGCACGAGCGCGGACAAGGCCGCCGAGTAGTCGCCCTCAGTTCGCCGGCGCCTCCGGCAGGTCGCCGAGCTGGTCGAACCAGTCGATGTCGCGCAGCGTGACGGCACCCGACAGGATCACGCTCGCCACCACCGACCACAGCACCACCGTCACCATGGTCGCCGCCACGATCTTGCGCTTCAGCCTCACCTCCGAAGGCGCGCTCGCAGGCGTTCCCGGCACGATCTCGCCCTCGTCCGCCTGGCTCCGCGGACGGATCTGCAGCGCGACGAGGAACACCATGAACCACATGACCGCGAAGAGGACGATGCCGCCGGTGAGGTTCATCAGACCTGCTCCAGCTCGACCAGGCAGCCGTTGAAATCCTTCGGGTGAAGAAAAAGCACGGGCTTGCCATGTGCGCCGATCTTCGGCTCGCCGATGCCGAGGACGCGCGCGCCTGCGGCCTTCAGCCGATCGCGGGCGGCGAGGATGTCCTCCACCTCGTAGCAGATGTGGTGGATGCCGCCCGCGGGGTTCTTTTCCAGAAAGCCCGCGATCGGGGAATTCTCGCCGAGCGGGTAGAGGAGTTCCACCTTCGTGTTCGGCAGTTCGATGAAGACCACGGTAACGCCGTGTTCGGGTTCGTCCTGCGGCGGGCCGACCGTCGCGCCCAGCGTGTCGCGGTATTGCGCCGCCGCAGCCTCCAGGTCCGGCACGGCGATGGCGACATGGTTCAGGCGTCCGATCATCTCACTCCTCCGCGGCACATGGTTCCGCCGGGTTATGCGGCGGTGCGGCCCGCTTCGCAAGCGCCCGCTTGGTCGCAGGCGCGTTTACGCTCCGTTAGCCAATCGCTGTCTTACTCGCCCCGACAAGGCGGCCCCGCGACGACAGGAGGGATGAGATGGCCGATGACCTGAGCGCGTTTCTCGCCACGCGCGAACCGACACCCGACCGCCCGCTCCTGGGCCTGACGGTTCTGGTGGTGGAGGACAGCCGCTTCGCGTGCGAGGCGATGCGACTTCTCTGCCTGCGCTCGGGCGCACGAATCCGGCGGGCGGACTGCCTGCGTTCCGCGCGGCGGCACCTCATGACCTACCGCCCGACCGTGGTCATCGTCGATCTCGGCCTGCCCGACGGGTCGGGGCTCGATCTCATTTCCGAGGTCGCCGCCCGGCGTCCGCGGGTGCCCGCCCTCCTCGGCACCAGCGGCGACGCCGGGGCGGAGGAGCGTGCGCGCGCGGCCGGTGCCGACGGGTTCCTCGCAAAGCCGATAGAAAGCCTCTCTGCCTTTCAGCGTACGATCCTCGCCGCCCTGCCCGCCACGCCGAAACCGGTGGCCGCGGGACAGGGCGGCGCGGAGGACGACCGGGTGCATCCCGACCCGCTCGCGCTCCGCGACGACCTCGCCCATGTCGCCGATCTCCTCGGCGACGCGCCGGAGGGTCCGGCGCTCGACTATCTTGCGCAGTTCCTCTCAGGCGTGGCGCTTTCGGCCCATGATGCGCCCCTGCGCGCGGCGGCCGAGGCGCTCGCGCGCGGACGGGCGGGCGACATGCAGCGGCTGAGCGGGCTCGTGCGCGACCGGCTCGCCGCCGGCGCTCCGTTCTGAACGGCGCGCGGGCTCGCGCGCGTCCCTGCCCGTCAGAGCAGCGCGGGATCGCTCGTCACGAGAATCGGGCGCGTCAGCGCCGCGAGCCTCTGCCGCTGGTTGCCGCCGGCGTCGAAATTCGCCGGGTCGAGCCAGGTGTCGAATGCGACCTTCAGCGCGGGCCATTCGCGGTCGATCGCCGCGAACCAGGCGGTGTCGCGATTGCGCCCCTTCACCACCGTCGCCTGCCGGAAAACGCCCTCGAAGCTGAAACCGTAGCGCTCCGCCGCGCGGCGTGACCCGAGGTTCAGCGCGTTGCACTTCCATTCGTAGCGGCGATAGCCCGCGTCGAAGACCCAGGCCATCATCAGGTACATCGCCTCGGTCGCCGCCCGCGTCCGCTGCAGCCGCGGGGCGAGCGCGATATGGCCGACCTCGATCGACCCCGCCGCCGGATCGATCCTGAGATAGCTCGCCACCCCGCCGGCGCGCCCCGTCGCCCGGTCGATCAGCGCGGCGAACCAGGGATCGGTGCGCCCGGCCATACCCTCCGCCCAGGTGTGGTAAGCCGCCTCGTCAGGAAAGGGGCCATAGGGCATGTAGTCCCAGATCGCGTCGCTCTCGCGGTTCGCGGCGTGGAGGTCGGCCGCATGGCGCGCCGGGTCGAGCCGCTCCAGCGTGACATAGCGCCCCTCGATCCGGTCCCAGTCGGGGCGGGATCGCGGCGTCCAGCCCTCGACCCGCGCGCCCAGCCGGTCGTCCGCGTCCCTGTCGCCGCCCATTTTCCGCCCTCCCTCGCCCCGATGCGCCGGCGATCATAGGCCGGATGCGTTCGCCCGCAAGCACGCGATCGGCGCGAAATGATCGCCAAATTGCCCCGTAGCTGTCCCCGCCCTGTCCCAATCCCGCCGCAATCCGACCGGACATTCGGATCATGTGTTCAGGTGTCATGGGGATCACGGTCATGGCAAAAGACATCATCCGGTTCGCGATGAACGAAAAGCTGGTGAGGGGCGCCCATTGGGCGGTCTTCGGCATCGGCGCGCTCTCGCTCACCTTCTCCATCGCGGCCACCGCCGCCTCGGCGTTCTGAGCGGGCGACCGTCGAAAGAACCGGAAGCCGCGCCCTCCGGCGCGGCTTCCTGCATTTCATCGTGGTATCGCGCGACGTCCCCGCCGCCGTCGGCCCACTGGCCGGCTCAGGACCCGAGAGGGAAGGGCGCGGCCACCACCGCCATCCCCTGCCGCTCGAAGCTCGCCCGGATCAGCGCCCCGTAGGCCTCGTCGGCACGATCCGCGCGGGAAAGCCGCACGCCGGTGCGTTCGAAACTCGCGAGGACCAGTTCGCGGTAGTCCTCCGCCGTCGCGCGGTGCCCGGCGACCGGCATGCTCGCACGCTCGAAACTCGCGGCGACCAGCGCGAAGTAGCGCGCCTCGGACCCCGCCTCCCCGCCCGCGGCGAAGGACGGCGTGACGACCGACATGACGGCAAGGGTAGCGGCAATATTCTTGTTCAAATTCATCGAAGTCTCCGAAATGTTGTCGAATGTGAATTGCGACCGTGCGGCCCAGCCGCCCGGACGCGGTCAGGAAATCGCGGCAGCAGCGGCCTTCGGGTCCTGGCGCACGAGCGCCGGGGGATTCCCGCTGACCGGTTCCTCCGCGTCCCGCCGGCCAGCCGGGCAGAGCCCGGCGCGGCGCCGCGGGCAGGCGTCGCAGTTCGCACTCAGCACAGCACCTGCTCCATCCGCTCCCAGTCGCCGAAGCGCCAGGTCTCGCCCATGATCGCGGCAAGAAGCCCGTCGAAAGCCTCTGCCGGCATCGCCTGGCGCATGCCCGTTACCATCGCGACCCGCTCCGGCCGCGAGGCCGCGCCGAGCATGAACCGGCCGAACCCCGCCATCTTCGCCGGCGGGATGTTCGACACGATCGAATGCTCGATCCCGTCGATCTCCGCCGCCGAGAAGTTGGCCGCGATGAGCGGCATGAGTTCGGTTTCCTCCTCGTGCATGTGCGTCAGGTCGTCGGCCACGAAGATCGCGAAGCGCTGGTAGAGCCGGCGCAGTTTCACCGCGCGGTCGCCGCCGGCCGTCGCCACCTCCTCGGTCATGCGGCGCAACTCGCCGAAGGCGTCGAGGTGATGGTCGTGGTCCTCGCCCTGATGCTCCGAACCGCCCGGGACGCGGGCCTCCACAACGGCATGGATCTTCTCGTTCTCGTGGGTCAGGTGCGAATGGCAGATCTCGAGATGCGCCGAAAGCCGGCCGAGCACCTCCATCAGCCCCGCCTCGTCACCGGCATCCGCCTGGCCGAGCGCGATCAGCATGCGTGCGTTTGCCAGACGGATGCCCTTGTGGACCGCGTAATAAAGGTCCCTGGTCGCAGGTGACTCAAAATCCGTTCGGACGTTCATATTCTCTCTCCATTAATTGGTGTGCAAACGAACTGGTGAATGGCCGGGGGGAATACAGCGCTTCTCTTTTCCTGCAAATACCGGCATACTGGTTTCACTCTCCGATTTTCTCGGACAATCAATGGACCACTTGCGCGCCATGCGTCTGTTCCTGCGGGTCGCCGAACTTGGCAGCCTGACAGCCGCGTCGACCGACCTCGGCCTTGCCAGGGGTGCCGCCTCCACCATCGTGGCCGACCTCGAACGCCATCTCGGCGTGCAGCTTCTGGAACGGACGACTCGGCGGCTGCGGCTGACCGAGGATGGCGCGCGCTATCTCGACCGCGCGCGCCAGATCGTGACCGATGTCGACGAACTTGAAAACGACATCGGCGCGGCGGAGCGCAGCCCGCGCGGCCTGCTGCGCGTCCAGCTTCCGCCCGGCATCGCGCGGATCATCGTCGTCCCGGCGCTGCCGGACTTCGTCGCCCGACACCCCGGGATCGAACTGGAAATCCTCTCGCGCACCGAGGTCCCCGATTTCGTCGGCCAGCGGCTCGACGCCGCCCTTCTGGTCGGTCCGCTGCCCGAACTCGACATTGTCGCCCGCTCCGTCGGCCAGTTGCCGCAGATGACCGTCGCCGCCCCGGCCTATCTGGGGCGCGCGGGCCACCCCGCGCGTCCCGACGATCTGGACCGCCACGCCTGCCTGCCGATCCTCTCCTCGCGCACCGGCCGCGCCCAGCCCTGGCGGTTCCACATCGAGGGGCGGGACGTGACGATGCCCGTACGCGGCCCGCTCGCGTTCGAGGCGGCCGAAGCCGCCGTGGCGGCCGCGCGCTGCGGCGCGGGCATCCTCCAGCTTGCGAGCTACCTCATCTTCGACGACGTCCGCGCCGGCCGGCTTGTGCCCGTGCTCGACGCCTTCCGCCCCGCACCCCAGCCCGCCCACATCGTCCACCCGCGCCACCGGCTGAAACCGCGCCGGCTGAAGGTGTTCGAGGAATTCCTGATCGAGCTCAACCAGACGGTCCGGCGGCGCTGGAACATCCGCGAGATCGCAGCCCCGGTCACTCCCTCGGCACCACCCTCAACCTGAGTTCCCTGAGCTGTTCGTTCGTCGGCTCGGAGGGCGCGCCCATCATCAGGTCCTCGGCGCGCTGGTTCATCGGGAACATGATGACCTCGCGGATGTTCGCGGTGTCGGCCAGGAGCATCACCATCCGGTCGATGCCCGCGGCGCAGCCGCCGTGCGGGGGCGCGCCGTACTTGAAGGCCTTGACCATGCCGCCGAAGCGCTTCTCGACCTCTTCGCGCCCATAGCCGGCGAGTTCGAAGGCCCTGAACATGATCTCGGGCTTGTGGTTGCGGATGGCACCCGACACGAGTTCATAGCCGTTGCAGGCAAGGTCATACTGGTACCCGAGCACCTTCAGGGGATCGCCCGAAAGCGCCTCCATTCCCCCCTGCGGCATCGAGAAGGGGTTGTGGGAAAAGTCGATGCGGCCGGTCTCGGGGTCCTTTTCGTACATCGGGAAATCGACGATCCAGGCGAACTTGAAGACGCCCTCCTCGACCAGTCCCAGCTCGCGCCCGATCTCCATCCGCGCCCGGCCCGCGACCGGCTCGAACTGCTCCGGCTTGCCGGCGACGAAGAAGACGGCGTCGCCAAGTTTCAGACCAAGCTCCTTCCTAAGGGCTTCGGTCTTCTCAGCACCAAGCGCCTTGGCAATGGGACCAGCACCGGCAATGTAGGTGTTTGCCAGTGGAACCTTTCCGGTCTGCTGGAGTTCAGCAAACTGGTTCGACTGAATTCTGAAGAGAACTTCGTCGCCAGTATCGAACTCCTCTTCCCGCCAGAAGATATAGCCCATCCCCGGCAGCCCTTCCTTCTGGGCAAAGGCATTCATCCGGTCGGCGAACTTGCGGCTGCCGCCGCCCGGCGCGGGAATGGCGCGGACTTGCGTCCCTTCCTGCTCCAGCAGCCTGGCGAAGATCGCGAAGCCCGAGCCGCGGAAATGGTCGGAGACGACCTGCATCCGGATCGGGTTCCTCAGGTCCGGCTTGTCGGTGCCGTACCAGAGCGCGCTGTCGGCGTAGGAGATCAGCGGCCAGTCCGGGTCCACCTTGCGACCCTGGCCGAACTCCTCGAAGACACCCTGGATCACCGGCTGGACGGCCGCGAAAACATCGGCTTGCGTGACGAAGCTCATCTCTACGTCCAGCTGGTAGAAATCGGTGGGCGAGCGGTCGGCGCGCGGGTCCTCGTCGCGGAAGCAGGGCGCGATCTGGAAGTAGCGGTCGAAACCTGCCACCATGATGAGCTGCTTGAACTGCTGCGGCGCCTGCGGCAGCGCGTAGAACTTGCCCGGATGGAGCCGCGACGGAACGAGGAAGTCGCGCGCGCCCTCGGGGCTCGACGCGGTGATGATCGGCGTCTGGAACTCGGTGAACCCCCGCGCCCACATCCGGTCGCGCAACGACTTCACCACCTGCGCGCGCAGCATCATGTTGCGGTGGAGGCTCTCCCGGCGCAGGTCGAGGAAGCGGTAGGTCAGCCGCGTCTCCTCGGGGTAGTCGTGGTCGCCGAAGACCGGCAGCGGCAATTCCTCGGCCTCGCCGAGCACCCGCATCTCGGTCGCATAGACCTCGATCCCGCCGGTCGGGATCTTCGGGTTCACGAGGCTCGCGTCGCGCGCCTTCACCCGCCCGTCGATACGGATCACCGTCTCCGCCCTGAGCCGCTCGATCGCCGCGAAGGCCGGGCTGTCGCTGTCGGCCACCACCTGGGTCATACCGTAATGGTCGCGCAGGTCGACGAACAGCACCCCGCCGTGATCGCGCACCCGGTGCACCCAGCCCGCCAGCCGCACAGTCTGGCCCGCGTGGGACGTGTTCAGTTCGGCGCAGGTATGGCTGCGGTAGGCGTGCATGATGCTCCCCTTTCAGAAGGGCGAAATCCGGGTCCGCGCCGATACACAGCTTCGGGCGCGCGAAGTCAAGGCAGAGCAGGGCGGCGGCAGCATCGGCAATTGTCCCCCGAACCGCCACATTCCCGCCAAAATGCGGGGCGAGAAGCCATTCATGGACATTGCCCGGATCCGACACATGGACATTGCCCGCCCAGTTGACCCATCCGCCCTGACGCCGTCCCGCGATCGGGCCTTTGCGCTTGCCATGCTCTGCTTCTGGGCCCTCGTCACCAGCTGGCAGCAATGGGGCCGCTGGGCCGAGGATCTCTCGGCCGTCTACATGGCCGGCTGGCTCTGGCACAGCGGACAGCAGGCGCTCATCTATGACGCGCCACCGGCCTTCTTCGGCGGCGCGGCCGACAGCTGGCTGCCGGCGATGCAGGCGCTCGGCATCGCCGGCCAGACGACCTACGCCTATGTCTATCCGCCGCTCTGGGCGGTGCTTGCCGCGCCGCTCGCCGGACTGCTTTCGCCGCAGGGGTTCTTCGACCTCGTCGCGGCGGTGCAGGTCCCGATGCTCGCCGCCTCGGCCTGGCTTGCGGGGCGGATCCTGAAGCCGGCGGCGATGCCGTGGTGGATCTGGTCGGCGATCAGCCTCGTGATCCTCAACCTCTCCATCCAGTCGCACCTCGCAATCTGGCAGAACCAGCCGACGATCACCGTGGGGTTCCTGACGCTCCTCGCCTTCGAACGGTTGGGCGCCGGCCGTTCCGTTGCGGCCGGGATCGCGCTGGCCCTCGCCGCGGCGATCAAGCTGACGCCCGCGGCCTTCGTCCTCCTGTTCCTCCTCGACGGCCAGCGGCAGGCCACCTTGGCCTTCGCGGTCGCCGGGGCGGCGCTCGGGCTCCTCTCGATCGCGCTTGCGGGCTGGCCCGCGCATCAGGCCTTCCTCGACAGTCTCGCCCTCGTGAAGGGCGTGGCCTTTCTCACCGCCGTAAACACATCGCTTTTCACCGCCGCCGTCGCGCTCGGCTCGGCCCTCGGCTTTCTGCCGATGCCCCCGCTCCAGGACCCGCTCATCGTCTATCATCACGGCATCCCCGGATGGCTCTCGCCCGCGGTATCGCTTCTGGCGCTGGCCGTCGTCGCCGCCTTCGCCCGCGTGCTCCGGCCGCTGCCGGGGAGGCTCCGCCGCGGCCTCGGCCTTATCGCCCTCTCGATCATCGTCGCCCTGCTCGGGCCGCTCGGCTGGCTGCACTACTACCTGGTGCCACTCCTGCTGCTGCCCGGCCTGCTTGGGGTCCTCCCGGTGCGGCGCGCCGCGGTCCTGATCGCGCTCGTGGGTGTGCCGTCCCTCAGCTTCGTCTTTCCCGCCATCGCACTCCTGCCCTGGCCGATCGCCAACTATACCTGGATGATGTGCGCTGCCTGGGCCGTCGTCCTCGTCGGGGTCTTCGCCGCGGCCCGCCGCGCCCGGGCCTGAACCCGCCATCGGGACTTGCGCCCGGGGCGGGCTTGTCTATAACCCCCGACAATTTGCGGAACGGGGGCGGGGGCGATGCCGAAGAGAACCGACATCAAGTCGATCATGATCATCGGAGCCGGGCCCATCGTCATCGGTCAGGCCTGCGAGTTCGACTATTCCGGCGCCCAGGCCTGCAAGGCTTTGCGCGAGGAAGGCTACCGGGTGATCCTGGTCAACTCCAACCCCGCCACGATCATGACCGACCCCGGCATGGCAGACGCCACCTATATCGAGCCGATCACCCCGGAAATCGTCGCCAAGATCATCGAGAAGGAACGCCCCGATGCGCTTTTGCCGACGATGGGCGGGCAGACCGGCCTCAACACCTCGCTGGCGCTTGCCGACATGGGCGTGCTGGACAAGTTCAAGGTCGAGCTGATCGGCGCCAATCGCCAGGCCATCGAGATGGCGGAGGATCGCAAGTTGTTCCGCGAGGCGATGGACCGGATCGGGCTCGAGAACCCCAAGGCGACCATTGTCGCCGCGCCGAAACTTCCCAACGGCAGGTACGACGTCGCAGCGGGCGTCCGCGACGCCATCGACGCCATCGAATATGTCGGCCTGCCCGCCATCATCCGCCCCGCCTTCACCCTTGGCGGCACCGGCGGCGGCGTCGCCTACAACCGCGACGATTACGAGGCCATCGTCCGCTCGGGCCTCGACGCCTCGCCGGTCGCCCAGGTGCTGATCGACGAAAGCCTCCTTGGCTGGAAGGAATACGAGATGGAGGTGGTCCGCGACCGCGCGGACAATGCGATCATCGTCTGCTCGATCGAAAACGTCGATCCGATGGGCGTCCATACCGGCGATTCGATCACCGTCGCCCCGGCGCTGACCCTGACCGACAAGGAATACCAGATCATGCGCAACGGCTCGATCGCCGTCCTGCGCGAGATCGGGGTGGAGACCGGCGGATCGA
>WBZL01000566.1_pt1 | contig 33175 bp, 24 predicted proteins | sample 5204291 | NCBI WGS metagenome assembly WBZL01 (sample SAMN12344345, study PRJNA552823) | activated sludge metagenome | biome: Activated sludge suspended growth; feature: Nitrification reactor; material: Wastewater; isolation source: activated sludge from nitrification reactor of wastewater...
TCAAAAAGGAACGCCGTTCGTCCATTGCTGTACCGTGGAAGTATCGCTTGACGTTCAGTGTTAGAAGGTTTATTCTTGAAGGGGGAGTGATACTCCTTTCTGACTGTGGTGTGATGACGAATCAGGATAACCAACCTCCCTACAATTCCCCAAGATTCAGGCCAAGAATGATCCAAGAGACAGACCAAACGCAAGACGTTGAAAGTACGCCGCATTTGCATGTGCGCGTGATGTCGTTTAATGTGCGGTACGCCACCGCAGAGGACGGAGAAAATCACTGGAAGACGCGGCGGGAGTTGGCGGTGCAACGAATTCACGCGTTTCAACCGGATTTGGTGGGGGTGCAGGAATGTCAGGATGAGGCGCAGGTAGCCTATTTGAAGGAGCATTTACCTGAGTATGCAATGGCGGGGGTTCGGCGCGGGGGGAGTGAACACTTGATGGGAAAGATTGTCAACCACGCGGACCTGGAGATGACGGCGGTATTTTATCGGGAGGCGGCGTTTGAGTTAGTGGGGGAAGGGACCTTTTGGTTGAGTAAAACACCGGACATGGTCGGGAGCAAAAGTTGGGGGAGCATGTTCCCGCGGACGGTGACATGGGTGCGGTTGAAACACCGACACGCCCCCTTTGGAGAGCTTTGTTTTTTCAATGCCCATTTTGACCATTTCAGCAGGCAGGCGCGGCACAAGGCGGCAGAAATGTTGTCTGAGCGGATGGTGGCAGTTGGGAATATACCGGTGATTTTGACGGGGGATTTTAATACGCTCAAGGATTTTGCGGCGTACAAGACGTTTGTAAATGCAGGGTTCCGCGATGCCTACCGCCAACTCCACGCGCCGGGGCGGATGCGCGAGGGGACGTTCCACGATTTCGGGCGCATTCCCCCGATGGCGATTGATTGGATTTTTGTGTCGAACCACTTTAACGTGGTGGAAGCGGAGATTGACCGGTTTCATGTCGGGAATCGGTATCCGTCCGATCATTATCCGGTGACGGTCACGCTGGCGCTTTGAAACAAAAAGTGGGTTGTGAACTTCGTGTTTAACATGGCGGTTCGATTAGAATATTCCCATGATGCCTCAAACTTATAAGTACGACCTCTATCTCAGTTACAGTCCTCAAGAATCGAAATGGGTGCGAGAATGGTTGTTGCCCCGCCTGGAAGGCGCAAGCTTGCGCGTGTTCGTGGATTTTCGGGATGCGCGGCCCGGCGCGGCGAAGATTACGGAGATGGAACGCGCCATGTTGGAGAGTGCGAAGACGCTGTTGGTGCTCACTCCGGCATATCTGCAAGGGGATTGGAATGATTTTCAGAGCATTATGATTCAATATCTGGACCCGGCGGGCCGCCAACAACGGTTGATCCCGTTGATTTTAAAGCCGGTGGATTTGCCATTGCGCTTGAATATGCTCGTGCCGCTGGATTTTTCCGAGGTGGAGGAGCGGGAGGCGCAGGTGGGGCGGTTGCTGGGGGCGTTTGGGAAGGTGGTGGAGGGAAGTGGAAGAGAAGAGGGGAAGGGAGAGGAGGAGAGGAGGGGAAGAGGGGAGGAGGAAAGCAGGAGAGGAGGAGAGGTGGAGAAAACGAGGGAGCGGCAGGTTTTGCCGATTTCTGATCCGGCAATCATTGGGGCGGCGCGAGGGGCGGTGCGGGATTTGCAGGGGTATTTGCAGAAGGGGCGGTTGGTGTTGTTTGTGGGGCCGGATTTGCCGCAGGAGGTGACGGGCGCACCGAAGCGGCAAACGCTCGCAGACAGATTGGCGCAAGAAAAAGGTCTTTCCCCTGGTCAAAGTTTGTCGGCGGTGGCGCAACAGGTGATGGCGGGGGGAAACCGGTTCGAGTTTACGGCGTTTCTCAAACGGCAGTTGACGGGGGTACAACCCGGCCCGTTTTACCACGCCCTGGCAGGGTTCGTGCAAACGGCATTTGTGAAGGGGACGATCATCACGACCGCCTATCATCGGCTGTTGGAATCGGCGCTGGAAAGCGCGGGGGTGTACAACCTGCAAACGGTGTCGCAGGATAGTATGATCCCGTTTCTGGACCCGGACGCGCCGACGTTGTTCAAGCTGTACGGGGACATTCAACAAGCGGACCTGATCGTGACGGAGCAAGACCAAAACGCGTTGATCCGGGGACGTGCGACAGAGCGCCAAGATATGGTGGATGAGGTGGCGCGGTTGTTTAAGCGGAACTGTGTGCTGTTCCTGGGCGTGGATTTGCGTGACCCGGTGATGTTGGCGTTGTTTGACGATGTGGCAGGCGGGAAATTTCAGATTCCAGCGTTTGCTGTTTGGAATGGGATGCCCGAATCCGAGCGGCAATCGTTGGAGAGCAATCGAGGGGTGAAGGTGGTGGAAGGGGATGAGGGGGCTGTTTTGGAAGCGTTAGGGGGGTAAAACCCGCCCGGACGTCTACATCCGGGCTACCAAACCACACCGGATGAATTCCGGCTCCGTTTGAACGGGCGTCGTTATGTAGCACAGGGCATTGATGCCCGTGCGAACCCGGCCCGAATTGGGACACTGTTTCGGCCTGCCCCACCCGGCGATGAAGTCGCCGGGCTACAAAACGATGCCGGATGAATCCGGCTCAGCCCGTTTCAACGGGCGTCGTGTGGTCGCACGGGACATTTATGCCCGTGCGAACCCGGCCTGAATCAGGACACCGTTTCAGCCCAGCCCGCCCGGCGATGAAGTCGCCGGGCTACCAAACCACGCCGGACAAATCCGGCTCAGCCCGTTTCAACGGGCGTCGTGTGGTCGCACGGGCATTGATGCCCGTGCGAACCCGGCAACCCCAACCGCCCATTTTTCCTCATGCCCGCCCGGACGTAAACATCCGTGCTACAAAACCACGCCGGACAAATCCGGCTCAGCCCGTTTCAACGGGCGTCGTGTGGTAGCACGGGCATTGATGCCCGTGCGAACCCGGCCCGAATTGGGACACCGTTTCGGCCTGCCCCGCCCGGCGATGAAGCCGCTACGCTTAGGCCGGGCTACAAAACGACGCCGGAAAAATCCGGCTCCGTTTGAACGGGCGTCGTTTTGTAGCACGGGCATTGATGCCCGTGCGAACCCGGCCTGAATCAGGACACCGTTTTTGCCCAGCCCGCCCGGCGATGAAGTCGCCGGGCTACCAAACCACGCCGGATGAATTCCGGCTCCGTTTGAACGGGCGTCGTTTGGTCGCACGGGCATTGATGCCCGTGCGAGCCCGGCCCGAATTGGGACACCGTTTCGGCCCAGCCCGCCCGGCGATGAAGTCGCCGGGCTACAAAACCACGCCGGACAAATCCGGCTTAGCCCGTTTCAACGGGCGTCGTTATGTAGCACGGGCATTGATGCCCGTGCGAACCCGGCCCGAATTGAGACACCGTTTCGGCCCAGCCCGCCCGGCGATGAAGTCGCCGGGCTACAAAACCACGCCGGACAAATCCGGCTCAGCCCGTTTCAACGGGCGTCGTGTGGTAGCACGGGCATTGATGCCCGTGCGAACCCGGCCTGAATCAGGACACCGTTTTTGCTCACCTCGCCCGGCGATGAAGTCGCCGGGCTACAAAACCACGCCGGACAAATCCGGCTCAGCCCGTTTCAACGGGCGTCGTGTGGTAGCACGGGCATTGATGCCCGTGCGAACCCGAACAAACCCAACCGCCCATTCTCAATTGTGCCCACCCGGCGATAAAGCCGCTACGCTTAGGCTGGGCTACAAAACCACGCCGGATAAATTCCGGCTCCGTTTCAACGGGCGTCGCCTTGTATCACGGGGGAATTTTCCCTGTGCAATTCCCTCAGCTTATCCCCACGATGGCAAATACAACTTTTTGCAGACGTGTTTTGATGGAGACAGCCACGCAAAACCATTTTGCGGACGTGTCTGCTAACAGGAAGGTACAAAATATCGTTTTGCAGACGTGTCTGCTAGCAGAAAGGCACAAAATATCGTTTTGCGGACGTGTCTACTAGCGGAAAGACACAAAATAACTTTTTGTGGACATGTCTGCTATAAAAAAGCCGCGAAAAATGATGTTGCGCGTTCCGATTGAACCGGGCAGGTCGTTTTATCCCTTCCCCACGGAGAACACGGAGAATAACACTGTGTTCTCCATGTCTCCGTGTTTAATTTTTGGCTAAGATAGAGATGCCCTGGTTTCATTCATTCTCTGTCTCTATCTATTGTATAATCTTGCCATGCCGTTGCTCTCAACACAATTTTCCTCCTTCGTTTTCCCACATCGTAACATCCATGTCCTCCACCAAAGCTTTGTTCACTTCTATCTTCCTCATCATTGCACTACTTCTGCTCACTTTTGCCGCCTACCAACAACGAACTTCTCTTCCATACCGTCGAGCCGTCTTTCAAAGAATGCCAGAACCTATTCCTCCATATCTCATTGAGATATATCCTAAGCCAGGCAGTTTTCTAGGATGGGATGAAGTGGCTGTGCAAGGATGTCCCTGTATTACTTTTCATGGCACAGATTTTCTTGGTCAATCGTATAAAGATGAAAACCCATCCTTTGATATGTTTCAACTCAAACTCAATGGAATTCCATCATTTGAATTATCGGAAAGATATAACGTTCTCTACTATATATCTTGGCTTCAATATGGCGCATATAACTCTCCGGCAACGGATGAGCAAGCAATTTGTTGGCACTTACCCATTTATCCCGACGAATATTTAGCTGAGATAACCATATACGGAGATTCAACAGAAGCCTATCAATGGGCTTTCACTATCACCGAAAATTAGTCGTGTTCCAATTACCAATTCCTGATTCCTGATTCCCTATTCCCCCATGCCCCGCCTCCCCTCCCTCATCGCCACCGACAACGCTGGAAGCACAGCGAAACCTGATACAATCCCAATCATCCGCCTCTCCTTTATCCGATAAGGCCAGTCCCATGAACACCCAAAAACTCCTCGAACGCATCACCATCAACCCCGAAATCTCACACGGAAAACCCTCGATTCGTGGCCTGCGCTATCCCGTTGAAGTGATCCTCGAACACCTTAGTTCAGGCATGACCCACGCCGAAATCCTGGCCGATTACGATGATCTCGAAGAAGAAGACATCTTAGCCGTCCTCACCTACGCCACCCGCCTGAGTCAGGTAAAACGCCTCCAACCCATCCTGGCATGAACTTCCTGGTGGACGCTCACCTCCCGGGCCAGTTAGTTCTGCTCCTTCGGAGTTCAGGACATGATGCCATTCACACGCGCAATTTACCGATGGGAAATCGCTCCACAGACGCCGTTATCCTTCAAGTCGCCGCCACAGAAAACCGCGTCGTCATTACCAAAGATTCAGATTTCGTAGACTCTCACCTGCTTCGTAATCAGCCGCCCAAACTGCTCTTAATTTCCACGGGGAACATCAAAAACATCGAACTCCTTCATCTCTTCGAGCAAAACCTCGAACAAATCATCATCGGCCTGACCTCTTTCGATTACGTAGAACTGGATCGCGAAAACCTCATCTATCATCGGTAAAATCTGTACACAGAAGGCACAGATTTACACAGAGAGACACAGAACTTTTTCTATATTCCTTCTGAGTCCCTCTGTGTCTTCCGTGTTTTTTGTGTACCATTCCAATCTTTTCTCTTATTCGTCCCATTCGTGTAATTCGTGTCCAAAATAACCTCCCGCCTCGCAGACCTCATCGCCACCGACAACGCCATCCTCTTTGTCGGCAACGCCCTCCGCGCGTCCCACGACCCTCCCGCGATAGAACAAATCGCCGACGCCCTCGCCGCACGCATCGAATATCAACGCCCCGACCGCTCCCTCTCCGCCGTTGCCCGCGACTTTGAAGTCCTCAAAGGCCGCAACGCCCTCATCACCGCCCTGCGCGAAGAACTCCGCAAGTTACAAGCCGCCCCCGACCCCCTCCACCAACTCATCGCCGACGCCGTCCTCCCGCACACCAAAGTCCTCACCACCCGCTTCGACCAGATCCTCGAACGCGCCCTTGACCAATTCCAAAAACCCTACGTCCTCATCGTCCGCGACGCCGACGTCCCCTTCTTTGACGAGGCCAAAATCACCCTCATCAAAATGCAGGGCGACATCGACCAGCCCGACAGCCTCATCATCACCGAAGACGACCTCGACGACTTCATCCGCCGCCTCCCCACCATCAGCGACGTCGTCCGCGCCTTCTTCGCCACCAAAACCCTCATCTTCCTCGGCTACGACCTCAATAGCCCCCTCTTCAAACGCTTCTACAACCAAGTCACCCACAACCTCAGCGCCTTCCGCCGTCAAGCCTACGCCGTCGTCCCCGAACCGCTCGACCCCATCGAAGACAAATACTGGGCCGCCCAAAACGTCGAAACCCTCGAAGAAAACCCCCTCCAATTCCTCGAAGACCTCGCCGCCGCCGTCAAAGCCGAAATCCAAATCAAACGCGATCCCGAACCCACCGACCGCCTCCTCGAACTCCAAAAGGGCGAAATGCCCACCCGCCCCTACAAGGCCCTCGACAGCTTCACCACCGCCGACGCCGCCCTCTTCAGCGGACGCACCGAAGAAAGTCAACGCCTCGCCAACCGCATCCTCGCCCATCGTCTCACCCTCCTCTACGGCGAATCCGGTTCTGGCAAATCCAGCCTGATGAACGCAGGCGTTACCCCTCGCCTGCTCCAACAACGCTCCCTCGTCGCCACCTGCACCCCCAATCCTGACGAACCGCTCACCGAAATCATGCGCCGCGCCCTACTCGAAACCGGACAGCGCGCAGGCCTCACCCCCCCGTCCGAAAGCCTCCTCGTCACCGTCCGGGAATGGCAACGCGCCCTCAGCGGCCCCATCGTCCTCGTCCTCGACCAGTTTGAACAATTCTTCCTCGTCTACAACGCCCAGGAACGCGCCACCGCCGCCCGCCTCTTCCACGAACTCCACGAAGACCGCAGTCTCAACCTACGCCTCGTCTTCATCCTGCGCGAAGACTTCCTCGGACGCCTCCAAACCCTCGAAGACCTCGTCCCCGGCCTGATGAACGTCCGCTTCCGCCTCCAAAAACTAGGCCGCGAAAACGCCCGCGCCGCCCTCGAAGAACCCGCCCGCCTCTTCAACACCCAATGGGAACCCGCCCTCGTCCAAACCCTCCTCGACGAACTCATCACCGACGACGGCGACATCTCCCCCCCCCAACTCCAACTCGTCGCCGATCAACTCTGGCAAGACTTAAGGAACGGCGTTGCTGACCAAAACCCCTCCCGCGAATCCCCAAAAACGACCCTCGTCCCACCCGCGAGCAACGCCGTTCCTAAACCCGACCACACAGGGGTACTGACCCTCAAACGCTTTACCGAACTCGGTGGCGTGCAAGCCATCCTCGGCGACTACCTCGACCAAACCGTCGCCACCTTCCCCACCGACGACCAATCCCTCGTCCGCCTCCTCCTCGGTGCCCTCGTCAGCAGTGGCGGCGTCAAACAACGCCTCCCCCTCGAAGACATCGCCCGCACCGCCGACCTCCCCCCCGAAAAAGCCGCCGAAATCCTCGACCACCTCACCCGCCAACGCCTCCTCCAACGCTACGAAACCCAACAAACCAGCCATTCAACCAACCAACCAACTTCCACCGCACCCGCACCCTTCGACTACGCAAATGCCTCTGAAGATCGTCTTCGATCTTCGCTCAGGGTGCTCCCAAACAACCAACCAACCGATCAACCAACCAACCAACTGACCTCCTACGAACTCACCCACGACTACCTCGTCCCTCGCATCACCCGTTGGCTCGGGCAGGAATTTTGGGACGCCCAACACGCCCGTGAAATCATCCGTCAGGACTACCCCGCGTGGACAGCCCGCCAGCGTCTCCTCGCCCTTGACGACCTGAAAATCATCAACGCCCAGCGTGGCCGCGTCCGCCTCACCCCCCAGGAAACGGAAATGGTCTTCGCCACCGCCGCCGCCTTTGAAGACGACCTCACCTTCTGGCAAGGCCTCCTCCCCGTTACCGATTGCCAGCGCGTCCTGCTCACTCTGCTCACCCACCTGGAAGACGCCCCCCGCGCCCGCGCCGCGTTCCACCTCGGCACGTACCCCGACCCCACCGTCTCCGCGGCTCTGGTCAAATGCGCCCTCCAAGACGCCACCCCCACCGTGCGCGAAGCCGCCACCGCGGCCATTTCCCGGCTTGTCAACGACGCCCCGAAACCCGTCAGCCAAACGGCGATTGACGGGTTGGTGGCCGCAAAAGACGACCCGCTCGCCCTCGCCGCCCTGATCGCCATCCGCGACGCCCGCCCCGGCGTGGATGCCCTGCTCCCCGCCCCCGTTCGTGGGCAGATCACGCGGAAGGTGTGGGTGCTCCGCCTCAACCGTCACCGCGGCGAAATCGTGGAGATGATCTTAAACGGCTTACAGGGTGGGTTCCTGGCGTTGGGGCTGGGGATGGGCGTGTTTTTCGGGCTGGGAAGTGCGCAGGATTTGAGCATCTTGCCGTTCATCCGCGTGCTTGGCCTCGTTTATTTTGGCGTTTCCCTCGCGGGCGTCCTCGGCGCGACCAACGGGGCGATGACCGCCACCAATCAAGCCCTATTTAAGTACATTTTGGACGGCGACCGACCTGTCGCCCGCTGGCTGTCCGGCACCGCGCTGAGCGCCGTGGTAATGGCGATCAGTTTCCTGTTTTTGAGCGGCATCTTCCCCGGCGAGACGCGCATCCTGCAACCGATGCTGGCGGGTGCGGTAATCGGCGCGGGGTTAACCGCCCCCGCCCTCGCCCCGTTAAAGCTTTCTTGGGGGGTTCGTTGCGCCTTGTCCGCCATCAGCGGGGTGGTTGTCTTTTTTGTGGGGAATCAGTTATTATTCAATCAAGCCATCATGTGGGCCGCGCTCATGGGCCTGGCCGGGGGTTTCGGCTTTTTCCTGGCATTTAACTTGCGTCGAGAAAATTAGACACTGGAAATCTAGACGCAAAGACACAAAGCCGCGAAGATTAATAAAAAGTAACTATTCACGCAAAAAGTCCCGCACGATCTGTGAGCAATTACAATAAAAAAACTTTGCGGCTCCGCGACTTGGCGTCGAGTTCCCAATCTTGCCACAAAGCCGCGAAGTTTAACAATAAACCCCCTTGCGTCTTCGCGGTTTTGCGTCAAAGTTCCAACTTGTTTTGAGGAAAAATAATGAAGAAACTCCGTTCTGTATTTACCTTCGTTTGGTTAGCTTTATTTCTCGCCGCGTGTAGTACCGCCCTCAATGCCTGCGGGGGCCAACAAAACGCTGGCGATCAGGTCTCCGCGCTCGCCAGTCTGGATAACGTCTTCATCATCCGGGGCGACGCGCGCGAAAACCTGCCCGCCGACCAACTCGCCACCCTCGTCACCGGCGAAGGCGTGGACGTGGACGAAGCGGGGCGCGCGATCCTGCAATTCGGCGACCTGCTCACCGTCGAAGTTCTGCGCGATGGGGAATTGACCGTACAAGAACTCTCGCTGGACGAACAAAACGCCGCGATTACCGTCTTCCAAAACGGCGGGTTGCTCCTGAATGATTTCAAAGCGGCGGAAGCCATCGCCAAACGGTTCACGATCACGACCGACCTCGCTACTATCTCAGCGACCGGTACGAACTTTATGGTGTACCAGGAACCCAACAGCCCCCTGCAATGGGTGCTGGCCTTAGACGCCCCCCCCAACGATTTGGAAGTCACCTCCACCACCGGCGTGACGAAAGATGTCCAAACCAACGTCGCCCGGTGGATCGCGCCGATTGGCGAACCCAGCCAGGGCATTCCAGCCAATATGATCAATGTGCAGACCTGGTTAGCCCAAAGCCAGGCCGGAACCAACACGGATAATTTTGGCGACATCGTCTGGCCGCAGGCAGATGTACAAGCGGATTACGGGGAAATTACTGCCGTTGCCCCCTCCGTCGTCCCCTCTCCGGGCATCAGTTACGAGTATCAAGGCGTGCAGATCACGTTGGGAAATTCCGGGCAATATGCCTCGGAAGATTGCAACCTGGATGGCATCCCCGACATCGCCATGCTCAACGGCAGTCTTTCGATGGATTTTCGCAACGTGCTGGCGCGGGTGAAAGCGTTGGATGTGACCGTGTTAGTCGAAGCGGGGGCAGGCAAACTGACCGTGTTCGACCCCGCCCGCCAACCGATCCAAACCCAATCCGTGTTGGCGTCCCCCTCCCAAGCCCAAGTCCTGACCACGCGGGATACCGTACCCTATCATTACGCCGATCTCACGCTGGATGACGGCTGTTTTCTCGGATTCAGCCTGACCCCGCCCGCCCCGTCCGGGCAACCCGACGCCCCCCGTCCGGCGGTGAATCAAATGGAAGTGGCGCAAAATTTCGTGCGGATCGAAACCCCCACTGACGGCTCCCTCGTCAATGAGCCGTTGATCGTCTCCGGCGTGGCAAGCGTACCGGAGTTTAACGAGCGCCAACTGCTTTTAACGGTTGAAAGACTTGATGGAACGCGTATTCAGGAATGGTGGGTCCCCGTGACGGGGGGGGAAGTCGGTGGGGAGGCAGGAACCTTTCACATCGCGGTCACAGTAGACGCCATTCTACCCGCCGAGGTGGTTGTGCGTGTGCAAAATATCTTGCCTGTCGAGTTTCCCGAAGTGTTGGCGGAAGATTGGGTACAGATCACGCTCAACCCGGAAACCGCCGGGACCTCGCGCCGCCCGCCAGATTACGGCGAGTTCATGGCCCCGTTCATTTCGGAAACGATTGGCACCAATTCCATCGTGATGGATGGCGATTGGACGGACTGGCAGGTCGCGTCGCGGTCTTCGGGGGTCACCCCGACGGTGGTAGGGAGTGTGGTTTATGATCAGGCGTGCAAGATGTTCAATCCCTACGGCATTCCCAGCACGGATGCGACGATTGACCTCTCGGCTCAAATCATGTTTGCCTACAATATGGATTATTTGTACGTGCTCTATCTCGTGCAGGATGAAAGTTACGCACCCTACCGCGGCGAGGACAACCGCCTTTTCTTGGGGGACGCCCCGCAATTGATTCTAGATACCGACCTATATGGCGATTTTACCGAGACGGTGAACAGCAAAGATGACGTGCAGTTCGATTTTCATCCTGGTTTTGCGGATGCCTCGGGCGATGACGTGGGAGCGTTTTATTTTCTGTATTCCCCTCGCGCGGTGTACTGGAACCTGGGCGATGAGCGGACGTTAGGCCTCCAGGCCTCGCGCCGGGCGGATGAAGTCATCCTGGCGACGTGGTGGATGGCGGATGGGTACGGGATGGAAGCGGCGATTCCCTGGACTTCGTTGAATTATTCCGGCGTGCCTGGCGGTTCCTTCGGCGTGGCGGCCAGCGTCAGCGATAATGATGATCCAACGGCAGATGCCCAACAGTGCATGATTTCGAGTTCGCCCGTGCGGAATTACCCGAACCCGACGACGTGGGGGATGCTGTTTTTGATGGCGTTGCCGTGAGGACAAACTGTGTTACCATATTTGCGATACTCAAACCCACAAACCATTTTGTCTTCCGCAACACGAATACGCACCATGTACGAATTCCATGTCTCCCGCCAATCCCGCGACCGTTATCAATTCGACCTCGCCCCCTTCCAATTTAATGGAAACGTCATCTTCGCCGACTTCCACGCCGCGCGGGTGTTCGCCCAAAAGATGAACGCCCAGCGCGACCTCGTCAACTTTCCGGAGCAAGCTGTCCGGGCGAGCGACATCAACGCGATGGGGTTAATTGATGAAATGCTCCACCTCACGCTTGAGCAATATCGCCAGGAACACAACCCCAACCTGATGACCGACGCCCTCCACTGGCTCGAAGGGGAAATTGGCCCGGAAGCGGTGGACAAAGCCATTCGCCAGTTCACCGACGAATTCCCCCCCGTCTCCGTCTATCGGGGCGAGCTGGACGTAGACGCCTACCTCAACGGGAGCACCAACAGCCGCTCCCACCGGGAAATCGCCCTCGAAGAAATGCTCCTCAACTGGCTCTCGAACAGCAACCCCGCCTTCCAGCCTTTTGGCGAGCTCTTTGACGATACGCCCCTTGAGCAACGCACAGCCTACCCACGCCTGATCACGGGGATGCAAACCTTCATCGACACCCAGCCCAAAATCACCACCTCCCAAGACGGTGACGACACCCTGGACCCACAAACGGGGCGAGTCAAATCGGTGTCCTTGTTTGAAATCCTCCGTGCCTCGGCCCTCGCCGCCCCCCATTCCCTGACCGCCCAACTGGAATTTCTCCGCGCGGATGTTTCCGTCCGCCGCCGCCCAAACCTGCCCCAAGAGGGCCTCGTTTACCGACTTCTCAGCAGTCTCGATCTGGTCCGGGAAGAAACCAAAGTCACCTTCCACGGCCCCGGCCCGGCGCTCGTTCCCGATTTCCAGGCCGCATTCATCCAAGAAGAACCCGAAAACTTCAGCCCCGATCTGGCGTGGATGCCGCGTCTCGTGATGATCGCCAAAAACACCTACGTCTGGCTCGATCAGCTCACCCGCCGCTACGGGCATCCCATCACCCGCCTCGACGCCATCCCCGACGAAGAACTCGACAAACTCGCCCGCTGGGGTTTCACTGGCTTATGGCTCATCGGCTTGTGGGAACGCAGTCCCGCCTCCCAACGCATCAAACAACTTACCGGCAACCCCGAGGCCATCGCCTCCGCCTACTCCCTCGATGACTACGCCATCGCCGCCGACCTCGGGGGGGATGAAGCGTACAACCTCCTCAACGAACGTGCCCGTGCCCGCGGCCTCCGCCTCGCCGCCGACATGGTGCCCAACCATACCGGCATCGTCTCCAAATGGGTCAGCGAGCACCCCGACTGGTTTGTCAGCCTGCCAGTCTCCCCCTACCCCAACTACACCTTCAACGGCCCCAATCTTTCCGAAGACCCCAACCTCGGCATCTACCTCGAAGACCACTACTTCACCCGCTCCGACGCCGCCGTCGTCTTCAAACGTCTCGAATTCAACACCGGGCGCGTCGATTACATTTACCACGGCAACGACGGCACCACTATGCCCTGGAACGACACCGCCCAATTGAACTACCTCAACCCGGTCGTCCGGGAAGCGGTGATTCAGAAAATTCTCGACGTGGCGCGGAAATTCAGCGTGATCCGGTTCGACGCCGCGATGACCCTGGCGAAAAAACACGTCGCGCGCTTGTGGTACCCCGAACCAGGCACCGGGGGCGCAGTCCCCAGTCGCGCGGGGTTGGGCCGCACCCGCGCGGAGTTCGACGCCGCCATGCCCGAAGAATTCTGGCGCGAAGTCGTGGACCGCGTCGCCGTCGAAGTCCCCGAAACCCTGCTCCTCGCCGAGGCATTCTGGCTCATGGAGGGGTATTTCGTCCGCACGTTGGGGATGCACCGGGTGTACAACTCCGCGTTTATGAACATGCTCCGGGACGAGAAAAATGCCGAATACCGCTCGGTGATCAAAAACACCATCGAATTCGATCCCGAAATTTTGCGCCGTTATGTCAACTTCATGAACAACCCCGACGAAGAGACCGCGGTCACCCAATTTGGCAAAGGGGGGAAGTATTTCGGCGTGTGTACGATCATGATCACCATGCCGGGTCTGCCGATGTTTGGGCACGGGCAGGTGGAAGGGTTAACGGAAAAATACGGCATGGAATACAAACGTGCCTATTATGACGAAACCGCCGATGGCGCGCTCATCGCCCGCCACGAACGGGAAATCTTTCCTCTGCTCCATCGTCGCCGCCTGTTTGCAGGGGTGGAAAACTTCCTGCTGTATGATTTTTATTCCGATACCGCGGAAGTGATCGAGGACGTGTTTGCCTATTCCAATCGCGAAGGCCCTTCAGTCATCGAAGGGGGTGAAGGCTCGCTCGTCCTGTTTCACAACAAATGGGGCGAGGCGCGGGGCTGGGTCAAACAATCCGCCGCGTATGCGGTCAAGACGGGGGATGGGGAGGAGAAAACGCTCGTCCAGCGCCCGTTGGTCCAACGCCACCTCGCGGAAGGGTTGGGGCTAACGTATGCCGCGGACTACTTCACCGTCTTCCGCGAACACGTCACCGGAGAGGAATTCATCCGCAACAGCAAAGAAATCCACGAAAAAGGGATGCAGTTTGAGTTGGGGGCGTTTGAATACCGTGTGTACCTCGATTTCCGCGAAGTCCACGACCCCACCGGGGAATACGCGACCCTGACCGATTACCTCCACGGGCGCGGTGTCCCCAGCATCGAAGAAGCCCGGAAAGAGATTTTCCTGCGCTCGGTGCTAGAACCGTTCCGGGCGTTGGTCAGCCTGGAGACGGTGCGTGGGCTGATGCGAAAAACGCGGGACGGGGAGAAAATGATCGAGGGCGGGGCCTTGCCCGTGCCCGATTACAAACTGCTCGTCACGGAGCTTCTGACCGCCGCGAAGGACCTCTCCAAAGGGGAAGGCGATGTGGAAGCCCTGACCGCGGAAGTGATGACCATATTCGAGACGGTCATCCAACTCCCGACGCTGACCGAACGTTTCCCGAAGGCGAAGTCGAAGAAATATCTGGCGGCAGATGCCATTTTGAAGAAAACGCTCGGGGAGGATGACGTTGCATGGGCGATGATTCTGGGCTGGACGTTTGCCCACGCGTTGGGGAAAGTGGCCGAAGTTGGGGAAAAGGCACCTGCGGAAACGGGGAAGAAAAAGAGAAAAGGCGGAAAGGCGAAAGTGCAAGAAACGCAGTTTGCCGCGTTAAGCCGAAGTTGGATCGATGAGTGGTTGTTGGGCAAGATTCTGACGAATACCATTCAACGTCTCGGAGCCGATCAGCCGACTTCCTGGCGGGCGATGCCGCTGTTCAAATTATTGGTCGCCAAACAAGGCAGGTGGTTCGCCCCCGAGACCGAAAAACCGAATCCCGCGTACGCCACCCTGCAAGCCTGGTTGCGCGATGCCGAAACCCAACAATACCTCGGCGTCAACCGCTTCCAGGGCACGCTCTGGTACAACAAAGAGACTTTCACGAAACTGTTGAATTGGATGTTCACCCTCTCGGTCGTGAACCTGGCGACGACCCTCAAACCGGAAAAAGTCCCGAATGCCATTTTGAAACTATATAAACTCGTCGAAACCTTGCAAGAAGCGGATGAGGTGTCTGGGTATCAGGTGAACGCGTTGCTGGAGGCAACCAAAGAATGACACGATCCGTCACGATCATCGGTGCCGGCCTTGCAGGATTAGCCGCCGCGCTGGACCTTCATCGCGCGGGGATTCAAACCACCGTCCTCGAGGCACGTGACCGAGTGGGCGGGCGGGTCATCACCGTGCGTGATTTTCAGGATGGGCAGTATGCCGAAGGGGGCGGGGAGTTCGTTGAAGATTTTCATCATCGGATGATCGAACTTGTCGAAGAGTTTCGGTTGCGGCTGGAGCCGTTGGGGGGGATGGGCGATTGGGGTGCTTATTTATGTCTGGAGGGGAAAACCGGGTGGGCGAACAATGTCGAATTGTGGGGGGTGGACATTGCCGCGGAGGTGGATAAGATTTGGTTTGCCATTTCGGAATTGGGCCGGCAAATTGATGATCCGCTCAATCCGCAAACCTCTCCCTCCGCTCCAGCGCTCGATCAACACTCGGTGAGTCATTGGCTGGAAAAGCTGGAGGTGCATCCGCTCGCAAAGAAGGCGTTTACAGCCCGGATCAGGTCGGAGTACACGGTGGAACCAGACCAGTTGAGTTTGCTCGATCTGGCACGGTGGGGACGCTATTATTATGATGACCCCTTCAAGGATCGGAATGCGTACCGCATCAAAGGGGGAAACGATTCGTTGCCGAATGCAATGGCCCGTGTCCTGCCAGATATCCGGTTGAATTGTGAGGTCACCGCGGTGCGTCAAACTGAGGAGGAGGTAGAGGTCGTTTACCAATCCCCCGACGGAACCGAGGTCATTCTCCCCTCTTCTTATGTTATTTTCGCCATCCCCTTTGGACCGTTGCAGGCCATTACCGTTGAACCCCCGCTCACCGCTATTTTTCAACTCGCACTTGAGAAACTGAGTTATGGCACGGTGACAAAAGTGATGCTCCAGTACAGCCGCCGTCTCTCGGAATTGGGATGGGAGGCCTTTGGGCTGACAGATTTACCCATCACATGCATGTGGCATCCCACCTTAAGACAACCGGGCAAATATGATATTTTGACCGTTTATACCGGAGGCCATGCGGGCAAAGCTTTTACCGCCATGAGCGACGAGACGCGGATTCAAACCGCCATCGCTCAGGTCGAACAGGTCTGTCCGGGGTCGGCGCAATACGTGGTTGGCGCAAAAACCATCGCGTGGCGTAGCGAGCGTTTTTCGCAAGGGTCGTATGCGGCGTTTGGGCTGGGAGAGGTGATGGCGTTTTGGGAGCCGTTGCGCTACCCGGTCGGGCGGGTGTATTTTGCGGGGGAACATATCGCCGCGCATCAGGGGTATATGGAAGGGGCGGTGGAAAGCGGTCAACGAGCGGCGCACGAGATCATGCGCCGTCATTAGCTATTTTGGCTCTCCCGTTTTTGCCAGGTGCCAACACGATTTGAGGGAAAATCCGTATACAAAGTGATCTCGAACCTCCACTCCCTGGATAAACGTCAACATGATCCATTCTTTTAAACTCGATGGCCTTTCTCTCAAAACGGGGGATTTAATTTGCACTGCCGATGGCGATGACACCCCGATTGCCGGACAATTTTGGCGGTTTATCGGGTATTTTGTCCCGGGCGAGGTGGATCACATCATCATTTACCTGGGGCCGGAAGGACGTTGTGTGGAAGCGGGACCGCGCGGGGTGAACGTTTTCGATTTGCCCGGCCCAACGTGGGATGCGCTGGGAATGATCCGCCTGCGCGGGCCGATTCTCGATACCCTGCAAGGGGTTGCCGCCCCCATCAAAGCGATGGATTGGTCAGAGGAAAAGGAAATCCAGGTACGAGAAGCGATTGCCCAGTATTGCCTGGCCCAGGTGGGAAAACCGTATAATGCCAATTACTTCAATCCCCAAACAGAAGAGGCGTTTTATTGTAGTCAGTTGGCTTACCTGGCGTATTTGCCACACGGCATCAACTTAAATACCGAGTTGGGGATTCCTAATCTGCCGTACACGCAAAGTATTATTTTCCCGCAAGAGATTTGGAGCGGGTTCCCCCGGCAAAAACTCGATCAAGATGCGCTCCAAACACCTGATCTCCTCGCAATCCACTCGACGGGCTAACCACCTGTCGAAAATCCCCTTTGACTTTTTCGGATAAATCGATGCCGGTGGCTTCTTGGGTTAAAGCTACGGCCTGTGCGGCATAAGCCAGATTGTTTTTGGGTTCGATGCGATCAAAGTCATCGAAAAACCAACCGCAAGAGGTATACATGCGCTGGCGTTCGTACTGCGCGCGCAGAAGCACAACCATCTGCCGAACAACCGGGATGGGAAGCCTGCGCCGCGCTTGTTCAAAAATCAGGTCTTCAACCGGGCGTTCATGGGTCAACACCTGGCCATATTGATGGCGCATTTCCCACGGATCAGACACATACGCCCCGACATGCCGAAAATACACCTGATCGAGATTGTCCGCCAACCGATCCATCGCGCGGCGCAAATGCACCTTCCACTTCCCTTCTTTGGCGCACGGACATTCATCGTGCCAACGCCGCACGCCATGAGAACAACTCCACGAGGTATCTTCGTGAATGCGGATCGAACGGCCAGGGCGGTGCTCCTTCAGCCATTTTGCCGGAAAAGTGTGTGCGATCCCGGCTCCCGAACTAGCACCATCCAATAAATGCGCCAAGAACTGATCCCGATACTGTTGGTGATGGCCATACAGTTCGCCATCGGAGGCCACCAGAATCAGTTGGGGGTTATTCACCGGGCGATAGGCCGGAAGCAGTTCCGAAGCCACAAATTGATGGGCATTGGCGGTCCATTCCGGGTGAAAACTCACGCCCCCACTTAAATGTTGGTGATAAAAAAAGACGACGATACTCAGGCCGCCCGCCAACATCACCCGATAAGGTTGGGTAAAGTCGAGATTGGCTTCATCGGCCTGCCAGGGCGCAAGAATGGTGAAGCCGATGCCATGTTCCGCAAGCACCGTCAAAGTTTCTGTGTCCACGGCAGTTTCCGGGAGCCACATCCCCTGTGGTTTACGTCCAAAACGGTATTCAAAATCCGTAATCCCCCAGGAAATTTGTGTCACTTTGTCCCGGTAGCCAGCGAGTGGGAGAATGATATGGTTGTAGGCTTGTGCTATCGCATTGCCAACGCCCCAGTGTTCGACATTGGCCTGATCCTGAGCAATGATTTGGCGATAGGTATCCGGGTCATAGACTTCCAGCCAACTCATCACGGTGGGGCCGAAATTGAAGCTCATGCGCTCAAAATTGCCCCGTTCAGCGTTGGGGCGGTAACACTCGGCGTGGATGCGTTCGTTCCAGTTTGAATAGGGCGCGGATCCTTGCTCGAGCGGAATGGTGCCCGTAAGCGGATCTTCGCGAGGGGGTTGGTAAAAGTGCCCATGAATACATAACGAAAGCATAACATCTCCTCGAAGCTGAAAGCGTTTTCACAACAGTTTAACACCATCGTAACCGATCCAGTTTCCCCCAAATTGTCCAGATACCATTACAGCTTTTGCACAAATCGCGTGCTTATTCAAATTGGTTCAATCTTGGAGATTGAACCAATTTCCAAGTATAAGTCCGCGTTTTCCGCGCAGGCTTAGAGAAGAAACTCCCCAAAAAAAAAGGATGGGTGAGGGATGGCCATCCCCCACCCATCCTTTTTTTCGGAACTTTCTTTTCTAGTCTGAACAGTTACTTTCCCCCGTTCAATTTGTATCACTACAGTTTTTTGAATCAAGTTTTGGTGATATATTCGTACCGGCAAAATGCTTTTGCGCTTTGCTGACAAATCACCATTTAGGAGTCTCTTATGCTCAAACCTAAATTCCTCTTTTTTTCGCTTTTCCTGATCTTCACCCTCGTTTCGTGTTCTACCCCGGCTGAACCCACGGCCACACTGGAACCCGTACCGACTGAAACGTCCGTGCCTCCCACCGAGGCTCCCGCGGAACCGACCGCGACCACAGTCCCCCTCCCCTCCCCCACCGAGGAAGGGGAAGCGTATCCCCCACCCGTCCCAACCACGGACGCTTACCCTGCACCCAATCAGGACACGGGGGCGTATCCCGCGCCGGAAGATCAACCTACGCCTGCCGCGCCCCTCGCGGTCACCTTCCCCTCCTCTGATGGCACCCTGCTCACGGGGACGTATTACACCCCCCTCAAGGAGGCGGCCCCCATCGTTGTTTTAATGCACCAGTTCGGCAGTGATCAGCACCAATGGGATGGGCTGGCGCTTTGGCTTCAAACCGGGATTCCGCCGGCGGGAGTCGAGTGGCTACCCGCTTTACCGGAAGGATTATCTTTTGCAGTGCTTACTTTCGATTTTCGCGGGCACGGAGAAAGTGAGGGGAATTCCGGTTCCGATGCCGGGTTGTTGAGCGATGCCCAAAGTGCAGTCGCCTTTGCAAAAACCCAACCCGGTGCTGATCCCAATCGCGTGATCACCATTGGCACCAGCATCGGTGCGGACAGCGCGGTGGATGCCTGTATTGGTCTTAATGGCGCCGAAATAGCGGACCCGCAAACGTCACAAGGCTGTTTGGGTGCGCTTGCGCTCTCCCCCGGCGGCTTTGTGGGTGTCAACTATACGCAAGCGGCTGAGGCATTTTTGAACGACCCGCATTTGGCAGTCATCTACTGTGTCGCCGCGGAAGATGATAGTTCATCTCCCCTCTTGTGCGATTCGGTAACTGGCGAAAGATACAAATCTGTCATTTATCCTGGAAATGCTCACGGGCTGGCCCTCCTCAAACCGGGCCTGGACCCCGATATGGGTGCCCTCGTTTTGGAATTTTTGCTCAAGAGTCTCGAACTTCGACAATAATCCATCGCGATCAGCTATCCCTTTTTCGGAGAATTCAACGCAAACAGAACACACCCATGACAAAAGGTGCGGCAACAATTCTGTTTTTGCACGAACGGCGTTCCTTTTTGAAGAACTTTTGAACTTCAGGATGGCTATTGAAGGAACGCCGTTCGTGTTTTTGTGGCCATATCGAGAATTGCTAAGGTGCGGGCATGTCCCGCACCTTTTCGTTTAATCCTGATAAAATCGAATATCCCACTCCGGAGAGGACGCTATGACCGAAATTTTACACGCCCCAGGCTTTTTAGGCACGAACGCCAACTTTGCGGCAGATATGACGCTTGTGTTGAGCATTCTCGTCGCCCTGACCTTCACGTTTGGTGCATTTCTCGCCAAACGTGCACAACGCATCGAAGCCCAATATAAAAAAACAGACCCCCAATTCCAGCAAGCCAAAAAGCTCTTCCGCCAACATCGTTGGGTGCAGACAACAGGTGCGGTTATCAATATCTTGTTGGTGCTATGGCTGATGATTCTTCCATATCGGGATTTTATTATCCGTGATGCCGGGGGGCCACGCGATAGTTTGTTTTATGTCATCACCACGACCCACGCGGTGATCGGGTTTTTCGCCTTTGTTTTTGGCAATTTTGTCGTCTTGCGCGGCAATAACCTGATGATCCCGGCGTTAAAATTCGACAACTACAAACCCTTTATGCGCATCGCCTATGTTGCCTATATCCTGACGACCTTGTTGGGCGTTTGGGTGTATGTCTACTGGTTTACCATTACAGCCAAGCCCCCTATCTTCGGATAATCGATTTGAGGTTGAACTATCGTAACTGCTCAGGGGTCATGCGGAGAATCCCCATCGATTTCTGACGCGACCGTTGGGGGTATTGTTCGGACTGTTCATCGGTTTGCGGCGCCTTCGTTATGATGAACCTCGCCTATCTCGCTCTTGGCTCGAATATCGACCCCGAAAATCATCTCCGGGAAGCGGTACGTTTGTTGGCGGAAATGGGCCGGATTCTCGCCGTTTCAAGCGTGTGGGAAACGCCTCCGGTCGGGCTTGTCGAACAGCCCAACTTTTTAAACGCCGCCCTCTTGTTGGAAACCGAATGCACGCCAGATGACCTCCGCGCGACCATTCTCCGCCCAATCGAACAGACGCTCCACCGCGTCCGCACGGAAAATCCCAACGCCCCGCGCACCATCGACCTCGATCTGGCTCTTTTCAACGAGGAGGTGATGACCGTGGGGCATCGGCACATCCCCGATCCCGATATCCTCACCCGCGCGTTTGTCGCTGTCCCCCTCGCCGAGATCGCTCCGGCGTACATTCACCCGGAAACCGGGCAAACGTTGAGAGACATTGCGGCAGGGTTGAGGGTTACGCAGGAAACGATGAAAAAGCGGGAGGATGTCAGGTTGTGGGAACCCCGTGGAAACGAGGAACCGCGCGGAAGCCTGTAAAAACGGGGGGACAATTCCCGATCACGCCATCAATCCGGGCGAGGCGATTTCATATACTGCTTTGGCATACGCCAACAACTTTTGCCCTGCGTGGGGATCATCCACCAAAGAGGCATATTCGAACAACGAACCTTTCCAGTTTTCCGTCACCCAGTGCGCCCCGTGCGGTAAGGGGTAGGAGGTCAGTTGTTCGGTCTCAAACGGGAAAGGATTGGAATAAAAATAGGGTTGGGGATGGTTCGGTTCGCCCGGTGAAAATCCGAGATTAATCTGTGCGGGGAAAGTCGAGGTTTGTCCGTGTTCTTCAAACTCAATTTGCCGTGTGCCAAACCACTCAAACGCTACATCGAACCCATGCGGCCAGAGTTGAATTGGCCCAACCTCGCCGGAAAGCGAGGCGCGGTGTTTTCGAAAAGTCTGTTCCACATTGACCAGGGCAGAAAAAAAGGTCCGGGCGTGGGCAGGGTCGTATTCACGTGGTTCGTCACTTTCAAATTTCTGCTGGGCATATTCACCTTTCAAACCGTTGTGCTCCAACACGCCAATCATCTGCTCGGCCAGTTGATTGGCTGTCAACCCGCGGGTCATGCGCCAGGATTGAATTTCGCCCTGACTCGGCACCCATTCAATCGCGTGTGTACGAAGATTTATTCTCATGGCGAAAATTCTCCCGTCGGGCAGGAGCATATTTTCGGTCACCAACCCCTCGGGAACTACTTTTAAGCTGATATGCCACCATTTCGGATGGGCAACGGCATGTGTGCGGGGGATAACGCCCACAACCTTACTATAGGCATGAAGCGTAGCTTTGGTCGCTTCACAGCCAGTCAGAAGAGGGAAAATAGCTTGTGTCATCAGGTTACTCCAGGAAAACAGGGATAGGGGAGGGACAATCTCGAAACATTATAGACTCATTTTTATCGGACTTCAAACCCTCAGATTTTTAGCGGGGAAATGGCCGAAATGATGCAGGACTGGTCGACGTACATCGCTGATCCCTGCATCATTTCGAGTTTCCATCCCGTTAAACCCGGTAGAACCTAAAATATGTTAGACTTTTATCGTCAATGAAAGATTAACATAGGCGTAACTACTTGCACAAAGTAGGAGTTTCCGAAAAAAGGGAGCATTGGGCAATAAAAAGCATCTTTACTCTTAAAAATTTCACACCAAAAACAGCAGAGCATCTATAATTTGCATAACCTGTAAAATGCCTTAAACAGACGATCAAAATAACGCAACCGTTCAGATACATGTGGAGAATCCCACCCATCCTTTTTTGGGGAACTTTCTTCTTTTGACTGAATGATTACAAAATAACTTCTGGAAGCCTATGGGAGAAGACATCACCCGACAAAAAATTCTGATTGTAGATGACGACCGAAAAACGGTTGAACTCGTTCGCCTGTATCTCGAAAATGACGGCTACCAGGTCTTTTCCGCGATGGATGGACGTCTTGCCTTATCGGAAGTCAAAAAATCAAATCCCGATTTAATTGTGCTGGACTTAATGCTTCCCAAAACGGATGGGTTGGACGTGTGTCGCCAAATTCGCGCAGAGTCCAATATCCCCATCATCATGCTGACCGCACGCACCACCGAAGAAGACAAACTCGCGGGCCTGGACATTGGCGCCGACGATTACATCACAAAACCTTTTAGTCCTCGCGAGGTCTTGGCCCGCGTGCGCGCGGTCCTCCGTAGAATCGGGGCCGCTGATCCTTCCGAGACCGCGGATCAACAAGTTTTTGAGGATGTGAATATTGACTATCAACGGCGGGAAGTACGCGTCCGGGGAAAAATCACCCACCTGACCCCCAAAGAGTTTAAGCTTCTCGAAATCATGTCCAAACAGCCCGGACAAATTTTCTCGCGCACGCTTCTGCTAGAGCGTGCGTTCGGCTCCGACTACGCAGGGCTAGAGCGCACCATTGACGTTCACATGATGAATTTACGCAAGAAGCTCGAACAACATGCCCCCGAAAAATCTTATATTAAAACCATCTATGGCATGGGATATAAGTTTTCTGTAGACGACGATGCTTCATAGTTTACGCTTACGGTTACTGTTAGTCTTAAGTGGCGTCGTGATCCTCATCATGGCCTTGTTAGGCTATTTCTCCAGCCGGGCAACCGAGTCGGAGTTTCAACGCTACGTGGAACAAGATTTATTCGACTACGAACGGCTCGTCGTCCCCTTCATCGTCTATAAACTCGACAACTATCTGAAATTTCGCCGGGTAGATTGCGATCAAAACCTACAAATCCTCCTCGAATGCCAAAGTGATCCGATCCCATACACTTCCGAGATTTTGACAGACTTACAATTCTTCGTCAAAAGAATGAGTGATGTTTCCGGCACGCGGATCATTGTCACCGACGGAGAAGATCGGATGATCGCAAACTCGAACTGGGGCAACGAACAGAAAGTGGATGCACCGTCCTTGAATCGATCAGGCGCAGCGGGGGTTTTGTATATTGAAGGGCAAACTTTCTTTGTTTTTATTGATCTCAACGAAAGCAGTGGCATCGGAGCCAGCCAACGTGCTTTTCTGAATTCAGTTAATCGTTCGCTGATCTTTGCCATCATCTCCGCCAGTGTTGCGGCCATTCTCCTCACGATTATGCTGTCCCGCCGCATTCTCCGCCCGATTGAGGCCCTCACCAAAGCCTCGCGCGAGATGGGGCAGGGTAAACTGAATCAGCGTGTCACGATTCAAACCAACGACGAAATTGGCGAACTGGCAAACGCCTTCAACGCGATGGCAGACGGTCTGTCCCGCCAGGAACAACTCCGTCGCAACATGGTTTCCGATGTCGCCCATGAACTCCGCACCCCGTTGTCGAATATCCGCGGCTATTTAGAAGCCATTCAGGACGGCTTGACCAAACCCTCCCCGCGCGTGATCAACTCCCTTCACGAAGAAGCCATGTTGCTCAACCGGCTGATTGAAGACCTTCAAGAACTGGCGCTTGCAGAAGCAGGAAAATTACACCTCCGCCCGGTTCCGGTAAAACTAGAAACCCTGATCACAAAAGCGACTACAGCCTTGCAACATCGTATTTCCGCAAAAAACATCACCCTGACGACCGACCTCGCCTCCGATCTCCCCAACCTGGAAGTGGACCCTGAACGGATTGGGCAAGTGCTCCGAAACTTAATCACCAACGCCATCACCTACACGCCGGAGGGGGGCGCAATCACCCTGAGAGCATACCCGGTCGGACACAACATCGAAGTCGAAGTCCAGGATACGGGCATCGGAATCGCGCAAGAACATCTCATGAATATCTTTGAACGGTTTTACCGGGTTGACGAATCCCGCACCCGCACAACGGGAGGCGCAGGCTTAGGCCTCGCCATCGTCAAACAATTGATTCAAGCCCACGGAGGTGAAATCAATGTTGAAAGCATCCTCGGGCGCGGCACAACCATCAAATTTACTCTACCCCAAACATCTGCCGCTTAATGAAAAACCGTCATGAAAATGCTTGAGACCCTCGCCAGTTACGTTCCGAAAATTATTACGCACCACCTCAGCACACATCCTGGGGGGATCGCGAAACCATTTTCAGAAACCCACCAGGCGGCCACACTGTTTGCCGACATTTCCGGGTTCACGCCCCTCACCGAACGGCTCGCCAAGGCTGGCCCGGATGGGGCCGAGCGTCTCGCCAACATTCTCAACGACTATTTCGGGAAACTGATCACCTTAGTGAACGAATATGGTGGGGATATTGTCAAATTTGCGGGAGATGCTCTGCTCGCGATCTGGCCGACCACTCTGCATCAAAAACCCCTCAACGATCTCATCGCGCTGGCCACCCAATGTGCCATCAAAGCCCAAACGGAACTCCAGACCTACAAGAGTGACAGTGATCTCCGGCTGGCGTTGCGGATTGGGATTGGGGTCGGGGAGGTTCTCAATGTGCATTTGGGGGGGGAGCATAATCGCTGGGAGTTTTTTGTGACCGGGAACGGGATCATGCAAGCCAGCGAGGCCGAAAAAATGGCGCCCCCCGGAAAGGTAGCGATTTCGCCGGAAGCCTGGGACATGATCCAGGATCGGTTTCACAGTACCCCGATTGAACACGATTTCCGCGAGGTCCAGTCCCCGGTCGTGGAAATCCCCCCCAGTCCGCTTCCGCCCTCCGCGCTGACTCCCGAAATCGAACCGGGCATGCGCGCTCACATCCCCGGCGCGATCCTCTCCCGTTTATCCGCCGGACAAGCGAACTGGCTCGCCGAATTGCGGCGGGTCACGATCATCTTCGTCAACCTGCCCGATCTCAGCGCCAATACCACCCTCGAACACGCCCAGTGGATCATGAAGTCCCTGCAAGAGGTCATTTATTATTACGAAGGGAGCATCAACAAACTCAACGTAGATGACAAAGGCGTGACCCTGATCGCTGTCCAGGGTTTGCCCCCGCTCTCGCACGAAGATGATGCGGTTCGGGGGGTGCAAACGGCCCTCGATCTGAAATCCCGTTTGGATGGGATGGGGCTGAGAAACTCGATTGGGATCACCACCGGGTTGGTTTTTTGCGGCACGATTGGCAACCGTCTCCGCCGGGAGTACACGATCATGGGCGATGTGGTCAACCTCGCCGCCCGCCTGATGATGGCCTCTGCCAATGAAATTCTCTGCGATGATGCCACTTTTGAAACCACGCAAGCCCACTTGCGGTTTGAGGCCCTTCCCAATATCTCTGTCAAAGGGAAGACCGAGCCGATTCGTGTGTATCGTCCCAAACGCGGGCAAAAGAAAATCACGTTCACCCAGCCGGAGAGTGAATTGGTGGGGCGCTATTCGGAACGGGCGATTTTATCGGGGCAGTTACATGCCTTCCTGCGGGGAAACGAGCGGGGGGTTATCCTGATCGAAGGCGAAGCAGGGATCGGTAAATCCCGTTTGCTGGCGGATTTGATCGCACAAACGAATAAATTGGGGCTGTACACCCTGACAGGGTACGGGGATGCCATCGAAAAACTCAAACCCTATCATGGGTGGCGGCCTATTTTCCGCAAGATGTTACACATGGAAGGCACGACGGACTCACAAATTCGGCGGACGCCCATTCCCGCGGAAATGATCAAGGACCCGCAATTCAATTCGATTTTGCCTTTGCTGAACGATATTCTGCCCCTTGAATTACCGACAAATGAGATTATCCAACAAATGACCGCGGAAGTGCGCGCCGAAAACACCCGCAAGCTCTTGGTCGCCCTCATCCAGGCGCAAGCCAGCCGGGAGCGCACTTTGTTGATTATTGATGATGCCCATTGGTTGGATTCATCGTCTTGGGCCGTCCTGCAAAGTGTCATTCAAAATGTCCAACCGCTCTTGGTGGTCATCGCCACCCGCCCCATCCGTGACCCAATTCCCGCGGAATTACGGCAAATTTTCCAACACGCCGATCTGATCCGGCTTCGGCTGGAGACCCTGCCCCCGGAAGAAATCCTGGGGTTGGTGTGCCAGAGTTTGGGCATTAAAACCCTACCGAATGTCATCGGCGATTTATTGAAGGAAAAAGCGCAGGGGAATCCTTTTTTTAGCCAGGAATTGGCGTACAGTTTGCGGGATTCGGGCATCCTACGCATTGTCGATGGCAAAGGTTTTCTTGCCCCGGAAGTTGTTCTCTCCGTCCTCAATCTGCCCGACACCGTACAGGGGGCGATTATCAGCCGGGTGGATCGCTTAGGGGCGCAGGAACAGTTCACCTTAAAGGTTGCCAGTGTCATTGGGCGGATTTTCCCCTTCAAAACCCTGCATCATATTTATCCCATTGACGATGATAAACCCAATTTATCTCAGTATTTGGGCAAACTAGAATCGCTGGACATCACCCCACTGGATACTCCTGATCCCGATCTTTCATACATTTTCAAACACAACATCACGCAAGAAGTCGTGTACAACCTCCTGCCGTTTGGCCGAAGACAGGAACTTCATCGGGAAATTGCGATCTGGTTTGAACGGACCTTCGGGGATGAAATCACACCGTACATCCCGATCCTGGCGCATCACTGGAGCAAAGCTGATCATCCAGAAAAAGCCATTGAGTACTTGGAAAAAGCCGGGGAACAAGCCCTCAGTCAATATGCCAATCAGGAAGCGGTTGATTTTTTCAGCCTGTGCATCGAAACGGGTGAGAAATATTTACGCAGTGCCTCAAAACAGCCTTCTCTTCTGTTGAGCGAACTGCGCCGCGCTCGCTGGGCACGCCAACTCGGCGAAGCGTACCTGCGCCTGGGACAGCTTGCCACCAGCGAAAAATATCTCCGTCAAGCCATTGAACTGCTTGGAAAACCGCTCCCCAAATCGGAAGGGCAATTTATTTTCGGATTATTGGGACAAGTCAGTCAACAATTGGTGAAGGGGCTTATCCCTCATCGAACAGTCACTGATCCGAAACAACGAGATATTCTGCTGGAAGTCGCGCGGGTGTACCATCACCTATCTGAAATTTTCTTCTTCGATCAAAAAACCACAGCCTTAATCTATACCAACCTGAGCACCATCAACAAAACCGAACCTGCCGGCCCCACCCCCGATCTTGCCGAAGCGTATGGCTCGATGGGCGTCACCGCGGGGCTGATTCCGCTCCACGGGGTAGCGCGTGCTTACCTCGCCAGTGGACAACAGGTGGCCCAAGACCTGGAACACCTCCCCAGCATGGCGTATGCCAAGATGGTGGAAAGTGTCTATCGGATGGGGCTGGGCGAGTGGGATCAGGTACGTGATCTGCTCGAAACATGTATCCCCATGTTCCGCCGTTTGGGCGACTCGAGTCGGTTGGGATCATCCCTCATCTTGATGGCGGATTTCCATTATCTGCGTGGGAATTTTCGGGAAGCGATGCCGCTATGCAAAGAGGTGTATCAACTTGGGCGGCGGAGTAGCAGTCCCCAACAACAAGCCTGGGGGCTGGGGTCGCAAGCCGAAGTGGCGATCCGGCAGGGATACACGCACCACGCGCAGGAGGCCGCCGATTATATTGAAGAGGCCCTCACCCTTCTCTCGGACAACCCCGATCTGACCGAAGAAACGCGCAATCAAGGCACCCTCGCCATTGCCCGACTTCGACAGGGTGAATACCAATTGGCTTTTGAGGCGGCAGAAGCCGCAGGGAAACTGATCGCAAAGACCCCCACGCCGACGCTCTTTTCCGTTTTTGAAGGGTACGCCGCCCCGCCCGCCGTTTATTTGAGCTTGTGGCAGTACGGGGAATATTTGCTCACCCTGCCACAAGGGTCAAAGCGCATTACTTTTACTCTGGACGACTGCAAAATGGGCGCGCAACGTGCCCTCAAATCGCTCCATCAATATGCGCGCATTTTCCCGATTGGACGGCCCCGTGCGGCCCTCTGGCAAGGGTTTTATGAGTGGATGACGGGAAATCAAGACAAGGCCTTTTCGACCTGGAAAAAAGGCCTCGACACAGCGACTTCCTTAGGCCTACCGTGGGAGATCGGGCGCATCCACTATGAAATCGGGCGGCGAAAAACCGCAAAAGACCCAGCCCGCGCCGTCCATCTCAAACAAGCGGCGGAAATTTTCACACAGTTGGCGTCGGAATACGACCAGGCACGGGTAACGCGGGAGATATGGGCGGGGTCTTCTCAAGATTTACCTTTAACCCATAACGCGGCTTAAGCGTCACTTCCGGTTCCAGTTCCACAGGATGCCCCGGAACCATACGGGGGCGATAATGTTGTGCGATCATCGACAGCACGATTTGGGTTTCCATCAACGCCAATTCATTCCCAATACACTGACGGGGGCCGCCGCCAAACGGGTTATACGCAAAACGCGGGCGGTTTTGTGAACGTTCGGGCAGAAACCGATCCGGATCGAACGCATTGGGATTTTCCCAAAAATCGGGGTGACGATGGACGCCAAACTGGTTCATCACAATGTACGACCCCGCCGGGATGGCATACCCCCCCATTTCATCATCCCCTATCGCCTCGCGGCCCTGCACCCACGCGGGGGGGTAGAGCCGAAGCGCTTCCTGCGCCACCCGATAGGTATAGGTCAGTTTGGGCAGGTCTTCAAACGTGGGACGGCGTCCCGCGAGGGCGTCGGCGGCTTCCCGGTGGAGGCGATCCTCTTCAACCGGGTTTTGCGAGAGCAGATACCAACTCCAGGCCAGCGTTTTTTCCGTCGTTTCATATCCCGCAAAAATCAAGGTCATCAATTCATCGCGCAATTGAGGGAGGGGCATCGCTTCCCCCGTTTTCCGATCTTTGGCAAACAGCATCAAATTGAGCAGGTCGTCCACGTCCGTAGGATGCGCCAGCCGATGGTTGATCACTTGCCAGACCGCGTCATCTAAGGTTTTTTGCGCGGCGTAAAAGTTCGTCCGGTGAACGGAGGGGATTTTCCCCCCTGTCAATAAGAGAAACCGCGCGCCTTGAGAAAACACCCGGCGTCCAGAATCCACCACGTCACCAATCACATCATCACCAAAGATCACCTGCCCGTTGATGCGACGGGTTAAAGTGACCATCTCTTCGTAGATGTCCAAAGGCTCCCCCCGCGTATAAAAGCCGTCCCAGCGTTCCAACATTTTTTCCACCTCACGCGCCATCATCGGGACCAGTGGCACGAGGCGATCATGGTGAAACGCGGGTTGAAGCATCCGCCGTTGCCGGAGCCACAACTCGCCCTCACTGTTTAACAAGCCCTTTCCCAACACAGGCTGAAACAAATGATTGTGATACAGGCTTTTTTTGCGATAATTTTTGTTGTTGATTTGCAGAACCTGCCCAATGTAATCGGGATGGCTGACCAGGTGTAACATCAAATTCGGGCGGAAACCCAGGCGGACAATGTCGCCATAGGTTTCGCGAGCCTCGATCAGGGCGAATGGGGGTTGGTGCCAAAGTTTGGGTAGAAATTGAAGCAATTTCGGCAAGGATGGATGGGGGGCTTTATTTGACGTCCCTGGCATAGTTTTCTCCGCTGTTGAATTTTCGCGCATTATACGCGTGCTCAAATAAATTGCGTATAATTCAGAAAATGAGAAACATTATCATTGTCCCTCTGACTGATCCCCATGACCCATCCTATCCCTTCTGAAACCCTTTGGCAGACCCTCTCCACGATCCCCGACCCGGAGATTCCGGTGGTCTCGCTCGTCGAAATGGGCATTGTTCGGGCCGTTGAACAAGCCACGGACGGCACCGTCACCGTTACCATTACCCCAACCTTTTCCGGGTGTCCGGCGTTGGATGTGATGAAAACGGATATTGTACGGGGGGTGGAACAATTGGGGGTTGGAAAAGTGATCGTCCGCGTCGTGCTCTCCCCGCCCTGGACCACGGACTGGATCACCGAACCCGCGCGGGCGAAACTGAAATCCTTCGGCCTCGCCCCCCCGCCCAAACACGGTGGCGATTTTGCGATCCTGCTCTTTGACCCCGTCGCCTGCCCGTACTGCGACTCTGAAAACACGACGATGAAAAATACCTGGGGGCCAACCCCCTGCCGGATGATTTTTTATTGCAATCAATGCCAACAACCCTTTGAGCAATTCAAACCCCTTTGATCATGAACCTCCCCGCCGAACTCATCACCACCCTTCAAAACGCCCGTTATGTCGCCGTGTTGACGGGCGCAGGCATCTCCGCCGAAAGCGGCATCCCAACTTTTCGCGATGCCCAAACCGGCCTGTGGGCACAGTACGACCCGACCGAACTCGCCACCCCGGAAGCCTTTCAGCGGAACCCCAAGCTGGTGTGGGAGTGGTATGCCTGGCGTCGGGAATTGATCGCCGAGGCACGTCCCAATCCCGGGCATTTTGCCCTCGTGGACATGGAAAAACGCGTGCAGTCGTTCACTTTAATCACCCAAAATATTGATGGTCTCCATCAACTGGCCGGAAGCCGGATGATTCTCGAACTTCACGGAAATATCGGGCGCACCAAATGTTTTCGGCAGGGGAATATTGTCAAAACCTGGGAGGAGACCGATGAAGTGCCACCCCGTTGTCCCACTTGTGGCGGGCTTCTCCGCCCGGACGTGGTGTGGTTCAACGAATCCCTCCCCGCCGAGACCATCCATACAGCCTACGAAAGAGCGGCGGGCGCAGAGGTGTTTTTCTCCATCGGCACCTCTGCGGTGGTCCAACCCGCCGCCTCCCTCCCCATTCTCGCCCAACAAAACGGCGCGATCACGGTCGAGATCAACCCCGAACCAACCCCGTTAACCGCTCAAATGACCTACGTCCTCGAAGGCAAAGCGGGCGAAGTCTTACCTGAATTGGTAAGAGCGGTGTGGGGGACGTGAAAGAAAACAAAAACCGGGTTTCAGAACGAAACCCGGTTTTGATTTAAAGGGATGGGTGGTTACGGCTGAGACACAATAAAATTATCGAACAAAATATCCGTGCCTGCGATATCAAAGGTTCCAGCCAGTAAACCCACATCGCCGGAAGCAAAAGTGCTGTCTTGAGTTTCAAAAATGAGCGTCCCGTTGATATACAGCGTCAAGGTACTGCCCACACAATCGGCCCGCAAGACATTGAGCGCCCCGTCCGTTTGAATAATCGCGTCGGTGAACTCCAAGTTTTCGGCGCCAAGCAGGTCCTGATCACCCGCGACCACTTTGGCAATGCCATAATACCCGTCACTACTGGCGTAAAAGACATAGAAGTTATTCACGTCGATATACCGGCACAGAATCCCGAAGTCATTATCCAATGGCCCCCCTAATTTAACGACATCCACCTGGATGGAGACATCGGTCAGGTTGGACAATCCAGGGTTGGCCCAGTAGTCGGTATTGGACTCCAACACCTGAATGCGATAGCCGCCTTGATCGTAATCCGTCATCCCTGTGTCGTTTCGCACGGTATCCCAGCCGCTGGAGGTGCTGGAAAATTCGTCCTGAAACAGAAACAGGCTCGGGATTTCTGTCGGGGTGGGGAGCGGGGTTTCGGTGGGGGCGAGGGTCGGGGTGGCGGTCGGTTCCGGTGTGAGCGTGGGGGTGGGGATTGGGTCCGGCAGGTTGGCGGCGACGAGATACAGTCCGCCACACAGGCACAACGTCCCCACCACCAGGATGGCTACGATGCCCACCGCGCCAAGCCCAAACCCGGAGAGAAAACTCCCGATGCCACTCTTCTTTTTAACAGGCGGTCGGCTTCCGGATTGCGGAATTGGCCCGGAACCGGGGACAGGTCCAGACCCCGCGGAGGGGTACCCCGCCGAAACACCGGGGCCGGACGGGGGAGGCGTTGTCGGGGGGCGTGCCATGCCCGAGCTTCCCGCACCCCCCGCGGAAACCGGACGCACTTTGCCCGAGGAGGGTTGCCCGGTTTGGATCACGGTCACGGACGGGGTCGCCACCACGCTTGGGCGTCCATCTACATGTAAAGCATCATGAAGGGCTTGGACAAAACTGGCGGCGGTCGGATACCGATCCGCAGGGTTTTTTGCCAACACTTTGACCAACACGCCTTGGGCATCCGAGGAAATGGACGGGTTGACTTGTTGGATGGGGGGCAATTGGCGCAAAAGATGGCCTTCAAAAATCGAACTCATGTTGCCCTGGAAGGGGGGGCGTCCTGTGAGCATTTCGTAGGCGACAATTCCGAGCGCGTAGATGTCGAGAGCGGGGGTCACGTCTTCCCCTTGAATTTGTTCGGGGGCCATGTAGGCGGGAGTACCGAGGCGCATTCCGTCGGCGGTGAGGTTGGTCCCGGTATCTTTGACGAGACCGAAGTCCGTGAGTTTGGCATTGCCTTGACTATCGAGGAGCACGTTCG
>WBZL01000608.1_pt2 | contig 33141 bp, 30 predicted proteins | sample 5204291 | NCBI WGS metagenome assembly WBZL01 (sample SAMN12344345, study PRJNA552823) | activated sludge metagenome | biome: Activated sludge suspended growth; feature: Nitrification reactor; material: Wastewater; isolation source: activated sludge from nitrification reactor of wastewater...
CCAAATCCGCCTCCCCCAAATCCGCCTCCGCCTGCTCCCAATCCACCCGCGCCAAATGCTGGCGCCGATGGAGTGTACTGATATGTCCCAAAAACCCTGAACCCTCGCATCCTTGGCAACACCCTATTCACCGCTTGCGCGAGATCGATTCCCGCACTCCCGTTGAACCCTACATTGTCAAGGGCGGAGTTATTGACAAACTTTTGCACGACCGCCCCAATTGATAGGTTTGTCTTCACGAGGGAGTTGGCCTGCATAAAATTCAACTGGGGCGTGACAGTAGTGATAAGATCGTCGGCTGTCGTCCCTGGCGCAAGCTGTGACTTCGGCGTAAAGAAAACGTTACTGTCGTAACGCTCGAGGACAGAAATTGACGGCACAACCCTGATCTGCTGGGCGGCTGAACCCGATAAATCCCAAAAGCTCACGAAGGACAAGGCCACAGCCCACAGAACGATTTTCCACATTCTCAAAACCTGGCTATGGCACGACAATGACATCACCAGCCTTGAGAAAGAAGTTACCCTCCGAATTCTTGCCTTGAATGATGTCTTCATACGGCACGGGGATTTGAACCTGTTTTGGCTGCCCCTGCCCGTTGGGCACAACGCGAAGAACATGGATTTTGTTTCTTGACGCAAAAGTTGTAAATCCTCCGGCCAGCGAAATACCTTGCAACACCGTAGCATACGATTTCAAAGGAACCTTTCCGGGCTTTGAAACTTCCCCAAGCACATACACATAATAGCTATTCACTTCTTTGACTTGGACGGAGACGGTGGGATTGGACATGAATTCGGCCAGGCCATCAGCAATTCGCTTCGCGAGGACATTTGATGTCATTCCTGCAGCTTGAACATCCCCGATCAAAGGCATCGAAATCTTCCCATCCGGACGAATAATCACTTCTCGTGAAAGCTCCTGGTTTCGCCATACATTGACAACGAGCACATCCTCAGGGCCTAACAAGAACTCATTTGGTGGGATATACGTGACGTTGAAATCTATTTGCTCGCCGCCGATCCAGCAACCCGAGAGAGTCAGAAGGGAGCTGACCGCAATACATACCCCCCCGTGAAACCATCTGCAACCGAAAGTTTTCAATTTCCCAACTCCTTTAGCTCGTAGTTCCACAAACAGTGCTGAGCGGCTGAGCATTATCTTGATGGTAAGACCACCATCGTTTCTGAGGGCACCACTATCTGGTCACCTGGCTTGAGCTCGATGTTTTGATCTGAACCATCCCTGAGTACGATATCGTCATAACTCGCCTTGATCTTGTTCAACCCTTCGCCGTCTTTTCCAAATCTAAACACGACAATCTTGTTGCGCGCTGCCACCTGAGTAAACCCATGAGCGATCGTTATCGCCTGCAGCAAAGTCGTCTTACTTTTCAAGGGATACTTCCCAGGAGCATTCACCTCACCGAGCACATAAATCTGATAGCTATTGACCTCACGCACGAGAATAGAGACAGTGGGGTTTTCCATGTAAGATTTCAATCGCGCAGAGATTTCTTCCGTCAATTGCGCCGCGGTCCTTCCCACCGCGGAGACATCGCCGATGAGCGGGAGCGATATTCTTCCGTCCGGCCGAACCTGTACTTGCTTGGACAAATCCGCATTCTTCCACACCGTGATTTCCAGCACATCTTCAGGCCCCATAATGTAATCTGGAGTTACAGTCAGAGAAGACTTCTCTGCCCCTTCCCCCCCATGACGCGCAGTAGTAGAGGCCGTCGCAGAAGAAGCGGCAGCGATCAGAATCGGTTTGGACTCCTGATCCACCTGGCCAGCGAGTGCAACGCCGATAAAATTCCCCGAAAGGACAATTGAGCCGAGCAAAATCATAGCATTCATGACTTATTCTCCTGAGGAAATTCCATCTCGCCACATATAACTACCGGAACCTTCTGCGCCTTCCGGCAGCCCTTTTCCCAACCGGGTATGACCCTTTGCACCTGAAAGAACGAGGAGACGACTAGCTGATCAGCTCGGCATGATATTTGTTTGCAGTTTGACTCGAAACCGGACTCACACACGCCTACCTACTCCAAACTCTTCGAGTACTAGTGCGTCTGTATGATACCGCTTCGTTCCGTCAAACTCGTTTCCGAAGAGAGAGTATAAGCCATTGTTTAATTTGAAAGACGTTCGCGGCAGCTTTCAGATAACGGCTAGGTAGGCCCCCCCCTCAAACAATCATGCGATGATTAACGGAACGAATTACGGCCGAATGGTTAATCAAGCTGATCAATGGGGTTATTGATATTCGAAGTATAGAGGCACCAGCCGAGACGAACAATACCAATGATGTACAGATGACTCCCTCAGAAGTATAATTTGACTACCTCGAAAGTATTATGTAGCATTACTAGTGACGCTCACATGTTTTAGGTTATCAGAAATAGATCAATTGTCTAGTGAGATTACGAACCTTACGGAGTATTGCCGTGGCTCTCAATGCTATCTCCTCTCAGGAACCCACAGATAATCTGGCCGACCAACGTGCGGGTGCGGGAATTGTCGTGCTGTCCACTTCCATGCAATTGTTGCACATGAATCGACAAGCCACCGAATTGTCGAAACTCATTAACATGGCAGAAAACGGAGGCGCACCAGCCAAGTCAGCCCAAGGAGTACTTCCATCGGTGCTAACCGAGCTCTGCGCGGAAATCATCAAGGCGCTTCAAGTTCGTACTGAAGCAAAAGACTGGGAGCAGTTTGAGGTCAAGCGAATCGCTGGGAACCCTAACCAACCAGTGCTGCTTCGGGGCTTCGGCCTGCCTGATCGTGGCGGAATCCAATTTGCGCGCCTGGTCGTGACGTTGGAAGAATTAGGGCGGCGGCAACAGCTCAGCACCGACCAGGCCAAAGAACGATTCCAGCTCACCAACAGAGAACAGTCGGTAGTCGAAAACCTGGCGAAGGGATGGACGAACAAGGAGATTGCCAACGCTCTCAAGATTACCGAACAGACCGTCAAGGAACACATCAAACACATCATGAGAAAAACAAACTCCACTACCCGAACAGGAGTTCTAGTCCAAATCTTTCGCTCCTAACCTTTAACGCCTCACAGTCTCAACCCAACCGACGGACCTGTTAAACACTACCCCGCCACCGCTCCCCCATCTGATCAATCCCTAAACCATCGGCATGTAAACACGTACCTCCATCGACACAAAACTTCGAGCATAGGGGATCATCGCTTCAACCCAATGCACACAGCTGGCGTTCATTGCTCAAGACGCCAGGCATCGAAGACGGTTTTAAAGACCATCCCTAGCTCGCCCGCCTAGACACATCCCGATATATGAAACCTCACTCACTTGTGTGTGAACCTTCCCCTACCTTCCCATCGAAGCCTTAGCCTGACAGAAAATCCATGAACGAACCTTTGTTCTGAATCGGAGTACCCGCCGGCCGTCCCAAATCTTTCCTCGCACCACGACGCACTCGGATCTCCAACAAACCAGGCCCTGGCGAATGCTTCAACGCGGTCATGCACGACCGCAATTGGTCCCGCGTTTCAGCTCGCGACACCTGCTCGTAGAAGGCAGCACGCGCAATTCCTGGAATATCGACCGTGAGCCCCACCGTCGGCTGCCCACCAACTGAATCATGGGCTCCATTGTTTAAGACAATGTGCTTCAGGTTGCGAGGCTTCAAAACTCCGGTAATGGCGAGCCCGCCCATGTGCATCAGGAGTGCACCGTCACCATCTAAACAAAAAACGGGTCGATCGGGCTTTTTGAGCGCCAACCCAAGAGCAATGTGGGAAGCATGGCCCATTCCTCCCACAGTCAAAAAATCCTGCTGATGTCCTTGATTTTTCCGAGCTCGGTATTCGTACACTTCCCGAGAAGCCATACCGGTCGTGGCGACGACAATGTCGCGATCATCCAACGCCTGGAGCACGAGCTGAATGGCCTCCTCCCGAGAAAGTTCAAACGTCCCCGTCCTTGCACCCCCTGGGCCCGCAAAGGGCTGGAATGTCCCCTTCTTAATCACTAGCGCGAACGGCGCGCTGGCCTTCCGAACGGTGGCCAGTGCGCACGCAAGTGTGGCCGCAGAGTCCTCCAATTCCGGCCCTAGGATGGCATAGGGAATTTCCATCGCCTCAAGCATGGCGAGCATGACACGCCCCTGTTTTTTATGCTGAGGCTCATCGTGAAGACCCGGTTCTCCCCGCCAGCCGATGACGAGCAACATCGGAACGGAATAGACTTCAGCGTCAGCCAACGACAACAATGGATTAATGATATTCCCCAACCCAGAGTTCTGCAGGTACACAAGAGGAATCTTCCGCGTCGCGAGGTGGTAGCCGAGCGCGAGAGCGATCGCGCCCCCTTCATTGGCGGTGATAACATGTTGTCCTGGGGGCGCTACAGCGTCCAGACAGGCACACAACTCTTTCAACAGAGAGTCCGGCACCCCTGCAAAAAAATCGACGTCGTTGCTCTGCAAACACTCGATAAATTCCTGAGGATCGATCATGCCCTATGCTCTCCAAGACGTGAACGCGCCACGACATCGACGCTGAGAATCAGACACCGGCCTTACTCAAACACAATCCGAGCTGATCAGACTCGGCACGCATCAAAAGTTGCCTGCTTGAACCACATCATCAAGGCTATTAATATCCAGCCAATGTCCAACCGTGTACAACACCCGAATCGGATAGTCTCGGCTGAGTAGCTCCTGCAGCAACTGCGGAATGCCGGCCTTACGATTACCCGGTCTGGCGAGTATCTCCACGAGAAGTTGATCGACCATCGCAGCTCCATTGGGAGACAACTTGAGGAACCCCATCCAGACGCCGTGGATCGAATCAGGGGGAATCGCGCCTCCCAGTTGTTTCAGATGGACCTTTGCATTGAACGCTTTTCGCGAATTCGGCACAGTGCACTCGGCAAACCCACCCAAACGGGCATAACTGGTTTGATCCTGCCAGTTGCTGTCGACGAAAATCACGCAGTCATCCGACTCCTGGCATAGGGCCTGCGGGATATACTTATTGAATAACACATCACCGTAGGAAATGATCGTCGACTGAAAATGTCCCTTCCTCGATTGCAACGCCAGTGACAAAGAGGCCAGCTCACCGTTCTCCGCGAACTCCGCATTATCGATATACGTCAAATTTGGAAGACGCACCGCTTCCTTCTTATATCCGCGCACCACGAGGATGTCTTTGATCCCGACCGCGTTGTAAGCGTCGACGATGTGGGACAGAATCGGTGCTCCCTGGACCTTCACCATGGTTTTGGGCTGATCGGCGGTCAATTCCCCCAATTCCTCTCCCCTCGACGCCGCAAGCACCACCGCCGATGTGCCTTCAGCGCCGCGCGGAAGATAGCGCTCCTCCGCCTCCAGTAGTTCTGCGGCATTTTGCAGACGGAAGATTTCCGACACCGGCGCCACCTTATCTTCGATAGACAAGAGATGCTCACTCTGCTTGAGCGCTCGAGCGGTCTTTTGCATCGCCGCCACCGCCGCTCGCAACATGTGATTGGCCCAAATCACCATGGAGAAGCCATGTTGACGAAAGAGATCCGTCGGCGTCGAATAATACTTCGTGGGAACGATGACGACGGGGCATCGATGACCCCACTCCCGCTTAAACGCGAGGATCTCATCGGGAACCGAAAGTGCGCTATGAATGAGAATGCCGTCGGCTCCGGCCTGATGGTATGCCTCCGCACGACGCAACGCCTCAGTCAGCCCCCACCCGCAAATGAACGCTTCAACTCGCGCAATGATGCAAAAGTCCGGATCAGTCTGCGCATCCTTCCCGGCCTTGATCTTGCCGCAAAATTCCTGCATGTCTGCCATCGGCTGCGCGTCGCCCTTCAGAAAACTGTTCGTCTTGGGAAACAGCTTGTCCTCAATACACACTGCGGCAATGTTGCGCTGCTCCAGTTTTCGAATCAGGCGCTGCATGTTGTTGAAATTGCCGTACCCCGTATCCCCATCGAGCAGGATCGGCACCTTCGTGGCGTCGGACATGAACTCCAAGTCTTCCAGAACCTGTGTCCAACTGGCTTCATTATTGTCACGAACGCCGAACTGGGCCGAGATAGACAGCCCGCTGGCCCAGATCCCAGCAAAACCTGCTTCTTCAACAATTTTTGCGCTCAGGCCGTTGTGCGCTTCACAAATAAATTCCAACTGTTCAGACTGAAGCAGCGTGCGAAATTGACGAGTTTTGGTCAGCGAGTGTCTCACAATCATGTGCGGAGGAACCTTTCCTCAATGGATGTCTGGACTCTTAGCCGGCTGAACGGATCCCTGTGTCGAGATGGCGGGGCGATGCGCTGGCCCTGTAGCCTGCGGAACAGCTCCCGAAGAACTCCCACAGAAGCAGTGCGCGTTCATTGACCGCAAATGCTCACAAGGCGGTCGCCGCCGAAGACGTGCTAGCGAGTATTACACCAAGCCGGCCCCCCCATGCTAGATGGCAAGTGAATTCCGATTCAGCAACGGCACCTCGGCATCCGCGCGCGCAACAGTCGGTGCACGAATCGCAGCCATTTGGATGCGGTCAGTGTGTAGTCACCTTTCGGCTTTCGTGTTTTATTCCACACAGTGGAATATTATTGAGACAGGCCCAGCGAATAACTCGCAAGCATCACTTAATATTTCAATACGTTGCAACACTGCGCTCCTGGTCCGACATTTGCTCAGTCTAGGGAAAGAACACAGGCTCTCGATTCCACGCTCCGGAAAGGACTCAGATAGATGCGAAAGGGGATTACCAGTCTAGTCGGAATCCTGGTCCTCGCGCTGACGATGGTCGGCTGCCAGTCCAGCCCGATGACAACCTCCGTTCGCTACGACAACGTTCGGTTCATGGACGTCTGGAGCACCTATACACATTGCCTCTCGACCGACGAAACTCGGACTGCACTTCTGGATGCGAACAAGTTGCGCGACGTGAGCATGGCTCAACTTCCCCATTCAGTGCTCGACAATCTGCTGCCGACGAAATTGAAGTCTATGGTCAGCCAACCTGCTTCGCGCCTGGCGGTTGATGTTCAGGCTATGGCGGCGTCATGCAGCCTGCATGCGGGAGACTTGGCAATGTCCGCTGGAGAATCAGATCTGGCCATGGACCAATTTCGCGACGTGTTGAACAGCCATGCGAGCCCCGACTACTCCTACTACACAGCACAAGCAAGGGACCGGCTCTCGCATCTCGCACTCACCCTGCAGGCGGCACTCCATTAGGCCGTTGACTGCCGACTGTTTCCCCTACGCGCCCGTCCTCTCGCCAGAAACCAGTTCCTGAAACAGCTGGATATAGATCGACGCAGAGCGGGTCCATGACAGATCCTGCTCCATCCCCGCTTTGATGAGACGCTGCCAGTCTGCTTTTTTCCGATAGACAGAAAGTGCCAGCAGAACAGCCGTCAATAGGGAAGTCGAGTTGGTATCCGTAAACGTGAACCCAGTCGCTCGCGACTCTTGTAAGCTGGTTGGCGTGTAGCCCACAACCGTATCGGCCAAGCCACCGGTCTTTCTCACGATGGGCACGGTTCCATAACGCAAACTATAGAGCTGACTCAGGCCGCATGGCTCATAACGAGACGGCATGAGAAACATGTCGGCGCCGCCTTCAATGCGATGCGCTAATCCCTCATCAAACACATTGCGCACGGCCACTCGGCCAGGATACCGCTCCCCCAGCTCACGCACCTGCCGTTCATAGAGAGGATCACCCGTCCCGAGAATCACGATCTGAGCGTTGAGCGCCATCAGTTCCGGCACAATATCGATAACCAGATCAATGCCCTTCTGACTCGTCAGTCTCGCGATCACGGCCAGGAGCGGGCCCTTGAGTAAACGAAGCCCGAGTTCACGCTGAAGCGCCTGCTTACAACGACGCTTTCCGGTCAGGTCTGAGGAAGTGTACGACGTCGACAGATAGTGGTCGGTCATCGGGTTCCACAGATCCGCATCGATGCCATTGACGATCCCGGACAACACCGACTTTCGCTCGGTGATCACCCCTTCGAGGCCACACCCGTATTCAGCGGTCTGAATCTCCTGACTGTAGGTCGGACTCACCGTGGTCAGACGATCGGCAAATACCAGCCCGCCCTTCAACACATTCACCTGCCCGTAAAACTCAAGCGCAGCAGGCGTAAACAGACTGCCGGGTAGTCCCGTCACAGGAAACTGTTCTACGGGAAATAATCCTTGATAGCCCAGATTGTGAATCGTCAATACGCTTCGAGTCCGACTGAGCGCGGGCTGTTCGTGATACAGGGTCCGCAGATAGACGGCACAGAGCGCCGCCTGCCAGTCGTGAAGATGCAACAGGTCCGTTTCCCACTGTTCCGTGCCATGGAGATGCAGCAGCAGCTCCATCACGCTTCGGCAAAACAGCACAAACCGCTCGAGGTTGTCCGGATAATCTCGGCCGGCCTCCTGATACAGACCGGACCTTGAGAAAAAGGGATCATGCCGAACGAGGAAGATACGTAAACGCCCGGGTCCCGCGACCCGCAACGTCGGAATGAACACCTGCTGAATGCGAGCATCGAGCATCCCGTCCCCAATGGCGATCGACAGGGCACAACGATCAGCCATCTCATACCCGAGCGCATCTACCTGACGATAGGCGGGCAATACCACGGCGACATCGTGCCCGAGCGAGGCACACTCAATTGCGAGCGCACCGACGACATCCGCCAGGCCACCGGTTTTGGCCATGGGGACGACTTCCGACGCAACCATGCAGATGTTGAGAGGACGTTGAGGAAACGCGGATTCCATACGCAGTTTCGGACCTATTTCAGGCCGGGCGACGATTCCAGTCGCGTCTTGAATTGTGCCTCGTACTTCCAGGTCTTCCCGACTGCATGCACCTTCTCGGCGGTCATGGCTTCATGGTAGACGAGCACACCATCGAGAAACACCAGATAGTAGCCGCGATCAGCATAGGCAAGGAACAACGCCTCGCCGGCAGCCAATCCCGTTTCCCATCCCTGCGGGGACTCGCCAAGCGAGAGACGTGCCTGAGGAATCAATCGTCCGTCTTGCATCCCGAAAAAGTGTGTGAACTGCTGGTGCGTATACGTGGGCTCGCCCCAGGTTTCCACAAAGGCCGTGGGCGTCAGTTGCTGAATCCGAAAGTCGCCGGATCGAACTAACTGCTTTTGGTGATCGAGAGGCGGCATGCTCGAACAAGCCACCGAGACCAGGCCAAGCCACATCCACACACCCACCCCGATCAGTCGACGGATGCTCATCTGCTGCGCCTCCCCTGTCCCGAGCTGACGACTATTGCCGCGGCAATTACAGCAATCGCCTGGAACGCGGCTCCACCGGCTTCACGGGCTGACAGAGATCGCACTGGCAGAGCCGGCGAAGGAATGCATAGGAATAGATCCCCGTGTCGTGCCCATCACTCCATGTAATCTGAAACGCGTACCGTCCGACAGGCTGAATATCCTGCAGCATGATGAGCATCGGCACATCATCCGGCTTTAGTCGGAGTTCGCCGGTCCATTCGTCGGTACAGGCGGCGCAAGGGCAATGCTGCCGCAGATACCGGACCGGGTAGCGGGCTTTGTGGCCGTCACTCCACGTGATGCTCAACACGCCCTTATCCACCCACTCCATATCCGTGGGTTCGAGAACCAATCCACTCATACCGATCACTGCCCCCTCATGCCGAGACCTGACGACCCCTTGCGCCCATCGTGGTGTGATTCGCTCAGGCGGAACCTCCGCCGGTGAGAAAATCGACCGGCGGCAATCGCCGCCCCGCCACCACGGTGACATAACTCTCGATCACCGACTCCACCTCGGCCCGTACCTGACCGGCCGCGTGTAACCGGCTCAACAAAGCCGGCTGAATCTGTAACGCCTGATGAAGAAACGCGACACTTCCGCGGGACAAGACCGTACACCGAAACGGCTGACGACTGGCACACCGTTCGCACACCATCCCTCCGGCCAATGGGGAAAATTGCGGGAGCGGTCCCTGACGGACCTGTCCGCAGGTAGCACATTGCTCGGTCTGCGGTCGAAATCCGGTCATGCCGAGCAAGCGGATCTGAAACAACAACGTCGTCCACGCCGCATCGCGACTATCCAACAGCATGCGCAATCCGGATTCCAACATATCGAAAACACAGGGTTCCGCATCGCCTTCCGCCATCACGGCATTGACCAGATTGACCATGCGGCCGGCCGCCGTCATGAGCGTGAGATCGTCACGAAATCTTGAGAACGGCTCATCGATGGTCACCTGAGAAATCCGGTAGAGCGAATCGCCGGGCTTTTCGAACAAATCGAGCTGGCAGAGCGTAAACGGCTCGATCATACCGCCCAACCGGCTCTTCAGTCGGCGCGCACCCCGCGCAACCCCGCGCAGTTTGCCAAATCGCATCGTGTAGAACGTGACGATCCGATCGGCATCGCCCCACTTCCGGCTATGCAACACGATCGCGGCCGTCTTTACCAGCGGCATGTCACCACCCTGCGTCAAGGAGCAGCCGGAACCGAGGAGGTCGACATCGCATCGCTAGCGAATCTGCTCAAGGAAGATCGTCGCCAGCGTGAGATAAATAGCAATACCGGTGATATCGTTGGCCGTCGTCACAAACGGTCCGGCCGCCACGGCGGGATCGACGCCCATTCGTTTCAACACGATCGGCATCACCGTCGCCATGCTCGTTGAGACCAGGAATGCCGTAATGAGAGACACGCCCACCACCATCCCGAGAAACACCTGGTGCCATAACCACCCGACAATCGTCAAGATAAGGCTGCAGGCGATGCCCATCAGGAAGGCGATCTTCGCTTCACGAAAGAAAATCTTCCAGACATCGGTCAGTTCCACCATGCCGGTCGCCAGACCGCGGATGATGAGCGTGGATGATTGGAGGCCCACGTTGCCGCCCATGGCCGCAATGACCGGGATAAAGCTGACAATGGCCACCACTTCCTGAATCGTATAGCGGAACAACCAGAGCAGCATGCCGGACAACAAACTTCCAACGAGATTGGTAAACAACCAGGGGAGACGAACGCGGGCCGCGACCATGCTGGAAGACTTGAACATCGAGTCTTCCTCAATGGCCCCGGCCATCTTCAGCATGTCCTCGGTGGCTTCCTCACGGATGACGTCGACCACGTCGTCCACCGTGATAATCCCGACCAATTTCCCGTCCCGCTCCACGACCGGAATGGCCAGCAGGTTATAACTCGCCACCTGGCGCGAGACTTCCTCCTGATCCATGTCCACGGCCACACTGATCAGGTCACGGGTCATAATGTTCTTAAGCGGGGTCGCGGGCGGAACGGTCAACAACTGACGCAGCGACAGCACGCCGACCAGCCGGTCATCCTTGTCCGTCACATAGATATAAAACACCATCTCCGCATCGGTCGCCTGCTGCAAGCGACGAATGGCTTCTTGCGCGGTGGCATCTTCCGAGAGGGCAAAAAACTCCGTGGTCATGATGCCGCCGGCCGTCCCCTTGGGATACTTCAGGAGGTCGGCGATTTCGGTGGAGTCCTCCGTCCGCATCAGGGCCAGGATGTCCTTCGCGCGATCGTTAGGAATCACACTCAAGATGTGGGCGATATCGTCGGAGCCGAGATCCTTGAGCAGCCAGGCGGCATCGGAAGGCAGCAGGTCGGACAACACCAGTGTGATGCTCTCGCCGTCCAACTCGCTGAGCACCTGGCCGCGCTTGACGTCTCCGCGCACCAGTTCGAAGATTTCGCGTTTCTCTTTTAACGACGAGAGGTGGTCGATGACATTCGCAATGTCCGCCGGATGCATCCGTGCCAACATCTTGGCCAGATTCGTGATGGCGCCGCGGCGCAGGAGCCGTTGAATGGACACCAGACGTACGTCGGACTTCGATTGACCGCTGACGACGGCCTCCCGAGACGCATCTTTCCCGAGCGGCTCCTTGTCGGGGAGTCGCGCCGGTTCCGACGGTTGAATGGTGAGATCGTTAATAGCCAAGCTCCGCGAGGGTTTGCTCGTCCTCTCGCCACGATTCGCGCACCTTCACCCACACCCGCAAAAACACCTTCACGCCGAACAACCGTTCCATCTCTTCCCGTGCCGCCGTCCCCACCTGCTTCAGCCGCTCGCCATGTTTGCCGATCAGAATCCCCTTCTGAGACTCCTTTTCGACCAGCACGACGGCACCGATTTTGATCAGCTTCTTGGTCTCCACAAACTCTTCGATTTCAACCGCCACCGAATGGGGAATTTCCTCATAGGTCTGCTGCAGGATCTTCTCTCGCACCAGCTCGGCCGCCAACGTCCGCATCGACTGATCCGTAATGACGTCTTCACCGTACGTCCCCTCCCCCTCCTCCAGCAGTGACACGGTGACCGTCAACAACCGATCCGTATTATCGGCGGTCTGGGCCGACACCGGCACAATCTCGGTCCAGGGAAAGATCCGCAGGTACTGCTCCATCAAGGGGAGCAATCGCGCCTTGTTCACCAGATCGACCTTATTGATCACCAACACCACCGGTCGCGCCTGCTTGGCGACCGCCTGTTTCACGTGCTCGATCACAGCCAAATCACCGGGCCCCGGCTGGGCCGTGGCTTCGACGACGACGTACAACACATCGGCATCGTCAAAGGTATCCAGCGTCGTACGCACCATACGGCGATTCAACAAATGACGCGGCTCGTGGAATCCGGGTGTGTCGAGAAAGACGATCTGCGCCCCGTCCACATGGGCCACCCCCAGGATTCGCGTCCTGGTCGTTTGCGGCTTGTCGGACACGATCGCAATCTTTTCCTTCAAGAGACGATTCAAGAGGGTGGACTTGCCCACATTCGACCGCCCAATGATTGCCACACTGCCGAACTTCATGGTGTCCTGCCGGTCAAAGGCCGCTCCTTGTCTCCGTTCGGTGCCATTTGATACACGGTCTCTCCCCTCCGCACATACCCCAATCGTTCTCGCGCCAACTCCTCGATTCGTGTCGAATCGTACTGCACGCGGTCGAGATCGGCACGCAGCTCGCCGTTCAATCGCTGGAGCTCGACCAGCTCTTGATCCAGTTGCTCCGCATGCTCGCGCAAATGCATGTAGCGCGGAATGCCCATCTCCCCGAACAGCAGCGCGCCCATCATGAAGATCAGCGCTCCGAGCCCCACCCACTTCCCGGCAGAGCACACCTTCCGCTGCCAATCCAGCCAGTCACGCCCACGGTTCGGTTTAATAATCACGTCGGTTATGCCCTCGATGGAACAGCCGCACGACCCCGATAGACGGCCGCCGCACCCAGCTCATCCTCGATGCGAAGCAGCTGATTGTATTTGGCCACACGGTCCGTCCTGGACAACGATCCCGTCTTAATCAAGCCGCTGTTCGTCGCGACGGCCACATCCGCAATCGTCGTATCTTCCGTTTCACCCGAACGATGCGAAATGATCGCCGTGTAGCCGGACCGCTTCGCCAGTTCGATGGCGTCCAACGTCTCCGTCAACGTCCCGATCTGATTCAGCTTAATCAAAATGGAATTCCCGATCCCCTCGGCAATGCCCTTGGCAAAAATATCCACGTTGGTCACAAAAATATCGTCCCCGACCAACTGCACGCGGGTGCCGAGTTTTTCCGTCAGAATCTTCCAGCCTTTCCAATCCAATTCGCTCAAGCCGTCCTCGATCGACAGAATCGGGTAGCGATCGAGGAGTTTGCCGTAATACGACACCATCTCCTCCGAAGAGCGCTCCGGATTCTTCTCTGCTTCCAACCGATACCGGCCCTTCTCATAGAGCTCGCTGGCAGCACAATCCAAGGCCAACGCGATATCCTGACCGGGACGATACCCGGCCGCCTCGATCGCCTCCATGATCAAGGCCAAGGCTTCTTCGTTCGATTGGAGGTCCGGCGCAAATCCACCCTCATCACCCACCGCCGTGTTTAATCCCTTCTTCTTTAGAAGGGACTTCAGTGTATGGAACACCTCGGTCGCCATGCGCAAGGCGTCACTGAAGCGAGGAGCCCCCACCGGCATGATCATGAATTCCTGCAGATCCAGCCGATTGTCGGCATGCGCCCCGCCGTTGATGATGTTCATGAGCGGCACCGGCAACACACGCGCATTCGTTCCACCCAGGTACCGATACAACGGCTGGCCGGTCTCATTGGCCGCAGCCTTAGCCACCGCCAACGACACTCCGAGAATGGCATTCGCGCCCAGCTTGCCTTTGGTCTTCGTGCCGTCGAGCGCAATCATTTCGTGATCGACCGCAGCCTGATCCAACGCCTCCATCCCCAACAAGCGGGGCGCAATGGTCTTGCTGACATTCGCCACCGCTTTTGAAACGCCTTTCCCCATCCAACGCTTTTTGTCTCCGTCGCGCAGCTCGATCGCTTCCTTTTCGCCGGTTGAGGCACCGGAGGGCACTGCCGCCCGCCCATGCGCACCACTCTCCAACAGCACCTCGACCTCTACCGTGGGATTGCCTCGTGAATCGATGATCTGCCGCGCCTTCACGTTTCTGATTCCGCTCATGCTCGTGTTCTCCTCCAGATACGCCCACTACACCATCACTGCTGTCATCTGATCGCCCGTCACATCGGCACCGTGCTCACCCCAGCGTCTTTTTCAACAGCTCATTTACTTTTCCCGGATTGGCCTTGCCACCGGACGCCTTCATGACCTGTCCGACGAGAAACCCCAGCACCTGCTGCTTGCCTTCTTTAAACTGAACCACCTGGGCGGGGTTGTTCTTCAAGACGTCCTCAATAATCGTCGACAAGGCCCCCTCGTCAGACACCTGCGTGAGACCCTTTTCCTGAACAATCTGCGCCGGCGCCTTTCCGGAGGCATACACATCCGGGAATATGTCTCTGGCCACCTTCAGGCTCACCACGCCCTGATCGACCAGGGTCAGCAGTTCAACCAGTCGTTCAGGCGTCACCGGCGAGGCGTCCGCTTCAATGCCGGCCTGATTCAACTCTCGCAACAACTCGCCCATCACCCAATTGCTGACTGTCTTGGGGTGGGGATACAGCGTGACGCAGGCATCGAAGTACAGCGACAAGGCTTTACTGGAGGTCAGGATACCGGCATCATACTCAGGAATGCCGTACTCGCGAGTAAACCGCTCCTGCTTCGCCGCGGCCAATTCCGGCAACTCCTTGCGCAACCGCTCGATTCGTTCGGACGAGATCTCCAGCGGCACCAGATCGGGATCCGGAAAATACCGGTAGTCGTGCGCCTCCTCTTTGCTGCGCATCACCGCCGTTTCACCACGTTCGTGATTCCAGAGCCTGGTTTCCTGAGAGATCTTCCCCCCCTCAGTCAGCACCTTGGTTTGCCGCTTGATTTCGTAATCCACCGCGTCCTTCACGAACTTGAACGAGTTGATGTTCTTCAACTCCACTTTGGTTCCATAGGCTGTCTGTCCCACCGGACGGAGCGAAAGATTCGGCTCGCACCGGAAACTTCCCTCTTCCATGTTCCCATCGCAGACATCGAGATACATCAGGAGCTCGCGCAAGGCCTTCAGGTACGCCACTACTTCTTCAGACGAGCTCAGATCCGGTTCGGTAACGATCTCCAGCAGCGGCGTTCCGGCCCGGTTCAGGTCCACGAGGCTCATGCCGCTGCCGCTTTCATGGAGATTCTTTCCGGCATCTTCCTCCAAGTGGGCCCGCCGGATGCGCACACGCTTACGAGCCCCGCCCGCAGTGATCTCAAGCCACCCATGCTCGCAGATCGGCGCCTCATATTGGGAAATCTGATAACCCTTCGGCAAATCCGGGTAAAAATAGTTTTTGCGCGCAAACCGGTTTCGCACGCCGATCGTCCCATTCATCGCCAACCCGGCGCGCACCGCCATCTCCACAGCCTTATCGTTGATCACCGGCAGGCTTCCGGGTAGTCCCAGACAGACAGGGCAGGTCTGCGAATTGGCCGTTCGCCCGAACGTGGTTCCGCACGGACAGAACAACTTCGACTCCGTGCGCAACTGCGCATGCACTTCCACACCGATGACGACGTCGTAGGCCACGCTCACCCCTGCTCTCCCTTGGTGAACTGCTCCCGCTCCCGCCGCATGGCGTCACGCCCCGCATCGAAGGCCTCGCGCAACACGGACTTTTTCGATTCAATAAAGTCACGGCCTTCTTCCACCGCGCCTTCAAGCCGCTCACCGGCATCCTCGACCAGATCCCGAAGTCCGTCCTCCGCACGTCGCGCGTAGCCACGCAACAGGTCCCGCGACTCTTGGCCGGTACGCGGCGTCAACAGGATGGCCGCCACCGCGCCTAATGCTGCACCGCTCAAAAATCCCAGCAGGACCGCCGCCGATGATGGTCCTTGATGATTATCCGCCATTGTGATGTCCTCCCTCTTTGAGTCGTTCCGTGACGACGTGTTTCGCCGCACGAAGCCCGGCCACCACGCTGGCCACATTCGCCAGCAACGTCCCACCGGAGCCTCGCACCAAACTATGCATGTGATTGACCGACTCGCCGACCTCGCCCACCGCGTGCAGCAACACAGCCGCATGTTCGACCCCGCCGCGGGCCTGCTCCGTCAGGTCGTTCAAGTTTTGACTCATTGCCCGGAGCTCCGTCACCAGCGTCGGCAGGTCGGCATTGAGCTTGGCAACCAGCGTCTCGGCTTCCGCAACCGTCTTGCGCACTTGGATCAAGAGCGGCACCAGATACCCGACCAAGACCGCAAACGCGATCGCCACGAGCACAGCGGCAACTTCGACAATCATACGGACTCCCTTATCAGACCGACCGAACCACAGGCTTTTTGGCCCGCCAGTTGGTGGCCTGCTCGTAGGCATGGGCCCCGCGCAACAGGGTCTCCTCTTCAAACGGCCGTCCGATGAGCTGCAACCCGATCGGCAACCCGGCCTTGCTGAATCCGCAGGGCAACGAAATGGCGGGCAGGCCGGCCAGATTCGCCGAGATCGTGTAGATGTCCGACAGATACATCTGCAAGGGATCCTGAGACTTTTCGCCGAACCTAAAGGCCGTCGTCGGAGTCACCGGCGTCACGATCAGATCGACGCTTTGAAATGCCGTGTCGAACTCCCGTCGAATCAGCGTCCGCACCGCCTGCGCCTTTTCGTAATAGGCATCGTAGTAGCCGGCGCTCAGCACATAGGTCCCGAGCATGATTCGGCGCTTCACCTCCGACCCGAATCCCTCCGCCCTGGTCCGCAAATACATATCCAGCAAATCGTTGCTCGCTTCGGCCCTCCGTCCGAACCTCACCCCATCGTAACGGGCCAGATTCGAGCTGGCTTCTGCGGTCGCAATGACATAGTAGGTCGCAACGGCCGCATCCGTCGTCGGCAACTTGATCTCGCGGATGTCCGCGCCAAGCTCCCGCAGCCCCTCGATGGCCGTGCGAACGGCCTGCTCCACTTCAGGGTCGAGGCCGTCGGCAAAGTATTCCGCGGGTACGCCAACTTTCAACCGTTTCAAATCCTTCCGCTTCAGCGCCTTGAGATAATCCGGAACCGGCACATCGGCCGAGGTCGAATCCCGAGGATCATGGCCGGCGATCGCACCCAGCAGGATCGCCGCGTCCGTCACGTCCTTCGTGATGGGGCCGATCTGATCCAGGGACGAGGCGAAGGCGACCAATCCGTAGCGGGACACCCGGCCGTAAGTCGGTTTCAGTCCGACGACGCCGCAAAACGCCGCTGGTTGACGAATGGACCCGCCGGTATCCGAACCCAATGCCGCCACACATTCATCCGCCGCCACCGCGGCCGCCGAGCCGCCGCTCGATCCGCCCGGAACGGTCTGAACATTCCAGGGATTCCGGCTGGCCCCGAACGCCGAATTTTCGGTGGACGAGCCCATCGCGAATTCGTCCAGATTCGTCTTTCCGAGCAGCAGATAATTCTGGGCGCGCAATTTGGCGACCACCGTCGCATCGTAGGGCGGCACGAAGGTCTCCAACATCCGTGATGCGCAGGTCGTGCGCACGCCTTCCGTACAGATGTTGTCCTTCACCGCCAGCGGCATGGCCATCATCGGCGTGGTTTTGCGCCACCCCTTCAACGACTGATCGAGACGTTCCGCCTGCGCGACCGCCGCATCCTTACACTGCGTCAGGTAGGCCTTGATCTTCGGTTCGGCATTGGTCACCCGCAGAAAATAGGCCCGCACAATCTCCGTCGCCGTCACATCGCCGGCGGTAAACCGGCGTTGTAATTCCGCCAGCGTCAACTTATGTATCGACATCAATGACATCAGCGTTTCACAACCTTACGCGTGATTCGGTTCTTGCCGTCGACCTGGATGATCCTCGGTTTGTGCCGTTTGATCTCCTCGTCGCTGTAATATTCGTAACAGAAAATAATGATCTGATCGCCCACCGCCGCCTTACGGGCCGTCGGTCCATTCAACACAATCTCGCCCTTCCCTCGCTTCCCCTTCATGGCGTAGGTCATGAACCGCTCGCCGTTGTTGAGATTAGAGCAGACGATCGCTTCGTACGGCAGAATGCCTGCTGCATCCAGCAGGTCTTCATCCACCGTGAGGCTCCCCTCATATTCCAGACAGGCCTCGGTCACCGTCGCCCGATGTATCTTCGCCCGCAACATTTGTCGAAACATAGTCGGCTCGTACTCCTTCGATCGCTTAGGATTCTTGAATGATTTTCGGAACCCGAAAACAGCTCGCCTCCGCATCGGGCGCGTTGGCCACCGCCTGCTCGGGCGACAACGACGCCTCGACGACGTCCGGACGACACACATTGGTCTGTCCCAGCACCGTCGACGTCGGCTCCACGCCTTCCGTAGAGAACGTCTTGAGCTTCTGGACATAGGCCACAATCTGATTCAATTGTTGCGAGAAGGCCGTGGTCTCCGCCTCACTCAACGCCAGGCGCGCCAACTTCGCCACTTTCTCGACTTCCTGCTTTGTTATTTCCATGCCACGCTCTCATTTCGTTGAGGATGTTCAAAACGGTCGCCCAGCAAGGCCGCAGGAAGCTCAGCGACGAGGCGTACCCGCTGGGGTACGTCGCAGGAGACTGAGCGACCGAGAACGCCGCTGGAGGCCGTTTTCAACATCGGACTATTCCACCGTCATCCGACTATTCGACCGTCACGCTCTTAGCCAAGTTCCGAGGCTGATCCACATCCTCCCCGCGCAACACGGCGATATGATACGCCAGCAGCTGCAACGGGATCGTGAACAGAATGGGCGACAGCAGCGGATGCACGTCGGGAATCGTGAACACGGCATCGGCGATTTTCCCCAGTTCGCGTTCGCCCTCCGCGACGAACACAATCACCGGCGCCCGGCGCGCTTTCACTTCCATGAGATTGCTGACCGTCTTCTCATATAACCGGTCGCGGGGCGCTAAGACCACCACCGGCATGTCCTTATCGATCAGCGCGATCGGCCCGTGCTTCATTTCCCCCGCGGCATAACCCTCTGCATGGATATAGGAAATCTCCTTGAGCTTGAGCGCGCCCTCGAGCGCGATCGGAAAGTTAATGCCGCGCGCCAGATACAAGAAGTCTGGCTTTTTATAGTACCGCTTCGCAATCGCCAGAATCTCCGCCTCGCGACCAAGCACATGTTTGACCAGTGCCGGCAGCGTAACCAAGCGATCGAGCCAGGCCTTGCCGTCCGCCACGCTCAACACCCCACGCACCCGGCCGAGGTGCAAGGCCAGCATATACAACGCCGCCAATTGGCTGGTGAACGCCTTGGTGGACGCCACACCGATCTCAGGCCCGCAATGCGTATACAAGACACCATCGGACTCCCGGGCCAGCGTGCTGCCCACCACATTGACGATCGACACGACACGCGCGCCTTTTTGCTTGGCTTCCCGTGCGGCGGCCAGCGTGTCGGCCGTTTCCCCCGATTGCGAAATCGTGATGAACAGATCGTTCTTTTCAATCAAGGGATCGCGATACCGGAACTCGCTGCCGATATCGACCTGCACCGGCGTGCGGACCATTTCCTCCAGCAAGTACTTTCCGACCAGCCCCGCGTGCCAGCTGGTGCCACAGGCCACGATCCAGATCCGCCCCACGTCGGCAAACTGTTTCGGCGTCAAGCCGATATCCGGCAAATCCGCCTCGCCGCTTTCATAGGAGTAGCGACCCCGAATGGTATCCAGAATCGTCTGGGGCTGTTCGTGAATCTCCTTTAACATGAAGTGAGGATATCCGCTCTTTTCAGCCGCGGAGGCATCCCACGTCACCTTCGTCTGCTTACGCGTCACGGCCCGGCCGTCGAGATCCGTAAAGGCGACCCCTCCCGCCGTCACTTCGACCACATCGCCCTCTTCCAGAAAGGTGACGTCCCTCGTGTGAGACAACATCGCCATGACATCCGACCCGACGAACGACGCATCGGCCGTGCGACCGATCACCAGCGGACAACCGGAACGCGCCGCAATCAGGACACCGGGCTCGTGCTCCGAAATCACCGCAATCGCATAACTCCCGCGAATTTCCTTGGCCGTCGCGCGAACGGCATCGGCCAAACGCAGCTTGCCCTTCGTCATGTGTGTGTCGATCAGATGCGCCACGACTTCCGTATCCGTCTCGGACTGAAACTTGTACCCGTCCTTGAGGAGGCGTTGCTTGAGTTCGACGTAATTTTCGATGATGCCATTGTGGACGAGGACACAGCTCTCGGAGCGATGCGGATGCGCATTCTGCTCGGAGGGTTTGCCGTGCGTCGCCCAGCGCGTATGGCCGATGCCGCACAGGCCGGCGACCGCTTTCTGCTCCAGCGACTTTTGCAAATTGATCAACTTGCCGACACTGCGGCGAATCTCGATCTTCTCCCCGCGCTGAATCGCCACGCCGGCCGAGTCGTACCCGCGATACTCCAGCTTCGACAACCCGTTCAACAAAATCGGGACCGCATCCTGATTTCCTACGTAGCCAACGATGCCACACATAGGTCGCCGTTACCTCCGTTTCGAACGTGGAACTGCCGGTTGCTTCTTCTTGGCCGCACGGATCGCCGCTTTCGGCTTTGATGCCGCCTTCACGGGCTTCGCACTCATACGGGTCTTCACCGACGACACGGGCGGCGACGCAGGGGACGGGGTCTGCCCGCTCTGCAAGGCGCGCCGCCTGGCCGCCCAGCCCTCGCGCGTGACTTGCGGCACCCGCGCAATCACCAGCGCATCGACCGGGACATCCTGCGTCACCGTGGCGCCGGCGGCGATGACGGCGCCCTGCCCGACGGTCACCGGCGCGACCAGTTGCACGTCGCTGCCGATAAACACGCCGTCCCCGACAACGGTCTGAAACTTTCTGTAGCCGTCATAATTACACGTGATCGTGCCGGCGCCGATATTCACACCGCTGCCGATGGTCGCGTCACCGAGATAACTGAGGTGATTGGCCTTGGATCCCTCGCCGAGTTCCACCTTTTTCATTTCGACGAAGTTACCCACCTTCCCCTTGCGCCGCACGATCACGCCGGGACGTAAATGCACGAACGGCCCGAGGTGCGAGTCGTCCTCCACCTGCGACTCGCGAAAGATGCAGTGGTCCAGAATCTCCACCCGGTTGCCGATACGGCAATCGGTAATCCGCGTGCCCGAATGCACGACCGTTTCTTCGCCGAGTACCGTCCGGCCTTCGAGCGTGACATTCGGGTACAGGAGCGTGTCGCGCCCGATGGTCACGTCGGCATCGATCCACGTGGACGCGGGATCCCGCATGGTGACCCCGGCCTCCAGCCAACGCGTCCGGATCCGGTGCCTGATCACACCCTCGGCTTCCGCCAACTGGACGCGGCTATTGATTCCCAGTCCTTCATCGATATCCCGCAGACGTAGGGCCGATACGGTGCGCCCTTGCCGCACCGCCATCTGCACGATGTCGGTCAAATAATATTCGCCTTGCGCATTGCGTGGATCGAGCTTGTCGAGGGCCGGAAAGAGGAACTCCCCCTCGACGACATAGGTCCCGACGTTAATCTCACGCACGAGCCGTTCAGCCTCGGAGGCATCCTTATCTTCGACGATGCTCTGCACTCGATTGTCTGCAGCCCCCTGCGGCCATTCTTCACGGCGCTGCCGGATCACGCGCCCATAGCCTGATGCATCGTCGAGCACGGCGGTCAGCAGCGTCACGGCCGCGCCCTGCGCATCGTGCATCGCGAGAAGTTGCCGTACCGTCGTTTCCGTCAACAACGGCGTATCGCCGTTCAAAATCAGGTACCGGGTGGGGCGGCGGTGCGCGACACCGGTAAACGCCGGTCGCGCTTGCAGCACCGCATGGCCGGTCCCCAACTGCTTCGTCTGCTCCGCGACAGCGACCTGCCCGCCGACTGCTTCAACCACCTTGCGCACATCGGCGCCCTGGTGCCCCACAACGACCGCCACACCCTGCTCAGCGAGACCGCAGGCAATATCTACTACGTACAACACCATCGGACGCCCGGCGACCGGATGTAGGACCTTGGCCAAGGACGACTTCATGCGCTTGCCGAGCCCCGCCGCCATGATGATGACGCCGAGCCCGGGCACGGAGGTAGACCATGCGTTGTCGTGCGATGAATAAGTCATAGCATTCTCACCATACGTAATCGGCAGAAGGTTGTCGAGTGAAGCCGCGATCAACCGACCTGTACGCGTGCATCGGGCTGCTTGATCGGCGCCCACGATTTGCCGCCGCCGGGGGAGGAGACACCAGACGATGGGTTCGGGGTATAGAGTCCACCCGACACAATCAGCTTCATAGCCTCTTCGACGGTGATGTCCACCGCGATCACTTCGCGCTCAGGCACCAACAGGAAATACCCGGACGTGGGATTGGGCGAGGTCGGCACGTAGACGTGCACGAGAGGGTCCGGGGACAGTTGCTGCATTTCGCCCTTGGTCACGCCGGTCACAAACGCAAAACAGTAGTGACCATTCTTGGGAAACTGGATCAGCACCACCCGGCGATAGGTCTCGCGCTCCGCAAAGGACAAAATGTCCATCATCGACTTGATCGTGGAATAGATCCCACGCACCACCGGCACACGATTGAGCAACGCCTCCCACTGCCGCACCACATGGCGCCCGATGAAGTTCGCGGCGAACAGCCCGGTCATGAAAATGAGCAGGATGAGCGCGACGATACCCAAGCCTGGTACGTAGTACCCTGGAGTCACCAGCCGGGCGGCTGCGTCGCCGAGAATCCCATCCAAACTGACGAACAGCGTCTTGAGAATCAGGACGGTGCCCCAGATGGGGATCATCACCAGCAAACCGGTGAGAAAATAACGTTTTAACGAAGCTTGTACCATGCGCGGCTGAGGGGTCCTGGGTAGAGCGTCATGATACTGGGCTTCTGCCGGTCGTCGCAAGCCTTTTCTTGCTATTTTCAATCACTTGGAATAGGATTCCGCCCTCTTTCTTCCCGAACTTTTCAGGCTCAAACCATGACACGATACCGGCAGCCACCACGAGGTCTGTTCATCACTCTAGAGGGTATCGAAGGGTCGGGGAAATCCACCCAGGCCCGCCTCCTGGGAGAACACCTCCGCCGGCAGGGGCACAACACCGTGGAAACCCGGGAACCGGGCGGCACGCCGCTCGCGGAAAAAATCCGCGCCGCCCTGCTCGATCGCGCCGACGAACCGGTGGCAGCCGAAACCGAGGCCTTTCTGGTGTTCGCCGCCCGGCGCCAACATGTGGCCCAGGTGATCGAACCGGCGCTCGCGCGCGGAGCCATCGTGCTCTGCGACCGATTCAGCGATTCCACCCTCGCCTACCAGGGGTACGCCCGGGGCCTGGATGTGCCCATGCTCGAACGACTCAACCGGCTGGCGACCCACGCCGTGACACCGCACCTCACGCTGCTGTTCGATTTGCCCGTGGCCACCGGCCTGGCCCGGCGACGATCCGCGAGCGAGACGAATCGGCTCGACCGTGAATCGCTCCGGTTCCATCAGAAAGTCCGCGCGGGCTTTCTCGACCTGGCGAAACGCCATCCCCGACGCGTCATGGTCGTCTCCGCGCGCGCCTCGCAAGACAGCGTCGCCCGAGCCGTCGCCCGCATCGTGTCACCGATGCTGAACCGGCTCCGAGAGCAGGACGGCCGTTCGGCCGCGCCACGCGCCACACCACCACGCACCGTACAGGTCCGTCATGCCCTTCGCTGACATCATCGGACATGAACAGGCCAAGAGCCTGCTGCGTTCGGCGATCCTGCAGAACCGCCTGGCCCATGCGTATCTCTTCCATGGTGAAGACCGCATCGGCAAGCGTTTGCTGGCCCTGTGCTTGGCACAAACCCTCCTCTGCGAAACCCTATCGGACGATCGCCAGCCGGACGCCTGCGGGACCTGCCGGGCCTGCCGCCAGGTGGATGCACGCACCCATCCGGATTTTCTGGTGATCGAGCCCGATCAGGAAATGGCCAATCCCCAAATCAAGATTGAATCCATTCGCGACATCGAGCATCAGATGATCTATCGTCCGCTGATCGGGAATAGAAAAATCTGCCTGATCGATGAAGCGGATCGCATGACCATCGGCGCCGCCAACGCGTTGTTGAAAACATTGGAAGAGCCCCCCGATCACAGCCTCTTTCTTCTCGTGTCGAGCCGGCCCTACGCGCTGCCGGCCACGATTCGCTCCCGTTGCCAATCCTTGCGACTGACGCCCCCGGCGCAAACGCAGGTCGAGGCCGCCGTCATCCTCAAGCGCGAACTCCCGCCCGCCGACGCGCACTTTCTCGCCGTCCTCAGCGACGGGCAACTGGGGCGCGCGTTAGCATGCGATCTCGAACAGGCACGCACCAATCAGCAGGAGTTCGCCGCCATCTTTTCGGCCAAAGGCCTGCAGTCATTCTCCACCGTACTCGCAACCGCGGAAGCACTGGCCAAAGGAGACCGCGGCCCGGAAGCGTTCGATTGGTTATTGCGCTGGTTACGCGATATGTTGCTCATTGCGGTCGGTGCCGGCGCCGACCATGTGCTCAACCTCGATCAGCGGGCCGACATGCAGAAGTTAGCCGAACGCATCGACATCGACGAACTCCTGAATTTGATCGGGGACCTCGACAGGCTGGAACGCCAGGCGCACCGGAACCTGAACATTCAAATCGCCCTCGAAACCACCCTGCTACGAGTTCGACAACTCCTGACCCCGCCCGACACTGCCGACCGCTCACGATAAGCTAGCTTTGCGCCTGGGCGTCTTGTTATCTTCATCGCACGAACATGACCATACCCAACACCTTCTACATCACGACACCGATTTATTACGTCAACGACGTGCCGCACATCGGTCACGCCTATACCACAGTCGCCGCCGATGTCCTCGCGCGCTACTGGCGATTGCGGGGACGCGAGGTATTTTTTCTCACTGGGCTCGATGAGCACGGACAAAAAGTGCAGCAAGCCGCGGCCAAGGCCGGCGTCGATCCGCAGACCCATTGCGACCGCCTGGCGCCGCAATTCACACACCTCTGGCAACGGTTGAACATTTCCCATAACGCCTTCATCCGCACCACCGACGCACCGCACCAGGCCGTGGTTCAACGGTATCTTCAACAGCTGTACGACAAACAGTTGATTTACAAGGCAGATTACACTGGGTGGTACTGCACATACGACGAACGGTTCTGGACGGAAAAAGATGTGGTCGGCGGCCTCTGCCCTGACTGCAAACGGCCCATCGAACAGCTGAGCGAGCACAATTATTTTTTCAGAATGGGCCAGTATCAGGAACGGTTGATCGAACACATCCGGCAACACGAAGAGTTCATTCGCCCCGCCTCGCGCCGCAATGAAGTCCTGGGATTTCTGCAAACCCAAAAGCTCGGCGACCTCTCGATCTCACGCCCGAAGTCCCGGCTCTCCTGGGGCATCGAACTCCCCTTCGACAAGGACTACGTCACCTACGTCTGGTTCGATGCGCTGGTCAATTACATCTCGGCCCTCGAATACCTGCCCCAGGGACAACCGGCCGGCCTAGGCTACTGGCCCGCCGACGTCCACCTGGTCGGCAAGGACATCCTCACCACGCACGCCGTCTACTGGACCACCATGTTGATGGCGCTGGAGCAACCGCTCCCGAACACGATCTTCGCCCACGGGTGGTGGACGGTGGACGGCGAGAAGATGTCCAAAAGCCGCGGCAATGTCGTCGATCCCAACAAGATGGTCGACCAATTCGGTGCCGATGCCTTCCGCTACTTCCTCCTGCGCGAAGTGCCGTTCGGGCAGGACGGAGATTTTTCGCACAGCGCTCTTGTCACGACCGTCAACGCCAAACTCGCGAACGGCATCGGCAACCTTCTGAGCCGGACGCTGACCATGATCGAACGGTCCTGCGCCGGTGTGATCCCCGACCGGGGCCCGGCCGTGCTGCCTGAACTGGAACAACGGATTGAGGAACTAGCCAAGCAACTGCCCGGCACAACCGAGACAGGCTTGAACGCCTTGCTGTTCCGCGACGTGCTGCTCACCATCGAAGAACTGAATGGGCTCTGCGATGAATACATCGACAAGAGCGCGCCGTGGAAATTGGCGAAGCAGCCGGAGGCCCAGCCGCAGCTGCACACCGTACTAAACACCTCCGCCCGCGCCCTTCGACTGTTGGCCCTGCTGCTCTACCCGTTCATGCCGAACGCCGCGGCACAGATGCTCCAGCAACTGGGACTATCACTGGACCTGTCCCAGCCGCCGGCAACACCTGCAGGCCTTTGGGATGCGCCGCTAGCCGGCTGTACGATCCAGAAAGGCGCCTCATTGTTCCCCCGCATCGAATCCAAACCACAAGGAGCCACACCCGTGAGCGAGACACCCGCACCCCAACAACCGACTGCCGCTGCCCCGACCACAGCCCCCGCTGCACCACCATCCCCTGCTCCGGCCACCGCACCCGCTGCCACTTCGGCCGCGGCGCAGCCGGCGCAGATCACCATCGATGAGTTCATGAAGGTGCAGCTCAAAGCCGCCAAGGTGCTGTCAGCGGAACGTGTGCCGAAATCCGAGAAGCTGCTGAAACTTCAAGTCAGCCTCGGCACCGAGCAACGGCAGATCGTCGCCGGCATCGGCAAGAAATACGAACCGGAAGCGCTGGTCGGCAAAACCATCGTCATCGTGGCGAACCTCAAACCGGCGAAGCTCATGGGCATCGAGTCGCAAGGCATGGTCCTCGCGGCGGGTGACAGCGAAGTGCGAGGGCTGGCCACCTTCGTCGAAGACGTGGATCCCGGCACCAAAGTGAAATGAACCGCGCCTCTCTCACCAGGCTGATCGGCACCGGCTTTCTCGTGCTGCTAAGCAGCGTGAGCGCCGCGTTCACGCCGGAACCCTCCGAATCCGAGATCGAGAGTAAAGCCCACTACAACGATCCCCTGCCCACGACCGTCCTCGTACGCGTCGTCGCACACCGCTCCCTGGTCCTGGGGCATGACGTCGGCGGCGCGCGCGTCACCATCACCGACGTGGCGACCGGGCAATTGCTCGCCTCAGGCCTGCAGCAGGGAGAACCCGGCGATCAGACGCAGATCATGCGCACCCCGCATCTCATGGACGAACCGCTCTACAGCGGCCGCCCCGCCGCGGCGTTCAGCGCGACGCTCGAATTGACCCGCCCGACCCTGGTGGAAATCACCGCCGAGGGCCCCTTGGCCTACCCCAAAGCCCTGCAGCGTGCGAGCAAGACCGTGTTGCTGATTCCCGGCCACGACCTGACCAACGACGGCATCGTGCTACATCTGTACGGCTACCTGGTCCAAGTTGAATCGCCCAAACCCGGGGAACCGTTGATCGCGAAAGAAGATGTCATGCTGCGGGCCTCGGTCCGCACCCTCTCCGGAGCCCTGGTCCGGCCGCATAGCGACTGGGATTCCCGAAAAATTCACATCTACGCCGAACTGTTGATCGGGGACCGCATCGTCGAGCGAATGCAGATGTTCTACGCCGGAGAGAAGAGCCGGTTCGAGACCCCGTTCTTCGTGCCGCTGTCCAAGGACGCACCCGACGGCATCACGGTACGCGTGATCGCGGCCGACGTCGCGACCGGCAACTTCGGGATGGGAACCGCTCAATACCCGGTGCTCTCCGAACGGTTGAGACCTCGCCAAAAGCCGTAGACACCGCTGCCTGCCCCGTTCGACGATCGCGCGTCGCCGCACCCGCCTCAATCGTGGAATTCATTGACACACTGTTCGTTCTACGTAATGCTCCACCATGACGTCTGGCGCTTCACGCCGACGTTGCGCGAACGGTCGACTCTCACACAATGAAACTCTCCATCATCATTCCGGCATTCAACGAGCAAGACACCCTCGAAGCCGTCGTACGACGAATCCAAGCCGTCGATCTGGGACAGGTACAGAAAGAAATCATCGTGATCAACGACGCCTCGACCGATCGCACGCAGGACATCATGAAGCGCCTCACGGGAATCGTCCCCATCAGCCATCCCGTCAACGCCGGCAAGGGCGGTGCGCTGACGACCGGAATCAAAGCGGCGACCGGAGACATCGTCGTGTTCCAGGATGCGGATCTCGAATACACGCCGGACGACTACGCCGCCGTCATCGAACCCATCCTGCAGGGCCGTTGCGAAGCCGTCATGGGTTCACGCTTCCTGCGCGAACGCCCTCGATTCTGGGGGAAACGCCGCTCGCCCTATTGGAATCACTATGTAGGGAATGTGATCATCCTGGCCGTCACCAATCGGCTGTACGGCAAACACTTCACGGATTATGAAGGTTGTTACAAAGCCTTCCTGCGGCGACTGCTCCTCGACACTCCCATCGAAGCCCGAGGATTCGAGTTCGACAACGAATTGATGTGCAAGTTGATCCGCAAGGGCATTCGGATCGAAGAAGTCCCGATCCGCTACATACCCCGCACCTACGCACAAGGCAAGAAAATCACCTGGCGACACGGGGTGGTCATTCTCTGGACCATCCTCAAGTGGCGACTGCTTCCGATCGGATGACCATGAAAATCGTTCCGCCGCCGAGGCCGAAGATCGCCGTCTCCATGCAGCGCGTCTGCCTCATCATCCCGCCGTCGATATTTTTGCTCGACGAGCGCGTCTTCATGACGCTGGGAATACTAAAAATCGCGGCCATGCTGGAGCAGGCCGGCTTCGCGGTCGAAGTGCTGGATCTCTCGGGTGTGGCCAATTACGAGGAGGTGGTGACGCAACACCTCGCGCGCAGCCGCACGACCTGTTACGGGCTCACGGCGACCACTCCGCAAATGCCTGCCGCCAGCGTTATTCAACGCCACATTCGAACCCTGCGGCCGGATGCACGGATCATCCTCGGCGGTCCGCATGTGACCTTGATCCACGCGGCACGCCGCCATGAAGCGACCCGACACCTCCGCGGCCGCGCGCATCGTGCCTGGGAACAATTGGAAGAGATGTTCGATGTGCTGGTGATCGGGGACGGCGAATTCGCGGTCTTCCATGCCCTCGGCCCTCAGCCGCCGAAACTCGTCGACGGCGACAACCCCGCATCCCCGCTGTTTCTCTCCAGCCACCAACTGGCACACCTGCCCTTTCCTGCCCGTCACCTGGTGGATGTCGAGACCTATCGGTATTCGATCGACGGCGTTCGCGCACTGTCGATGATCGCCCAACTCGGCTGTCCCTTCGGCTGCGGATTCTGCGGGGGACGGAAGAGCCCCATGCTGCGGCGAACACGTATGCGCGAGGCCGGTCACATCGTTGAAGAAATGCTCCATCTCCACACGACCTACGGCGTGACCGGGTTCATGCTGTACGACGATGAATTGAACGTCAACCCGAACATGCTCGAATTGATGCGCCTGATCGCCGCCGCCCAACGCCGCCTGGGAGTCGAATTCCGCCTCCGCGGCTTCGTGAAAGCGGAGTTGTTCACCGACGAACAGGCGGAGGCCATGTTCAACGCAGGCTTCCGATGGATTCTCGTCGGCTTCGAGTCCGGGCATGAACGGATTCTCGCCACGATCCAGAAACAGGCCTCGCAAGCCGATAACACGCGCTGCATGGACATCGCCAAACGCCACGGGTTGAAGGTGAAAGCGCTGATGTCGATCGGACATCCCGGGGAATCGCCGGACACCGTGCAAGCCACCCGCGACTGGCTCTTGGCCGTCGAACCCGACGACTTCGATGCGACGGTGATCACGACCTATCCGGGCACTCCGTATTTCGACGAGGCCGTGGAAACCGCTTCAGCAGTATGGACTTATACGTCTCCGAAGACTGGAGATCGCCTGCATAGCCTGGAGGTCGATTACCGGGAGACCGTCGAATACTACAAAGGAATCCCGGGACACTATCGCTCCTACGTCTACACGGATCACTTGACCGGCGACGACCTCGTGCGCCTGCGAGATCGGCTCGAGGCCGATGTCCGGAGCCGCTTGAACATTCCCTTTCATCCGAGTGCAGCCTCGATTCGTTTCGAGCATTCGATGGGACAAGGCGATATTCCCGCCTCGATCCTCCGAATGTCCTCCGGCACCGCCGTCACCCGTGCGCAAGCCGGATAACCTGCGGATCGAATCCACGACCGCCATGCCCACCGACGAACATCAGCCGGACCCAAGACCGCTGTTCCTTTCCGCCCTCCTCGTCGTTACCCTGGGAACGGGCCTCCTCGACCCCTCCCGGCTCGTGCTGCTCCTCGTTCCCCTGTCGCTGCTCATGGCCGCACACGGTGCAGGCCTCTGCCTCGATCGCGCGTTCGGACCAGTGCTTCCGCTCGATGTTCGAGCCCGCCCAACCCTCGACCTCGCAACAGGCATTGCGACGGGCACCGCCCTGCTGGGCCTGATCGCGGGCCTGTTCGGAATGGCGGGCCATTATCGATGGGCCGGAATCGCCGTCATCGGGTTCGGACTGTATTCAGCCGTCCACACCGTTCGGACCGTACGTCCCATTACGCATTCCATCGACACCGTCGGCGCCGTCGGCCAAGGCCTCGTCGTGGGAGGAGTCTGGTTGACGGCATGGCTGTGGGCGACGATTCCGCCGATGTTTTACGATGAACTCGCCTATCACTTGCCCATTCCGCAATACGCCCTCCGGACCGGTTCACTGCCTGCCTTCCCCTGGTCCTACTTTACCTTCATGCCCTACGCGTCGGACCTCCTGCTCGGATGGGGCCTCTTCCTTCAAGGCGACCTCGGCGCGCGCGCCGCCCATATGGCTTCATGGATTGCCGTGTGGCTCGCGGTGTGGGCGCTTGCCGAAACGGCACTCTTCCCCCGTCGGGTCGCATGGCTCGGCGTTGCGCTCGCCTGCGCGCTGGGATCGTCGCCGACCTTCCTCTTTCTCGGCACCTTGCCCTTCGCTGAAAGCGCCCTGTCATTGGCGGTCATCGGCGCCGGCACAGTCCTGGTAGTTGCCGGATCAGGACCATCACCCTGGCTGGCCGTGGGACTGCTGTGGGGGCTGGCAGCCAGCGTCAAACTCTCGGGACCGTTGTGGATCGTGGCCGAAACCGCCGCAGCCCTCGCGCTAGGATGGTCCGCTCGGCACCTGCTACTGGCCTGGTTGGTCATGATCGGCACGGCGTTTCCCTGGTGGGCGCGCGCCTGGGTTCTCACGGGCGATCCGATCTATCCCATGGGATATCGGTGGTTCGGCGGCCACCTCTGGAATGAAGCCAGTCAAGCCAAGCTGCGCGGCGATCTCCCCTCGATCGGAAGTTCCCCGACTCTCACGGACCTGCTCCGTCTTCCCTACGACATGGTCGTTGCGCCGGAACGGTTCGGGTCCGCCTCGGATGCGGGAATACTGGCGGTCGCCGGAGTCTGCATCGCCCTCGTCCTGCCGATCCTGGTCTACCCGAGCACCCACGATCACACCGCCAGACGACGGAGTCTCGCCTGCTGCCTCTTCGTGGCTATCGCCGGCGCAGGCTGGATCGCAACATCGACCACCACACGCTTCTTCGCGCCCGCACTGCTTCTCGGATTGGCCCTTGCCCCCCTGCTGCTGACCCGCCTGCGGGAGCCCATCCAAGCCATAAGCCTCGTGGGGCTGGCCCTTCTGGGAATCGCGGGTCTCACGCGATTCGTGACGGAACATGACAACGTGTTTCACTCCCGGCAGGTCGCGTTGGCCCAGGAAGCTCGGGAAACCTATCTGGCCCGGATGGTGGATCATGCAGAATCAGCGCACTATGTCCGCGACAGGGTCCCCCCCGATGCCCGAATTCTATTTATCGGCGAAACGCGCCCGTACTACTTCGATCGGCCGGCATTGGCTCCCTACCCGTTCCATGAACATCCGTTGGCTCAGTGGGTCCGGGAAGCAGCATCGCCCGAACAGCTTCGCAATCGGATTCGAGCGGAAGGCATCACACACGTCGTCTTGAATACCGGGGAGTTCAGGAGAGTGCACGATCTGTACAAGGTCTTGGACTTCTCAGGCCCCGAAGAACGGGTCTTGGATCTCAGACTGAAGGAACTCCCTCGCCTCCTCACCCTCCTGTTCGTGAAACATAATGTGTACGTCTTCCAGGTGCCATCGGGCGGGTAAGCGCGCAGGACCGTTTCTTCGGCATTGACCTTCACGCTTCCCGGTACTACCTTGTATGCTGTAAGGCAGCAACCTCGAGATTCGCCTGGTTGCTCCACGCATCATTCCACCGGCGCAGGACATCGCGAGACGCTGCCATGGACCCGAAACAACGACAATTCTCCATCTGGTACATGTTCATCGCCCTCTGGGTCCTGATCCTGATCCAGACCTTTCTGCCCGCGCTGTTTAATCCCACCGATATCCCCTACAGCGAGTTCAAAAGCGCCGTGGAGGCGGGCAAGGTCACTGAGGTGACGGTCTCGCCACAAGTCATTCACGGCAAAATGAAGGAGGATAAAGTCTTTCACACCATCCGCATCGAAGACCCGGATCTGCTGCGCAGCCTTGCGCAGCACCAGGTCAAGGTGACGGGCATGATCGAAAGCACCCTGTTCCGTGATGTGTTGTCCTGGATTCTGCCGATCGTGCTGTTCTTCGGCGTCTGGTGGTTCCTGCTCCGCCGCATGGGCCAGAGCCAAGGCTTCATGACGGTCGGGCAGAGCAAAGCCAAGATTTATGTCGAGAACGAGGTGAAGGTCACCTTTGCCGACGTCGCGGGCGTCGACGAGGCGAAACAGGAACTGGAAGAGATTATCGAATTCCTCAAAACGCCGGAGAAGTTCCGGCG
>WBZL01000888.1_pt1 | contig 33104 bp, 22 predicted proteins | sample 5204291 | NCBI WGS metagenome assembly WBZL01 (sample SAMN12344345, study PRJNA552823) | activated sludge metagenome | biome: Activated sludge suspended growth; feature: Nitrification reactor; material: Wastewater; isolation source: activated sludge from nitrification reactor of wastewater...
AATCTGCAAAGCCAGGTTGGCCGCATCCCGCGCTTGTTCCCACAGCCCCTTGTCAGTGCTGCCAAAGGCGGTGTGATAGGGGCGGGCGGGCGTGAAGCGAATATCCATGCCGAAGACGTTGCGCCCCTCGCGCATCTCGTGGGCGGCGGCGCGGGTATCCAACAGGTTGATCGCCATCTCGGCCACCAGCGCCCCGTCGGGATTTGCCCCCAGAGCAGCACAGCCGCTGTTTGATGCACCAATAACGGCCGTTCCTGCCAGACTAACCATCTTCAAATACCCTTCAGTAGAGGCGGCGCGGAAAGCATCCTGCGCGTTGGCTTGGGCGCGTGGGATGTCACTGTCGTTTTTGATGTCCAGATAGCCCAGACGGGTCGCAATATGGTGTTGCGCCACTTCCTTGCTTTGGGCAGCGCGAGAGAGCAGCGACCATTCGGACTGGGTGTAAAAGTCGGAGATGAGGCAGCCGCTGCCTAGGGCATGTTCCAGCGGTTGGCGCAGCCCTTGTTCAGCCAGATCATATTGATATTCGGCCGCCTCCAGCTTTGCCACCTCCTGCCGCACAAAGGCATCGCCCCCCAGCAGCGCCCCGGCGCTAAAGTGCAGCCCCAGCGCATCCACCATAAACTGCTGGGCAAAGATCATCCGCAAATACGCCGCCTCGCGCACGCTCTGGCGCAGACGAGCCGAGAAATCGCACCAATCAATGACGGGATCAAGCACCTGCCCAGTATGGGTGGGGTCGGGCGGGTTGGGGTCTTCAGGCTGGGCGCAGAGCTGCCCTTTGTAATTGGGGCCGGGGTTGTCGGGGTCTTTGCCATCATCGGCACGCATACGGATGACGGGGGCATAGACCGCTAGGAACGCATACAGATCACGCGCCTGGCGTAGATCGGCATCGGCCAGATCAATGCGCTGCTGCAGGGTCATGGTCGGAATGGCGGGGTTCGGGTCATCGTAGGGTGCGGAAAAGCCGCTGTTGATATCAAACTGCCGCACCAGCTTGTTAAAGTTGTTGTTTGGCTGATAGGGCGAAATATCCCGCCGGAAATTCATATTGCGTTCCAGCAAGTCGCGGGCCTCTGTTTCCAGCAGCTTGTAATCGGCATAGAAGAGCGCACCAGCGGTGGGCAGGCGGCTGCCATCCACGGCAGGCAGGCTGTTGCCGGTGGGGCTGCCCACGGCCGTGAGATTGCCACTTAGACCAAAGTTGCTTGAGCAGAAATCGCTGAGATTGCCGCCGCCGCAGACAGCCTGGGCAATGCGGTAGAGGAACAGCAAGGCCAGCGAAAGTGCCAGCAAGCCACCCCAGACCCGGCGGTTCCTTGATCGAGAACGATAAAATTGCCTCATGGATTGATCCTCCTTTTTGATATGGCAATTTAGTCTTCGATGATCAGAACGCAGGTCATAGGGCCATCATAAGCACCAAACCAGTTAAGCAGCCCAAAGCCCTGGTTCGTATCGGTACTAGCACCGTTGACATATTCCCCGTCCGTAAGGAAACAGGCGTTATAGATATTTAAGAGATGCTGGGTTCCACCATCATTATCGGTGCCAACGGAATGATTCGAGTTGCTATCGCGCAAATCCCAATACTGTTTGTTGTTGACAACGGGGCCAAGGCTGAGGTGGCGTGCAGTGACACCTGCCATCGTGTCATTCGCGTCAAAATGCCGCATGTAGAGACTCACCCAGCAGCCATCTTCATCCCTACAGAAACTTTCAACAATTTCTGGATCAACCGGAACCGTGTCCGGTGAGGCACCGTTGTCTGGAGCTTGCACCGTGTAGCGGCGGATATCCACTGGATAGGTCGAGCGTGTATTTGCCCCGCCGTTGGAATCGCCAGTATCCAAAATAGCACCGGCATTCCAGGAACCATTCACAACAAGATCGCCGCTCACGGTGACAGATTTGTTGGCACCGCCGCCGCCGATATTCATACCGGTGGCGCTATCGGTGATCTTACCGCCATCGGGAAAAGCAATTTCTTTGGCACCGCCTGTGCCTAGGACAACGCTGCCCGGCACACCGCCGCCGGGGGTCAGGTTGTTGGCGGTCAGGGCGCTTTGGGCGCTGGTGGACTGCATGGCGTAGGGTACGGGGTGTAGCCGTTGCCGGGGGAGCATCTCAGCATCGCTGTTGACTTTGATGCCAAGGTAGAGCGGGAAGGTGTTAAAGACGCTGGCTGGCAGCACTTTGGCATCTCCCACGATCACCGTAAACAGGCCGTCGCGCACGTTGACGTTGGTGAAATCTTCGGTGTAGAGCGCCGTGCCGCCAGTTACCTCACCATAAAGCCGGAGGCTCAGGTTAACGGTGCCGTTGATCAAGTTACCGTTGACATCACGCAGCGTGCCTTGATAGCTAAAGGCGGTGGGGATTGTGGCGGCTGCCGCGTTTGGGCTGAGAGGGCTGGCCCAGGCGATGCCAAAGGCTTTGCCCGACAGCAACCATGTGCTAAACAAGATGTTCAGCACCAGCATGACGATGAACATAGCGATTAACTGAAAACGACGGGTATTCATACAAATTTTCCTTTTCTTGATGTTTTAGGTGGCGCGGGCATCATGGAAACAGGGGAGGGCGGCCTTGTTGCTTTCGGTTGACAAGCGATTAAGCGGATGGTGTTTGCCATCCGTTGTGCTATACTTTTTGTAGTCTTTCAGGACACCATTAATTCATCATTAGTATGGAGAAACTTGGCTGGACTCATTTTTTCTTTACTGGGTCAACTACACATTGAGCATCGTCAGTTAGGAGCCATCCCTCTCACCAACCGTAAGGCGATTGGATTGTTGACCTATCTTCTAATCGAGTCGGATCACGCGCACAGCCGTGACTTTTTGCTTGGTTTGCTATGGCCGGACCTGCCAACCGCTGCTGCACAAAACAATTTGCGCGTGACCTGGGCGCAGCTTCAGAAAGTGCTGGGGACAAGCAGTGCCGACGAGCAGCCCCATTTGCTTGGCGACCGGCTCAGCTTGCGCTTCAACCCTCTTAGTGATTACGAACTGGATGTGACCCGCTTCCGCGCCTTGATCGCGGCCTGCCGCCGCCATTCGCACCCGGATCCGCATGATTGTGCCGAATGCGGCGCACGGCTGAGAGAAGCGGCCGATTTGGTGCGCGGTAATTTTCTGGATCAGTTTTCGCTTGCCAATTGCATGCAGTTTGATGAGTGGCTTTTGATGCAGCGGCAACAGTTGCAGGTGGAGATAACGGCCGTTCTTGAACACCTGGCCGCCTTTCAGGAACGCGCCGGTCAACTCGTCGAAGCCGAACGCACCGCACGCCGCCTGCTCGAATATGATTCGCTAAGTGAAGCGGCTTACCGTCAATTGATGCGCGTGCTGTCGCGTGGGGATCAGCGAAGTGCTGCCCTGGATGTCTATGAAACGTGCCGCCATCTGCTGGCGGCGGAGCTTGGTTTGGCCCCAACCGTGGAAACGGTGATGCTGGCCGAACAAATCCGCGCCCTCGCGCCGTTGGCAGGCCAGGCGCCCCAGCCCGCTTTGCCGCCCGTTTTGACGCGCTTTTTTGGACGGCAGCCAGAATTGGCGCGTCTGGTTGAGCTACTGTCAAGCCAAAGGACCAGGGTGGTGACATTGGCTGGGCCGGGCGGCATGGGCAAGACGCGGCTGGCAATTGAGGTTGCCCACCGACTGACGGGGTTTTTCGCTCATGGGATCTCCTTCGTCGAATTGGCGGGTGTGGCTGATGAAAGTTCTGTGGCGGATGCGGTGGCGGCGGGGTTAAGATTGGTGACCAGTAACGGCCGTTCTTCCACCGCCGTCATGGCAGATTACCTGCGCGACAGAACCATGCTCCTGGTGCTGGATAATTGCGAACATTTGGTCAAAGCGTGCGCCAGCCTTGTCCAAACCCTTTGCCGCGAGGCTGCAGGGTTGACCGTGCTGGCGACGAGCCGCATCCCCCTGCACCTCGCCGATGAGCATGTGGTACGGCTGGAGCCATTAGCCACCCCCCCTATCAATGGCGCCGCACGTCTCACGGTTGCGGATGTCCTCAGATCTGACTCGGTGCAACTCTTTACAAACCGTGCCTCGCAATCCCTACTCCATTTCACACTCACCGACACGAACGTTCGGGCAGTTGCCCGTATCTGCCAACAGCTTGACGGTATGCCGCTGGCAATAGAAATCGCCGCTGCTCAAGCCCGTGCGCTGCCCATCGAAGCCATTGCGGAGAGGCTGGGCGAACGTTTTGCCTGGCTGAACAGGCAGGTAGGTGAAACCATACCGCGCCAGCGCACCTTGCATACCCTGATTGATTGGTCTTACGAATTGTTGCGGCGTCAGGCACGCTCGCTGTTGTGCCGATTAGCAGTTTTTGCTGGTGGGTGGACATTGGCCGCCGCCGAGGCAGTGAGTTTGCCAGAGGAGCCATGTACCGAACTTCTCGCCGATCTGGTTGACCACTCGCTGGTACTCTTTGGGGTGGATGCTGAACACCGACGCTACACCATGCACGAGACTATCCGCCAGTTTGCATGGGCGCAATTGCGCGGCAGTGATCAGGAGGCAGATGCGCTGGAGCGTCATGCCCGTTATTACGCCAGGCTTGTTACCTGTGCAGCGGAAAACCGAACCGGGCAATCAATTCCCGAACGATTAAAAACCATCATGGACGACCACGACAACATTCGGCAGGCCTTTGACTGGTTGCTGGAACACGATGGTGAGCAGGCGCTGACTCTGGTCGCGCAGTTGGGCACAGAGCTGAATTTTTGGGAACTGGGTGGCTTTTTTCAGGAAGGGCGACGCTGGCTGGTGCGAACCTTGGAGGGAACACAGGCGTCGGTTTCACGCCAGCGGGGACAAGCTCTGCTGGCGGCGGCCGATCTGTCCTCAGCCATTTCCGATTTTGGCTATGGATTACAGTGTGCCCGGCAAGCGCAAGGGATGTTTCAGCAGCTTGGCGATTGGCAGAAGGAGATTGACGCTCGCTTGATGTATTGCGATCTGGCTCGCTACGCTGGGCAACTCACGCATCTGCAAACAGAGATCGAAGAAGCGTTACAGATGGCGGAACAAATAGCCTATACGGCAGGAATAGCAAAAGGCAACCAGTTACTGGCAATCAACATCGTTTATACCACAGGCGACGTTGAGGCTGCTATTCCATATGAGCTGCGAAGTGTTGCTCTGTGGCGCAAACTCCAAACACCGTTTGAACTGGCGACGGCTCTCAACTTGTTGGGCGCAGACCTGTTGGAAATCCACAATTACGAGGCGGCGAGACAGGTATTGCTTGAGTGCCGGGACATTTACCGGTCGCTGGGATATGAGCGTGGTGTTGCCCTTGCCCTACAAAACCTGGGAGAAATCGCTTACAGGCTGGGGGAATATATGAGTGCCAGGGAAACACTCCGCGAATCGCTGCGTATTCGCCACGATTTGGGACTGCCACGAGGTTATCCTTATTCATTTGAGGCACTTGCTCTGGTTAATGAAGGTGAAGAACACGATGCGCGAGCCATTCAACTCTGGGCGGCCGCCGGAACCCTGCGCGTTCACATTGGAGCGCCGCTTGAACAAATTGCCCAGAAAGACCACGCCGCTGCGTTGGCTCGGCTGCGAACTCGGCTTGGGGATGTTGTGTTTGAATTGGAATGGGCGAAAGGGGCGACGATGACTACAGAGCAAGCCATTACGCTTGCATTGAGTTGAGCTATTGGTCATATTGTGCGCGGCTTGTGGTCGAATGGCTGCTCCGGGCTCTCTTTCTGGATCAACTTCTGCCCTTAACCAACTATAGGGGCGATAGGAAAACGGCCGTTTTTCACCCCAATTTTGCCCAAACCACTTTGACAGCCCCCTGTGAGCGTGTTATACTTCCAGCCGTTGTTTGTAGGGGCTTTAGGGTTCCACAAGCAAAATGTGTTACCAAACAGGTATAGCAAAACTCTCCAGGTTTTGGAGGGATGGCAGAGTGGACGATTGCGACGGTCTTGAAAACCGTAGTGGGTGCAAGCTCACCGAGGGTTCGAATCCCTCTCCCTCCGCTCTACCGCGTTAACAACTAAGCTCCCTACAGGTGAGGGGAGGTGCCAGAGTGGTCGAATGGGGCCGCCTGCTAAGCGGTTAACGGCCGTTAAAAGTCGTTCATGGGTTCGAATCCCATCCTCCCCGCCTCTTTTTTTGTTAGCAAAATCTTGTCAAAGTTGGCAACATGCGCTATCATACGGGAGTTATGTTAAATAAATGCGCCCTTAGCTCAGTGGATTAGAGCGTCTGGCTACGAACCAGAAGGTCGGGAGTTCGACTCTCTCAGGGCGTACCAAATATTTCAAGACAAAGCCAGGTTATTAGAACCTGGCTTTTTTTGTCTGTACTTCTTTAGGCGAGATTGGAGATTGGGGATTGGAGATTCATAAATCTCCAATCCCCAACAATGACCATCAAACCGCCTGACAAGTCGGGCAGTAATAAAGCCGTCGGCCGCCCAGGGTTTCTTTGACAATGGGCGTGCCGCATTGGTAGCAGGGGTGGTCATCACGGTTGAACACCCAAAAACGATAGTCGCGGTAAGCAACGCCCTGGGCTTTGAGCCTTTCTGCCAAAACCAAGTCATTGGTGATGCCGTGTGTGCGGTATGATTGCCAGGTGAGATTTTGGCAAGCGGCGGCTAGTGCGTCTAGCTGGGCTGGGGTGCAATCTTTGGGGCGCAAGCTGGGGTGCAGCTTGCTGACAAACAAAATTTCGCTGCGGAGGTAGTTGCCCAGCCCAGCCAGGAATTGCTGGTCAAGAAGGAGGGCGGTGAGGGAACGGCCGTTAAACCGCCCGTCTGCCAATCGTTTCCGAATCACCCCCACCGTTGTTGTTTCATGCAGCAAATCCGGCCCGATGCGGCTGATAAACGGGTGGGCTTCAATTTCCCCCTCACGCAGCACCTCAATTTCTGAGGCACTGTAGAGTAGCGCTGACTGTGCGGCGTTGTGGATGGCAAGCCGCAGTTGGCGGGTGGTATCGGGCAGCGTCCCCGCCCGACTGATTTGCCAAATGCCATAAAGCTGGTTGTGGCTGTAAATGGCAAGCCCGTTGGCAAAGCGCGTCACCATTGCCTTGCCATAGGTGTCAACGGCCGTTACTGTCACCCCCGTCAACTGTGATTCATACGGTTTCAACACCGCAAAGGCGAAAAAAACGGCCGTTGTCGGCCGGCCTACAATCGCCCCCGCTACCTTGTCGGCAGCTAATCTGATTTCTGGTCCTTCTGGCATATGAGTGGTTGGAGATTGGAGATTGGAGATTGACCAGGGTTCACAATCTCCAATCTCCAATCGCTAATTACGGTAACTGCCGATGAATATACCGTCCCCGCCCCTTCTCCGCCAAGCAGCGGTCGCCGTCAATAATGAGTTCCCCCCGCGAAAACACCTTTTGGATGCGCCCCACCATTTCCATCCCTTCATATGCTACCCAGTCGGTAGACATGTGGGAGTTGGCGGCTCCCAGCGTCCAGGTGGCGGTGGGGTCGAGCAACACAATGTCGGCATCCAGTCCCGGCAGCAACGCCCCTTTTTGCGCCATGCCAAACGTTCGCGCTGGGTTGGTGGCAACCAGCTCCACAAAGCGGGGCAGGGAAATGCGCCCCTGGGCGACCCCTGCGCTATAGAGCAGGTGGAAGCGGGGTTCAATGCCGGGCAAGCCGTTGGGGCAAAGGTCAAAGCGGTCTTTGCCATACAGCTTGGCCTCCCAACTATAGGCGGCATCGTCGGAAGTGACCTGGGATAAACGGCCGTCTTTCAACCCCCGCCACAGTGCCGCCTGCGCCGCCTCATCCCGCAGCGGCGGCGAGCAAATCCACTTCAGCGCGTCCGGCTCCTCCAGCACGGCTTCGGTGAAAAAAAGATAGTGGGTGCAGGTTTCGCCAATCACGTCTATCCCTTCCGCCCGCGCCTGGGCAATCATTTCCACGCCGCCGGGGGTGGTCATGTGGACAATAAACAGCCGTCCACCCACGTCACGCACCATGTTGATGCAGTTGCGAACGGCCGTATCTTCCACAAGCTGCGGTTTGCTGCGGGCGTGGTAGACCGAACTGGTGAGGCCATTGTCCAGACAGCGGGCAATTCCGGCCTCCGCCAAATCGTTGTCTTCGGCGTGAACCAGCAGCATTCCCCCCGCGTCGCGCAGGGCGGCCAAAATGCGCCGCAGATCCGGCTCCTCCATCAGTAATCCCTCGGCGCGGTAGGTCATGTAGCATTTGATGGTGGGCGAACCCGCCGCCACCACCTCCCTGATTTCGCCAATGGTGCGGTCGGTGGGATCGGTGATGGTGGGGTGAACCCCCCAATCAATGAGAGCTTTGCCGGCCGCTTCGTTGTGCTTGGCTTCCAGTGTACTCATCAGCGTGGCTCCCTTTTCCTGGTTGGAAAAATCTATGACGCTGGTGGTGCCGCCAAAGGCAGCAGCCAGGGTGCCGGTGTAATAGTCGTGGACGCTGATGGTGTTCATGAACACGTCGTTGAAGTGAACGTGGGTGTCTACGCCACCGGGCAGCACCAGCAGCCCGCTGGCATCTACCACCTGGTCGGCGGGGTAATCGGCCAACTGGCCGATGGCGCGAATGGTCTCGCCGTCAATGAGGATGTCTTGCTGGGTGACGGTGTGGCCGATAACGGCCGTTCCGCCCCGAATAACAGTTGTTGGCATGGTCAATTCCTTGCATAAAACAATGTGACTAAAGTCAGGAGGTAGTGTCTATTACATTGGGCAACACAAATTCTACTGGAGTGTACTGGCTCAGACAATCACTGTTACCGGATTGTTTTTTAACCTCTGTATTGGAAGCTGGGTGACTGCTACAAATTTCTTCAAATGTAGGCTGTGCTTGCTATCAGAGATGTATTAACCCAGGTAGCAGTTACCCGTTTTAACTTTCCCCCCTTACGTTTGATATTTTGGTAAAATATGGCAACAATTAGGTTGTTAAGGTAAGCAGACAAAGGCTGTTTCGTTGTTGAGGGCTGTATTTGGTAACTTAAGCGAAATTAGCCAACCAGGACGTAAATCCCGCGATAGCAAGCGACATTTGCGCTGAAAAAGGAGTTTTCCTCATGATGGAAGAGTTGTTAAAGGTCATTCTCGGCGGAGGGGATGCGCCCGCCCAGCAGAGCGGGCAAGATCCGTTGGCTGATTTGATTGGTGCCGTGTTGGGTGGTGGGGCAGCGCAGCCAGCGCCAGAACCGCAGCCGCTTCCCAGCAGCAGCGATCCCCTTTCAGAGCTTATTAAAGGGGTGTTGGGTGGTGAACCGGGGGCAGAGCAGTCATCAAGCGGCAGTACGATTATTGATATTCTTGGCTCCATTTTGGGCGGCGGCCGGCCGGGCGGGCAGAATAACAGCTTCTTGCAGCCCATTGCCGAGGCGTTGGCCGACAAGCTGGGTATTTCGCCGCAGGTAGCGCTCATTGTCATCAACCTGGCGATCACGCTGCTGCTCTCACGCCGTAAGGAACAGGCAGCGGAAGCTGCGCCCAGTGATTCTGCCCGTCGTGGTGGTACGTCCGGCCAGCAGGACGGGTTTGATCTGGATGATTTGTTAGACAAGAATTATCTTCAGGCAACCGGCGCCACAACCCAGTTGGCTCGCCAAACGGGCATGAGTGAAGACCAGGCTACAGAGAGTTTGCAAGAAGCCTTGCTGCTGTTGAACCGTCAGACCCAGTCAGCGACTGGGCGACGTGCTGCCAGGCAGAAGAGTGGGCTGGATCATCTACTGGATAGTTGGGAAGATTGATAGGGAGTTGTGATTGGAAAGGAGGGTATGATGTCACATTCTTCACCTGCTGAACATGCTGATCGAGATGTGATCAAGGCGGTGCTGCCGGCCGTTGTTCAGATTGTGGCCTTGCAGCAGCAACTCTTTGGCAATATGTCCTCGGTCTGGACGGGGTCGGGGACGATTATTGACCCCAGTGGGATTATTTTAACCAACTGCCACGTGGCTAACCCCAGGGCTATGGGAATGCCCGCGCCGCAGGCCGACAGGTTGGGGGTTGCTATTACCGAACGGTCTGACGAGCCGCCGGTGTTGAGCTATTTTGCGGAAATTGTGGTACAGGCACCGGAACTGGATATAGCGGTGCTGCGAATTGTGGAGGGGTTAGATCGGAAGCCCATTCGCAAGTTGAATTTGCCTGCGTTACAGATTGGCGATTCGGATAGTTTGGAATTGGGCGATATGCTGTCAATTTTTGGTTTTCCGGGAATTGGCGGCGAGACGGTGACGTTTACCAGCGGCAGTGTGGCTGGGTTTACCAGTGAAAAGCCGATTCAGGCGCGGCGTGCCTGGATTAAGACGGATGCGACGATTGCGGGTGGGAATAGTGGGGGAACGGCCGTTAATTCCGATGGCGAACTCGTTGGTATTCCTACCCAGGCCGCTGCTGGGGCTGGCATTACCCCCGTAGACGCTCGTCCCGTGGTGGACACCAACCGGGATGGCCGCATTGACCAGCGTGATACCCCTATGGCAATTGGTGGTTTTATCAACGGGTTGCGCCCGGTTAACCTTGCCAGGCCGCTGCTGCAAAAGGCTGGTATCAACATCACCGCTGGTCGTGCTGCGGCTCCGGCTGCCAGCAAGCCCGCCCCCAGCGGCCGCAGTACGGCACCAACTCGCCCTGCCACTACGCCCACAAAACCTACCCCACCCAAACCAGCCGCACCAAAGCCGGCCGTAGCTGCCCCCACCATCTCGAATTTAGCTTTTAGCAGCCGTGTTGCCAGTGACGGCCGGCCGATCAACCCCACCAATGCCATTGTTAGCAAGCTGCGCCAGCTTTTTGTTAGCTTTGATTTTGATGGTATGCGTAACAGCACCCTTTGGGGGCAGGTATGGTCGGTGAACGGGCAGGTGGTGCAAAAGCTGGAAGGGAAGTGGGAAGATGGTCCGCGTGGGCGCAAGGTGCTGTCGCTTTCGTCCAACCAGGGCTATTTGCCAGATGGCGAATACCACCTCGCCGTGACCTATCGCACCCAGATTTTGGCCGAGGGCAAGGTGATGGTAGGTCAGGTGGTTGACGATACCGATATTGAGATTTCGGGTCAGGTTGTTGATCAATACACCGGGCGTGGCATTGAAGGGGCACTGCTGATTGTGCTAAAGCCCGGCGTTCGTGCCAACGACTTTGTGCAGCGGCAAGATAAGGAAATGTCGCTTACATCGGCACGTACCGACAAGCAAGGCCGTTTTACGCTGCCCAAGCAGTTGCCCAAGGGGAATGCGTATGGGTTGGTGGCGGTTGCCAGGGGGTATCGGGATGTGGCGATTGATGGGGCGCTGCGTATTAGTGCCGATGCGCCGGAGAAGGCGGTGATTAACCCGCTGCCGTTAATGCGGGAATAAAAATAACTTGGGATTTAGAAGTTCAACTTCTGAGAGAAGTTGAACTTCTGGAACTGCAAAGTTATTGAGGATTGCATAAATTACGCTAGAAGTTCAACTTCTGAGAGAAGTTGAACTTCTAAATGGGCAAGTTGTTTAATTTCCATTCCTGAATGGAGATTGGAGATTGATGATTGGTTTCCAATCTCCAATCTCTAACCTCCAGGAATGGTCTTATGGTTGTGTGCCGCCAGTTAATTGGCCTAACAGCTCCAAATCAGCGCGTAGTGCTTCCAGTTCAGCCCCATAGGTAGCCCAGTCGCCTTCGCGTTGGGCGGCTTCGGCGGCCAGGAAGTGGTTGTTGGCTGACTGGACGGTGTTTTGCACCAGGGTATCCAGTTCGGCGGCTCCTGTAATGCTGCCTTCGGGGACGGTGATGGTAGTGGTATCGGTTTCGGGAGAAACGGCCGTTTCTCCCCCTGCCTGTGCTGCTGCTGCCGCTGCATCCGCTGCCGCTGCATTTGCCACCGCCGCCGCTTCATCTGCATCTCCCTGAATTAGCGATGCTAACGCCGCTTGCAGCGTTTCCTCCATTGCCACTTCGGAATTATTTGCCACAATCACCCGCTTCAGTTCCGGCAGAGCACTTGTTTCTGAAAGCAGATAAACCGGCTCCACGTAAAGGAAGCTATCCTGGAACGGGATTACTAGCAAATTGCCGCGAATGACCTGCGAACCGCGCTGATCCCACAGCGAGAACTGCTGCGAAATCGAAGGTTCCTGGTCAATGCGCCCCTCAATTTGGATGGGGCCAAAGATGAGTTCCTGCTTGGGCAGTTCATAAACAATCAGTTGGCCGTAGTTGGGCGGGTCGTTGCGGGCGGCCAGCCAGGCTACCATGTTCTTTTTCTCGGCGGGAGTGTAAGGCTGGATGAGCAGATATTCCGGGGTGGTTTCGCCCGGCAGCGGCAGGATGACGTAGTAGGGTTCCAGTGCCTGCTCGCTGTCGGTCAGGATTTCGGTGGGTAGCTGCCACAAATCTTCCTTGTTGTAGAAGACCCGCTCGTCGGTCATGTGATAGGTGAGATATTGCTGGGTTTGCACGCGGAACAGGTCTTCGGGGTAGCGGATGTGGGTTTGCAGATCGGCCGGCATTTCGCTGAGATCGTGGAAGACACCGGGGAAGGCGGCGTTATAGGCTTGGATGAGCGGGTCGTTGGGGTCGGCCAGGTAGTAGGTAACGGTGCCGTTGTAGGCATCAATGGTGATTTTGGCGGCGTTGCGGATGTAGTTGAAGCCGTTGCTGGTGGGGGTGGCGTAGGGGAAGTTGGCGGAAAGGGTGTAGGCGTCGAGCATCCAGATTAAACGGCCGTTTACCAGCACCAGATACGGGTCACTATCCATCACCAAAAACGGCGTAATTTCCCGCACCCGGTTGCGAATCTGGCGGTGCATTTGCACCCGCGTACCATTGTCAATCTCATTACTCAGCAGCACATTGGCATCACTCAGCCGCAGGGCAAAGGCAATGCGCTTGAAAAGCGAATCCAGCAGCACGCCGCCGCTGCCCTCATAGCTGCTGTACACATTCTGGTTGCCGCTGGGATAGCTAAATTCCTCTAGCCCGCTGCCGACAAAAACAATGTCATTGGTTTGCTCGCCATAATAAATTTCCGGGCGCGTGACCTCAAGATCCACATTGCTCTTGGGCGGCAAATCCTGGATAAAGAATTCAGGCTGCCCGTCGGGCGTAAAGCGGTCAACGGGGTTCATAACAATTCCGTAGCCGTGGGTGAATTCCAGATTCAGGTTGACCCACGAGGGAGCCGCCAACTTGGTTTTGTCCAGTTCACGGCCGGCCAGCATCACCTGCCGTATTTGTCCATTAATTTCGTAACGGTCAATGTCAATGCCGCTAAATTCATAGTAGGGTCGCAGTGCCTGAAGCTGTTCGTAGGTGGATTGCAACGGCCGATAATCCCACAGCCGAATGTTGTTGAACAGTTCGCGGTTGGCAGCTACTTTTTGGCTGTCAATGGTGCCGGTGGCGGCAAACTGGCGCGTTTCAATTTTGTCCAGGTCAAAGGCGCGGCGGGTAAATTCGATGTTGTAGGCAATATACGGCCGTTCCCGATCAATTTCATTTGGCTCCACCACATACCGCTGCAAAATGCCCGGATATAGCCCGGCAATGAGAATGGTTGAGAGCAGCCAAAGGGCGGCGGTGGCAATTAACGGCCGTAAACTCACCCGAAACATCAACAGCAGCAGCGACAACCCTGCCAGCACCATAAAGATAAACTGTGCATACAGCCCATAGCGCGAGGCAAACATATCGGTGTAGCTGGCACCAAACACCACCCCTCGCGGCGAATACAGCATCCCCAGCAAATCCAGAATATAGCCGCCTGCCCAAATAAGCAGGAATATGCCCCCTAGAAAGGCCACATGGCGGCGGAAATGAACTTGCTTAAGCGGCTCCCACGCCCCCGTTTGAATATCAGGCAGATGGTTAATGACGTAGATGGGAATGACGCCTAGCAAGGATACAAAGAGCAGAGCCATGGCCCAACCATGCAGAAAGTTGTAAATGGGTAGGTCGAAAAGATAAAAGCTAACGTCGAGGTTAAAAATAGGGTCGGCCAGGCCAAAGGGGACGCGGTAGGCCTGGCGGAGAAAGTCGAGCCATTGATTGCCAACAGCAGCGGCAAACAAAAACCCCAATACCACGGCAATGCCATTGAGTAGCCAAGGAACCCCGCGCAAATTGAGAAATTGGGGTAGAAAGGGCGAAGTTTCCTGAATGGCTTTACGGCGGGCGAGGCGGAAATTGATTAACAGTGTCCCAGTGGCGACGACAAAACCTGCTCCAAAAACAATCAGCCAAATCGTCCATTGCCGCAGCCACACGTTGCTATATTGGACGCTGTTGAACCACAGCCATTCGGTGTAGGTGTTGACAAACCAACTAAAGCTAAACAGCAAAACCAGCAAGATCCCAATAAGCCAAAGCATACGGGTAAAGCGGGGATTGCTGAGCGGATTTTGCAAGGGCGGCCGGCCGTTTCCGTCCCCTCCATGCTCATCTCGATCCCAACCCGCTTCCTCCATTGCCCGACGGAAGACTTCGGGAATGTCATCACGGTTGTTCATAAGCTGGTTCTCCTCATATCAGTTGCAGGTAGTAAATGGTAGATATACCCTGTAAAGGGATAAACAGACATTTTCCCGGATATTGGCGATTAGAGAAATGCCCTAATCGCCAATCCCTTATTAATGTTTGGTTAAGACGTTTACTGCTTATTTTAGTCCATTTCTTTGGAAAGGCGTAAAAATGAGACGGCTATCATAATTTTTTTGCCCGGCGAGCGCCGTTTGTTTGCGGGAATGTTGCCGAAAATAAAATCACCCCGCCACGATTTGGGGATCGGGCGGGGTGGATGGTAGACCTTTGGCTCTCAGGCTGGCTATCTTTATAACCAGAAATTTGATCTACACAGTGTACTTGGGTAGTACTTTAGTACTATACACTAAAACCATTAAAATGTTTCTTAAGAAAACGGCCGTTTTCTAAAAAACCCCATTTTATCTTACTGATTCCGAACAAGCGGCAGGTAAATGTCAAAAAAGGGTTGTGGCCCAGGCAGAACAAGGGTGCGGACTTCATTACTGGCTTGCCCTGAAGCCACATAAGCGGTGTTGTTGAGCGTAGAAATCGAGCCAACAACAACATCATCAATATACCAGCCGTCAGCTGAAACAAGGCTGTCGGTTCCCAAACGAAAGCGGATTTGTACGGTTTGCCCGGCAAAGGCGGCCAAATCAATTTGGCTCTCTTGGTATTTTAGGCTGTAGCCCGTAAAGGCAGAGCGGCCGGCGAGTGGGTTATCCCAATCAGGGTCAATGGCGCTACTGTAGCCGTTGAGGATGAAGGAGGTGCCTAAATCCGCCCAGGTGCTGCCGTTGTCGTTGGAGATTTCCACTACGCCACCGTCATAATTGGCTTCAAGGTTATAAGCGTGCCAAAAGCTAAGGGCAAAGTTGTTGCCAAGAGGCTGGGGAACAGAGAGCAGCAGGTATTGGTCGCTGATTTCTGCAAGGTTGGGGGCAAACCAGTTATGGATTGGTGAATGTGGGTAGGTGTCTACCAGTTGCCAGTCCACGTTGGCACTGTTGGGGTCATGGGCAACATCCCAATGTGTGATGTCGTTTTCCAGATTATCGTTTACCACAAGGGTGGAGGTAGGGTATTGGTTGTCGAGGCGTACGGCAAGGGTAGCGGTAAAACGGCCGTTTGCGTCCAGTGGCGGCACACTCCATTGGGCAACCCCGTCGCTAATCACCCCATTGCCGCTGATGGAGCCAGCTACATAGCTGGTGCCGGCCGGAATGGTGTCGGTCATTGTTTGACTGGGCAGCAGTACGGTACCGATGTTGTCATAAGTCAGCGTGTAGGTGATGCTGCTGCCGGGGGTGATGGTGGATGATGAGGCGGTTTTGTGAAAAACGGCCGTTGGGATATTCATCTTCGCTTCAATCCAATCCGTAAAGCGAGAAACACGACTATAGACACCGGGGAAGCCCGGTGCCGCACACCCTTCACCCCAACTCACCACCCCTGCCTGCTGCCAGCTTTGGCTGGTAGTGTCAAACCACGCCAGCGGCCCCCCACTGTCTCCCTGGCAAGAATCTTTTCCCCCTTCATACAGCCCGGCGCACAGCATATTGTCGGTGATATCACCATTATAGGAAGCGTTGCAGGCTACATTGGACACAATGGGTACTTCAACCTGCTGGAGCTGTGCCGGAAAGCTGTAGCCACCAGGCTCAGGTTGCGCCAGCGTGTTGCCCCAGCCAGTGATAGTGGCGTTTTCCCCGGTCAAATTACCCACATCGGCGGCGGGCAAGGCAATCGTAGCAACTTCTAGTCCCCCGGCCGTTGGCCCCAGCGTAACCGGTTCGGTCAACCGTAGTAGGGCAATGTCGTTGTCGGCTGTAACAGGGTCATAATCGGGGTGCATGGTGATGGTGGTCAGCGTTCGCTGCTGAAACCCTGCTTCCGGCGTTGCCAGGTTTTGAATGCCAGCCACAATGTCAATCATTGCAGGGGTGACTCCTTCCACACAATGGGCGGCCGTTAATACCCAATAGGGATGAATGAGCGACCCACCACAAAATTGATTGTTGTAGAGATCAACAGCTCCACTATTAACCAATGCCACCTGCCACGGCCAGTCACCAGGCAGGGCATCTTCACCACCCACAATATTGGGGACGGCTGGCGGCGGGGGGCTGGCCTGCGTTAATGGAATACTTGCCCACAGGAGCAGCGGTAGCAAAATAAATACAATGATCCACTGGCTTTTCAAATGTTTGTTTTTCATCTGACAACTCCTCGAACTATTGAGTAAGCATAACATGGTGGCAAAAAACTGACAAAAAAAATACCCGGCCTTAAAACGAGGCCGGGTATTTATAATCTTGACCAAATGAGATCTAATGGAATTCCCAGTAGGCCGGCGAGCGCCACAGGTTGGACAGCAGCAGCTCGCGGATTGCCATCAGCTCTTTGGGCAGCCGGTCATATAGCTTGACAAAGAGCGCTTCGTGAGAAACGACCTCTTCTTTCCACCTTTCCACGTCAACCGACATAACGGCCTGGAATTCTTCGTGGGTGAAATCGGAGCCACTCCAATCGAAGTCAATGTAGCGGGGCATCCAGCCGATGGGGCTTTCCACGGCCACGGCATGGCCGTGGGCACGTTCGATGATCCATTTGAGAACGCGCATGTTTTCGCCAAAGCCCGGCCACAGCCAACGGCCGTTTTCATCCTTGCGGAACCAGTTCACACAGAAAATACGGGGAGGGTTGGGAATCGTCCGGCCAAAACGGAGCCAATGGTTAAAGTAGCTTGCCATGTGGTAGCCAGCAAACGGCAGCATCGCCAGCGGGTCACGACGCACCTGGCCGACCGCCCCCGTCGCCGCTGCCGTCGTTTCCGACCCCAGCGTTGCGCCAGCATATAGCCCGTACTGCCAGTTAAACGCCTGGTAAACCAGCGGAATGGTGTCGCTGCGCCGTCCGCCAAAAATAATCGCCTTGATCGGTACCCCATCCGGATTTTCCCATTCCGGGTCAATAACGGGGCATTGGCTGGCGGGAGCAGTGAAGCGTGCATTGGGGTGAGCCGCCTTGCGCCCACTGCCGGGTGTCCACGCCTGCCCCAGCCAGTCAATGGCCGAAGCCGGTGGCTCATCCGTCATTCCTTCCCACCACACATCCCCCTCAGGAGTCAGCGCCACGTTGGTAAAGATGGCGTTGCGGCTGCACGATTCCATGGCACTGGCGTTGGTTTTATAGGAGGTGCCGGGTGCTACGCCAAAAAAGCCCATTTCCGGGTTGATGGCACGAAGCTCACCTTGGTCGTTGGGTTTAATCCAAGCAATATCATCACCAACGGTGGTAATTTTCCACCCTGCCATCCCTTCCGGCGGAGCCAGCATGGCAAAGTTGGTTTTACCACAGGCACTGGGGAAGGCGGCCGCAACGTAGGTTTTTTCCCCGTCAGGGTCTTCGGCTCCCAGAATGAGCATGTGTTCGGCCAGCCACCCTTCATCGTGGGCGATTTTGGAGGCGATGCGGAGGGCGAGGCATTTTTTGCCCAGCAGGGCGTTGCCGCCATAACCGCTGCCATAAGACCAAATGGCGCGTTCTTCGGGGAAGTGGACGATGTATTTGTTGTCCTTGTTGCACGGCCAGGCCACATCTTCCTGCCCCGGTTCCAGCGGAGCGCCCACGGAATGGACGCAGGGGACAAAATCACCATCAGTGCCAAGAACGTCCCAAACGGCCGTTCCCACCCGCGTCATAATGTGCATATTCACCACCACATACGCCGAATCCGTCAGCTCAATGCCAATTTGCGCCAGCGGCGACGACAGCGGCCCCATGCTAAATGGAACCACATACATCGTCCGCCCACGCATAGACCCCGCAAAAAGCCCGTCCAGCGTCGCGTGCATCTCCTTCGGGTCAACCCAGTTGTTCGTCGGCCCCGCATCCTCCTTGCTCAAGCTGCAAATAAAGGTGCGGTCTTCCACCCGCGCCACATCGCCAGGATCCGAACGCGCCAAAAAGCTGTTTGGCCGCAGCGTCTCATTCAGCTTAATAAACGTGCCGCTGGCAACCAGGGTATTCGCCATCGTCTGGTACTCTTCAGCCGAGCCATCGCAAAAATAAACTGCGTCCGGCTGGCAAAGAGCCACCATTTCCTGAAGCCAATTTTTAATATTTGTGTGCTGTAGGTTCGTGGGAAATTCCATATTGTTCTCCAATGATGATGCAAACGCTTGGTTCACATTCTAAATAAGCGTTTGCACATATTACGTCTGTTTGAGCAGCGGGCGGGCTGCAAGAGTCCTTTGCGGTTCATCCAATACTTGAAAAAGCCACAATCTTGCCCGCCCACTCTAAGCCTTGTGCGCTACCTGTCAATTTAATCCTCAAGCGGAGAAAATGTAATTCGTTGATCCCCATTATCACTCTGAAGATATAATAGATTATCCTGTAAAGAATAAGTTGTGGCTTCTGTGAATGCAAAAGCAAATTCCTTTTCTAATTCAGGATAAACACACCCCTCAGTGTCCATAATGATTTTCAAATTGGTAAAGATTGCCCCGCTTTGAGCCGTCAATGTTCCCCAAATTTCCCAATTATTACACCCTGTATATCCGTGAACGTTTTCTGGTGTAAGAAATAAGGTTAGTCGCATGTCCTCTGGAAACGGCTCTCCGTTTAACTCGACTAATCGCCATTTTGTATCAATTAAATCAGCACCAAGCGTAATTTTAGTATCAGGTGGTAGACCTGATGAAATATTTTGTGATTTATCAATTTGCAGGGTAACAGTAGGTTGTAGAGGGGCTTCTACAGTAGATTCAACAATTGTTGGTGTTATATTCATTGCAACCCTCTGAACATTGCAACCAGTTATAGACCCAAGCATTGTAATGGCAGTGGCCAATTGAATAAACTTGATAAAAATTTTCATTATTGCCTCCATTACGAGACAGGAACAATAGCAAAGTCGAATTCTCCAATTCTTTTCGAAGTTGTTTCGTTAAACCCAATGACAGGGCGAATAAGGTATGTGTAATTATTATTCACATCACCAACGCCCACCGAGCTATTAAACCCGACAACAGATTTCTTATATCTATTTACCAAGTTTGACGAACTGGGCGTGAAATACGGAGAGGTCGAGCGATAAACGGCATGACCACAAATATTATCTGGATTTGTCCAACTAAGTCGCACTTGACCACTATTTAGACTTCCTGATAGATTTGGTGTCGAGGGACTGACAGGGCTCCGCAAAATGCACAAATTAAGAATATCAACAAAATTGATAGGCATATAGGTTGCTTGGTTAGTGCCTTGAATTTGCCCAAGTTGTGTACCGTAAGCAGTATTGCCAGAGAACCAAGGACCCCCACTGTCTCCTACCTCAGCTAAATCTTCCATTGTATTATCAACCAAAATGCGTAGTAGCCCATTGACTATTTTGCTAATAATTGTGCCACATCCATAACCGGTTGTTTGACCATATTTACAAACAGTTTCTCCAATCATCTGATCGTTATAGGGTCTCAAGTCAATTACCAATAAATTATTTGAGCCATCGAATATAAAAGGCTTTACTGTATAAGTCGCTGGAAGATGCCATTGAATGTCATAGTTGCCACTATCTGTCCCTGCGACAAAGGGTAAATTAACACCTAAATAATCTTTGGTGTCAGGGGAATGTCCAGTTGTTGTAAGACCAATGCTGCCAGTAGACTCACTCATCACGGAAAAACCAGAAGTGCTAAAGTTTGTCAGCCCTGTTGAATTTAGCTTTAGGCCGCCGTGAATATCGGCTGTATTTGAAACATGAGCATATTGCTCAATAAGAACGACATATTTAGATAAAAGTACTTGCTTATTTGCCAAGAAAGTTCGTAGGTTTTCAATGTTTGCTAAACGTAATTCTACACGATTGGTCTTTACATTCACTCGTTGATTAGCTTCGCTACTAAATTCTTGAACTAACTCCCAAGTTGTAGCTTGAATTTCTTCTAATTCGCGCAAAGAAACCGCCACATGGCGGATATCAACAACATCCATGAGTGCATCACTCATGGGGTATGAGTGTAAGGCTTCTTGCCCTCTTTCCGTAAATTGGACAACCACCTTAAACGTTGGATCATGTTCCAGCCACAAGCCAGCAAACGTTTCCAGAGTTTGAATCTCTCGGTAAATAACTCGCATTTCTTCCTGCAAAGCTAACCGCCGCCTAGCTTCTTCAACTCCAGTTCTATGAAAGTCTGCATATTGAACAGCCTTATCTACAATTACCCCATCTGTTTTAGATGGGGTTGTGGTAGGTTGTGATGGTTCTCTTTTTTGCAGAGTTAAGGCACGGTTGGGCGTTTCTGCAAACAAAATTTGCCTAGTGGGAGAATATGATAATAACAAAAATATGGTAGCGGAAAGTAAAGAGAGGAAGCGTTGAACTCTCCTGAACTTCATGGTAAATACCTCCTTTTGCTTTCAAACTTCATACAAAAGTCGAGTTTAGCACTGGCAAATGATGCGAAAGGTGACAAAGGACATGTTTTTAGCCGCACGTTGTCACTTGATAGCCGCAACCTTTACCGGGATGCCGCTAAAAGCCGCATTTCCTGTAAGTGTATCAACCAAATGGTCGTCTGTCAGATCGTTTAAGCTAACCCCCGAATGGGCTTGCGCTGTTTGCAACTGTACCCCTCTGCGTCCATGCCCCCAGCCGTGGGGCATGGAAACCACACCGGGCATGATGTCGCTGCTAATTTCAACGGGCAGCCGCACCGCACCGACCCGCGAACAAACCTCCACCTCGTCACCGTCGGCGATGTGGCGCGGGGCGGCATCGGCGGGGTTCATTAGCACGGTGCAGCGGTTTTTGCCGCGCACCAGCCGGGGGCTGTTGTGCATCCAGGAGTTGTTGCTGCGGAGGTCGCGTCGGCCGATCAGCGTCAGATGCGTTCCGTTGGCCGATGCCTCATTCAGCCACTGCCCCAGTCGGGGCAAATCCGCCAGCATGGGTTCCGGGGCAAGCTGGATGCGTTTATCGGCCGTTGCTAGTCGCCACGGCAGGCAAGGGCGCAGTGGCCCCAGGTCTACCCCGTGGGGCTGGCTTTTCAGACGGCGCACCGTCAGCCCGTTGCCCTTTTCATCCCGCTGTTTCTTGCCGCCCCAGCTTCCATACGGCCCAAAACGCAGCCCCAGGTCAATGATCTGGTCGGGGCGCAGACGCCGCTCTAGGTCAAATTTGGAAGGTGGCCGCTGTTTGGAGTTAGTGGCCTCCAGCCGCAGCCGCAGTTCGCGCAAAATCTCCCAATCTTGTTTCATCCCCTCGGCGGGAGAGAAGAGAGCGGGAGAGTATTTGGCGCTGTTGCGCACAGCAAACATGTGGAACACCACGTCGTACTGGTCGGTTTCCAGCCCGGTGGCCGGGGGCAAAATGATGTTGGCGTGGCGGGTGGTTTCGTTGAGGTAGATGTCGATGCTGACCATGTAGTCTAGCCCAGCCAGCGCCTGGTCAAGCTGGCTGCCGTTGGGGGTGGACAAAACGGGGTTGCCCGCCATCGTCACCAGCGCCTTGATCTGTCCCTCACCTTCGGTCAGGATTTCTTCGGCCATGGCGGCCACGGGCAGCTCGCCGTTGAATTCGGGGAGCTGGCGGACGCGGCTGTGCCAACGGCCGTTTGCGCCAGTGCGCCCCATCATCGTTGTCAGCCCTACCACGTCCACGGCTGGCAGGGTAAACATTGCCCCGCCGGGGGCGTCGAAGTTGCCACTGATGATGTTGAGGGCGTTGATGAGCCATTGGCAAAGGCCACCAAAGGGTTGGGTAGAAACCCCCATACGACCGTAACAAACGGCCGTTTTTGCCCCCGCAAACTCCCTTGCCAACTGCCGAATCTGCTCCGCCGGAATGCCGGTGGCCGGGGCAACAGCGTCGGGGGAGAAGGGAGAAACGGCCGTTTTTAGCCCTTCCACCCCATCGGTAAATTCCGCCAGCCGCCCCAAGTCGGCCAAGTTTTCGGCGAAAATGGTGTGGACGAGGGCGGCCAGCAGCAGGGCATCGCTGCCGGGGCGGATGAAGAGGTGGGTGTCGGCTTTAACGGCCGTTTCCGTCCGCCTCGGATCCACCACCACAAACTTTCCGCCCCGCTCCTGAATCGCCCGCAGCCGGTTCTCCACCCCCGCCGCCGTCATAATGCTGCCGTTGGAAGCCATTGGGTTGGCCCCCAAAATCAGCATAAAATCGGTGCGATCAATATCCGGAATGGGGAGCAAAAGCTGGTGGCCGAACATCTGCAGTCCGGCAAAATGGTGCGGCAGTTGGTCAACCGAGGTAGCGGAAAAGCGGCTGCGCGTCCGTAGAGCGCGAATAAAAGGCGGGCCAAACAACATGCTGCCATAATTGTGGACAGTCGGGTTGCCCGCATACACTCCCACGGCGTTGTTGCCGTGCGCCGCCTGCACCCGCTGCAAATTGGCAACCACTTCGTCAAAGGCTTCGTCCCAGCCGATTTCCTCCCAGCCGTCGTTTGTGCGTCGTAACGGACGTTTCAGCCGATCCGGGTCGTGGTAAATATCTTGCAGCGCCACCGCCTTCGGGCAAATATGCCCCCGGCTAAATTCATCGTTTTTGTCCCCCTTGATGGACAAAATCCGCTCCCCCTCATAGCTGATCTCCAGCCCGCACATCGCTTCGCACAGGTTACACGTTCGATAATGGGTTTGGGGCATCAAAACACTCCTTAAAAAATGGGAAATTATGAATTATGAATTAGGAATTATGAATTTGTAGCCCCGTAGTTGAGGTTTCCATAACTCGATTTTTAGCGCAGCGGCATACGAGCGAGGAGTAGAATCCTTGGCGACATTTACTACATTCACATGTGTTTGCTACTAACACCACGCCGCATCCCTCCCCCTTCATAATTCATAATTCATAATTCATAATTCTCCTATTTCTGCTCTGTTTTCCACGCCTGAAAATCCGCCTCAATCTCCGCGCTCCACGCCCGGTCAATTTCGCCAGGGGTGTAGCGGCCTTGGCTGAGGCGCAGCTTGCCAAAGGTGTCGCGCACGCGCACATCTTCCGAGCTTTCCACCACTTCTTGCGCCAGATGCGCTGGGATAAAAATCACCCCTGTGGGCGTTCCCAGCACCACGTCGCCGGGCAGCACGGTGGCGGCACCAATACGGATGGGCAGGTTGATCCCGGCCAGGGTGACATCGGCAATGGCGCTGGGGTCCAGCCCCCGGCAAAAGATGGCAACGTTGTCCAGCTCGCGCACCCCCTGAAAATCCCGAATGCCGCAGTGCAGCACCGCGCCCGCCTGGGTGCGCTTTTGCAGCGAGGTGGAGAGGTTGTCGCCGACAAAGGTGCCGTCCTTGATTTTGCCAAACATATCCACCACCATCACGTCGTTTTTCTCCAGCGTGTCAATGACCCAGGAGTTTTGCCCGCCGATGCGTCCTTCGGCCTTACCCGTCTCTTCCACCAAATCGTGGAAGTCGGGGCGATAGGGCAGCATCATGGCGGTGACGGCACGACCGACGAGGATGCGGTCGGGGTGGGTTTGGAACCAGTTGCCTTCAAATTGATTATGGTAGCCGTGCTTTCGCAGCACGACCCACGCTTCTTCGGTGGTGACAAGCTTCATCCGCTCCAGCAGGTCATCGGGGACGAGAGAACGGCCGTTTTTGTCACGCGGGAAAGGGATCAAGCGAGTCAATTGTTCAACCATTGTAGCAGGGGGTATGATGTTCATGACTGATTACTGATCTCCACCATCGCCTCAACAAACTGGTCAATCTCCGCCATCGTGTTGTAAAAATGGGGCGAGACGCGCAGCCCCTGGCCGCGAGCGGAGACGATGATATTGCGTTTGGCGAGTTCAGAAGCGGCCGTTTGTGGGTCAGCCGCCGCCACCATCGTAATGCCCGAACGGTGGTGCGGGTCGCGGGTGGAATAAACAGACAATCCAGCTGCGTCACAGGCGGCGTGGAGATGGTCGTTGAGGGCAATGATACGCGCCGTGATGTTGCCCATGCCAATTTCCGTCAGCAGTTCCAGCGCCCCCTTCAGGGCAAAGACACCGGGGAAGGGGGGATGCCCCGTTTCAAAAACGCGGGCGGTGTCGGCCAAATCGAGCGTGTCGTTACGCATGGCATACATGTTGCGGGCGCTGCGCCACCCGGCAATGGGGCTGCTGTATTGCGCCAGCAGCGATTGGGGAATGTACATGGCGGCGGCGTTGTAGCCGGCCGTCGGCCATTTGTAGCCGCTAAAGGTGAGAATGCTGACCGGCGTAGCCGCTACGTCAATGGGGTAGGCTCCCAGCGATTGGGTAGCATCCACGACCAGATGCACCCCCCGTTCGCGGCACAACTCGCCCAGGGCGTGAAGGTCGTGGCGGTAGCCGGTGGCGTACTGCACGTGGCTGAGAACCAGCACTTTGGTGGCCGGTGTGAGGGCTTCGGCCACGGTTTCCAGCGGCGCGGAGCCGTCGGCGGCGGTGGGCAGCAGCCGCACAGGGTATTTTTGCGCCAGCCACGGCAGGGTGACGGAGGGGAATTCTTTGTCAAAGCTGACGACTTCGCCTTCGCCAGCAAATAGCTGGGCAGCGATGTTGAGGCCGAGGGTGACGTTGGGCAGGAAGGCGATGTCGGCGGCGGGGGCGTTGATGAAGTTGGCGACGAGGGTGCGGGTTTCTTCAACGCGAGCCAGCCAGTCGTTCCAGCGGGCTTCGCCGTATTGGCTGCCTTCGTCGTAATATTGTTTGGCGGAAACGGCCGTTTTCACCGACAGCGGCGCCCCTCCAGCCGTATTCAAATACACATTTCGCTCCAAAGCAGGAAAATAGGCGCGGATTTCGTCCCAGTTAGTCATGGAAATTCCTTGGTGGCAGAGACGGGATTGGAGATTGGAGATTAATGAACCTTCACAATCTCTAATCTCCAATCTCCATCAATTATGAACGATTAATCAAATGATCAATCGCCAAAAAAATGACAAAAGCCAAAATGGTGAACAGGAGGATAGCTTGCCCCAGCGATAGCGGGATGACAATGGCAATGTGCAGCCGCGACCAAACGAGGGCGAACAAAATGATAACGGCCAGCAGGCCAATATATTTGCGTGGAATTCTCATATGCTTTGCCTCATCCCGTCTATTGAACGACGTTAGAGCCAAAAATGCAAAAAAACAGGGCGCGGAAGATATATTTTCTTCCGCGCCCTGGTGAGGCCGAGATTATTGTGTTGATATTATGGGTTCAATCAAAAATAACTTTGCAGTTCCAGAAGTTCAACTTCTCTACAGAAGTTGAACTTCTAAATCCCGGGTTATTAACGAACGAACCCGGTGGGTGAATACTTTTTACGGGCTGGTATTGCTTAAGCAGCCCACTTTTCATCTTTCTTGCCCAGTAAAATGATGGCACCCAGGGCGGCAAACCCACTCAGGCCAAGCGGGGAGAGCAGGGGAGGGAATTGAGTAAACTCATCAACCAACTCCTCACCAATATCTTCGCCCTCTTCATCCGCAGCTGGTTTTGAGTTATGCTCGGCTTCTGTTTTTTCACCTTCTTCATCGCCACCAGTGACAGTAATCGTCAAACCCTGGACTTCCTGCGCCCGATGTTCGCGCCCTTCGGTGTGTTCCAGTGTGCCATAAAGCCCTGAAGCGGACAGGATGAGAAATAAGATCACAAGTAAATAGCGAAAACTGCCTTTGGCAATAATCCCCGCAAGTGCCAGCCCCATTCCAACCGCCGATGCCGCGACGGCAACTAACTGTGAGCCGGAGGTATGCCCCATGAGGATCAATTCGACGAGCAGCATGGCAAAACCACCTGCTGTCACCAGGAGCAACAAAGAAAACAAGTTTTTCTGAACCAAATTTTGTACCGATTGCATTTTTTAAATCCTTTAAATCTCTTTCGAAGTGGTGAGCCTCAACGCTTGTGATGATAGCAAAATGAGAAAACACCGTGTTAAGCCGATACTAAAAAATGTTAAACGCAGCTTAAATTTTGACAGACTTGGGTGAGGGCTTACTTGCTGCGCCAGGTCAATGTGGCAAACTATACGCAACGGCCGTTTTTCCACCATGCCCCCGATGTACTACAATAGGAAAGAGGGCGGATGACCTTGTGGGGAAAAATGGGGCAGGCGCGGCAAGATTCACGCAAAATTCACGCCTGAAACAGCGAGTTTGCCTGAATCCGCATTTTCCGCGCCTCATTAAAAAAGCTGAAAGTGAGTTGGGTTGACGCTGCGGCTTTGGTGCATCAGCACCGCGTTGAGCAGCTCAATGGCAAGGCGCGACTCCAGCGTCACCCCCGCCCGCACCCCTACGCACGGGTCATGGCGACCTTTATCCAGCAGAAAATCAATTTCTTCCAGGTTTTTCCGCACCGACTGCTGCGGCTTGACGATGGTGGAGGTGGGCTTGAAGCCGACGCGACAAACCAGCGGCATGCCGGTGGTGATGCCACCAATCAACCCGCCGTGGCTGTTGTTCTTGTAGCCACCGCTGCGAATGGGGTCGTTGTTGTCGCTGCCGCGCCGGGAAATAACGGCCGTTCCATCTCCCACCTCACACGACTGCGCCGCGTTTAGCCCGCCTAATGTTCCCATCAGCCGCACCTTCAGGCTTTGGTACAGCGGGTCGCCCACCAGGGCTGGTACGTTGACCGCCACGACCTCCACCGCCGCTCCCAGCGAATCCCCCTCAATGCGCGTTTGTTTGATCAGCTCCCCCGCTTCCTCGGCAAATTCGGCATCCAGGGTGTGGATTTCGGACGTGGCGAGGCGGTGGGAAACGGCCGTTAACACCCCCTCATCCACCCGCTGCCCCCCCGTTTCCGCCAGCAGCCGCGCAAAATAGCCGCTCAACGTTTGCTCCGTTTTTAATGACCCCACTTGCGTAATGGCCGACAAAATGACCGTGCCAAACGTCTGCTGCAAAAACAGCCGCGCCACCGAACCGCCAATCACGTCCGAAATGGTGGAGCGGTAGCTGGAGCGACCGCCGCCGCGCACGTCCACAAACCCCCGCGACTGGTGGTACTTCACCAAATCGGTGTGGCCGGGGCGTACCTCGCCTGTCGCCCCCATAAACTGCTGGTAATGAGCCGATTTGTTGCTGGTGGAAAGAACAATCGCGCTAATCGGCTCGCCGGTGGTGTACCCTTCCTCGTACCCCGTCGTGGCAAAGTCGCTGCCCTCCACCGCCATGCGAATCACCGGCCCCGCCGTCAGTGCCTCGTGGTCGTCCTGGTAGAGGCCAGAGAGAAAAACGACCTTGTCTTTTTCATTGCGCGGCGTACCGTGGCGGTTGCTGCCTGGTCGCCGCCTGTCCAAATACGTCTGCACCTGCTGCCGCGACAGCCGCAGACCGGGCGGACAGCCAAAAATGATGGTTGTGACGGCTGGGCCATGTGATTCACCTGCCCCAGCCACGCCAAAGAGGGGGCCACCGAGAATTTCCATATGATTGGGTTGAAGGGTGTGGGGCGTGGAGAGTAGGGTGTAAAACACGCCCTACTCCCTACGCCCCACAATTAAAATCAAAAAATCGTCTCCGCAAAACGGCGCAGTGCCGCCAAATGCTCATCCGGCGTGGTGCAGCCAGCGTCCATGGTGTTGATGCTGAGGTGGGTGGCTCCGGCTTCGCGCCAGCCGGCCGCCGTGTTGCCCAGCCGCTCCAGGTCGCCGTCGCCATAGTGCAGCCGGGGTTCGATGCCGATGTCGGTGAGAGAACGGCCGTTTTCCGCCAAAAACCCATCTAGCTTATCCAACAGCTCCCGCGCTTGGTACGCCTCGCGGAAGCCCGGCATCCAGCCGTCCCCCATTTGGGCAATGCGGCGCAGCACCGCATCGGCGTGGCCGCCCATCCAGATGGGAATGGGTTGCTGCACCGGCATGGGCAGCAGGCCAGCGTCGGGAATGTTGTGCCATTCGCCGCTAAACGTCACCAGCCGTTTCGTCCACAGTTCGCGTAGCAACTGGATTTGCTCATTAACGCGCCGCCCCCGCGTGTGGAAGTTTTGGTTAAGAGCCGCGTATTCGACAGGGTTCCAGCCCACGCCAATGCCGAGCCGAAAACGGCCGTTGCACAGCACGTCCAGCGTCGCCGCCTGCTTAGCCACCAGCGCCGTCTCACGCTGCGGCAAAATCAAAATGCCGGTCGCAAACCCCAGCTTACTGGTGGCTCCTGCCATAAAGCTAAACAGCACAAACGGTTCCATAAATGCCGATTCGTGCGTATACGGCCCACTCCAACCGCCGGGGCGGTCGGGGTTGGCGCCTAAAACATGGTCATAGGCCAGCACAAATTCATACCCCATCGCTTCTACTGCTTGCGCGTAGTCACGAATGGCAGTGGGATCGCTGGCAAATTCTGTTTGGGGATAAACAACGCCGATTTGCATAGAAATATAACCTCCAACTTGTCCCCACGGTCTCCGTGGGACGAGATGTAGAGACGCAATATCTTGCGTCTTTACGATAATTGGATGGTTCGCCCCACCCATTTTGGTTGGGGCAGGCCATCATGTGCCTGCTGGATGGCGGCAAAATGCGCCAGCACGGGTTCTGGCATGGGAGCCGTTTTGACCACGCGCTGGTCTACATGTACCATCATCACTTCAAAAGTGGCCGCCAAGTACCCTTGCTCGGCGTGGAACATCTCATGATAAACGTGCATTCGCTTGGCATCATGCCCCAAAAGCTGGGTGGTGAAGCGCAGCGGTGCGCCCAGCTTTAGCTCGCGCAGGTAGTTGAGGTGGCTTTCGACGGTGTAGATGGTGCAGCCGGTGCGCTCGCGGTAGGCGGGGCCAATGTTGAGGTAGTCGAGAAAGGCTTCGGAGGCTTGGCAAAAGGCGACGGCGTAGAAGCCTTCGGTCATGTGCTGGTTGTAGTCGAGCCATTCTGGCAGGACGGTGGCGGTGTGGAGGGTGAGGGGGGTGGGGATGGGGGTGGTTTGGTTCATGGGGTTGGTTAATTAGGGATTGGAGATTAGAGATTGGAGATTATGAGGGTTCATCAATCTCCAATCTCCAATCCCCAACCTCTATCCGGCAAAAATGCCAATAACATCCTTCATCATGGCGGCGCCGGTGCCGATGCCGGGGTTGGCGCAGAGCAGGGCGAGCCGGCCGAACACGTCGGTGTCGTAGACGATGCCCATGCTGTCGTTGTAGAGACGAGCCAGGTCATGGTCGGGGGGAAGGGCAACGGGGGCGACGGAGAGGGAATAACGGCCGTTTTCCCCCTCCCACACCGCCTTTGCCACCAGCGACATTCGCCCACCCGCCGCCGTGGCCGCCCGAATGTCATCCAGCGACACATCGCCAATGCCCTGCACCGCCACATCCGCCAGCTTGGTGGGCTGGCGCAGCACCGTGTTGGCTAAAATCACCAGCTTGTTGGCACTGTCCCAGCCGTCCACATCCAGCGACGGATCCGGCTCGGCGATGCCTTTGGCTTGTGCTTCCTTAAGGGCGGCGGCATAGCTGTGGCCCTCGCCCATGAGCTGCAAAATCATTTGCGTGGTGCCATTAACCACCGCCTCAATTTGGCGAATGCGGCCCCCCGCCAGGTCGCGCATACCGACGCTGACCGATGGCAGCGGGCTGCCGACCGCGCCGCTAAAGCGCAGGGCGGGTGCGCCGGGCTGCCGCCAATCGCTGAGGGCGGCCAGCTCGTCAAAGGCCAGCACCAGCGGCCCCTTGCTGGCAAGCACGGTGTGCATCCCTTTTTGCAGCCCCATTTTGACCAAATCCAGCCCCGGCTGGCCGTCTTGGAGGTTGGTTGGGGTGGCTTCCAGCAGCAGATCCGCCTCTACGAGGTCAAACAGGGCGGTGGGGGGCAGGCCGGGCTGACCGCCGGGGAATTGGCTGACGCTGCGGCCGCTTTCCTTGTGCGCCAACAGCGCGGCCATGTGCAGGCCATTGGCGTTGGCGACCAAGCCGCCGGAATCGGCTGCGCCTACAAGCTGCAGAGTGAGGCCATAGTGCTGTTCCAGCAAACGGCCGTTTTGCAGCAGGGTGCGTAATAAATCTTTGCCGACGCTGCCGACGCCGGTAAGAATGAAGCGGTAGGTGTTGCTTGACAAGGGGGTATAACTCCTGTTAAATCTGTTCCATTATGCGGGATTGTACTGAGGTGCGGAACGATGTCAAGCGTTCAATCCATTGAGCGGGCGTTTGCGATCCTGGATGTCGTCGCGGCGCACCCGCAGGGGCTGGGGGTGACGGAGATTGCGGCGCGGGTGGGGCTGCCGAAAAGTACGGTTTCGCGGCTGCTGGGGACGCTGGAGGGGTTAACGGCCGTTTCTCGCCACCACAAAAACGATTATTTCCAAATTGGCAGCGGTGTGATGTCGCTGGTGGTGCGGCTGCCGTTTCAGCAAAATTTGGTGCTGCTGGCGCGGCCGTTTTTGCTGCGGCTGGCGGAGCAAATTGGCGAGGATGTGGGGCTGTGTATTCCCGACGGCGATTCCGCTTTTTATGTAGACCAGGTGCGTCACGATGGGGCGGTGCAGGTGAAGGATTGGACGGGGGCGCGGCTGCCGCTGCATGTGGTCACATCGGGGCGGCTGTTTTTGGCGGCGCGGCCAGACAGACAGGTGGAACGGTATCTGAAACGGCCGTTAACCCCCTATGGCCCCGGTACCCCCACCGACCCGGCCCAGCTTTGGCAGCGGCTGCGCCACATCCGCGAAACGGGCTACGATTGGTCGCTGGAGGAGTTTGCCCCTGGTCTCAATGCGCTGGCGGTTCCGGTGCAGAATGGCGCCGACGAGGTGGTGGCCTCCATTACCCTGTTTGGCCCGTCGTTTCGCTTCCCGGCAGGGGAGCCAGCGGCGGTGGTGCAGGTGGCGCAGCAAACGGCAGGGCAGATTCGGGAGCAGTTGCTGGCGTTTGGGCAGAAGATGGAGATTGGGGATTAGGGATTGGAGATTAGGGGGTCAATCAAACATAACTTTGCGGTTTCAGAAGTTCAACTTCTCTCAGAATGAACTTCTAAATTGTCAATATATGGCTAGAACAAAGTAAGAAGATGGGACGCAGATTTACCTGATGAACCTGAAAATCAGGTAAATCTGCGTCCTATTCCATGCAAGGATAGAAGATGGTAAAAGTGAGTGTAAACGGCCGTTTTTTCGACATAGATGCCATTGCTTTTGACAAAGATGGGACGCTGCTGGATTTTCATCATTTGTGGGGGCAGAAGGCGCAGCTTTGGGTAGATGCCCTCATTGCTCGCACTGATGGTTCGGCGACGATGAGGCAGGCGTTGTTTCAGACGCTGGGGTATGAGCCGACGAGCCAGCGGGTGGTGGATGACAGCCCGCTGGCGGTGGCTTCCATTCCCAAGCTCTACACGCTGGCGGCGGGGGTGCTGTATCAGCATGGGGTGGCGTGGCACGTGGCGGAGGGGTTGGTGCAAACGGCCGTTAGTGAAACCATCGAAGCTATTCCCTCGGCCCAGTTGGTGCGCCCGTTGGGGGATGTGGTGGCGGCAGTGGCCGCGCTCCATGCGGCCGGGGTGCAGATTGCCGTCATTACCAGCGATGACCGTCGCGCCACGCTGGAGGAGCTGCCGGCGTTGGGGATTGCGGGGTGGGTAACGGCCGTTGTGTGTGGCGACGACCCATTGCCCAACAAGCCCGCTCCCGATGGCCTCTACCACGCCGCGCAAACGCTGGGCGTGTCGCCGCAGCGGATGTTGATGGTGGGCGACACCGCCAGCGACATGGTGTTTGGGCGCAATGCGGGGGTGGCGGGGTGCATTGGCGTGCGCGGCGGCGCAGGCGATTTGGCCGTGTTGCAGCAGCATTCGGATGTGTTGATAAGCAGCATTAGCGAAATTGCAGTTGTTGGCCGGTAGGGGTGTCTTGTTTGTATGCTCGAACTGGCTTTTTTGGCACACAACGATGCTGTAGACAGGGTGTTGGCGGCGGTGGTGCGGGAATTAACGGCCGTTTTCCCCCACCGCATCCTTGCCATCTACCTCACCGGCAGCGCCGTAGACGGCACGCTGGTTGCCGGGAGCGACCTTGATTTGCTGCCCATCTTTGCCGGAGAGTTTGTGGAGGACGAAGCCGACCGCTGCCGCGCCTGGGGGCGCAGTTGGCAGGGAGCGTGGCCACAGGGAGCGTGGCCGCTGGATGTGGAGCCTGCCTGCCTGGCGCAGTTGACCCAAACGGGAGCCACTGGCCTAAAACAAAGCGCGGTGCTATTGGCCGGCCGCGACATTCGTGACCAGGTGCCGTGGGAGCCGTTGGAAAATTTCCGCCGCGACGTAATATTGGGGTTCATGGCCTACGCCGCTGAACTGCGCGGTGACCCCGCCACGCTCCATTGGCCGTTAACCCACCCCAACCCCGACGACGAATTCTTTGGCTACGCCCCGGCCGACACGCGGTTACTGCTAAAAACGGTGCTGCTGGGGGCGACGGTGCGGGTGCTGCTGGCAACGGGCATTCGCTGCCGCTCCAAGCTGGATGCGGTGCGGCAGTATGGGGCGGTGTTTGGGGGAGAAACGGCCGTTTGGCTGGCAACCCTCCACGAACGCTGTAAAATGCAGTGGCATTATCACATCCCGGCCGACCGGGCGGCGCTGCGGGCGCT
>WBZL01000889.1_pt1 | contig 33104 bp, 31 predicted proteins | sample 5204291 | NCBI WGS metagenome assembly WBZL01 (sample SAMN12344345, study PRJNA552823) | activated sludge metagenome | biome: Activated sludge suspended growth; feature: Nitrification reactor; material: Wastewater; isolation source: activated sludge from nitrification reactor of wastewater...
GTACTGCTCAAGCATTATTGGCCATCATGGCAAGTATGTATGCTGTATATCATGGAAAAGAAGGCATAAAAGAAATTGCACAAAAAACACATAACAATGCTGTTGCATTAGCCAATGAATTAAAAAAATTGGGCTTTGGCAATAAGAATACGTTTTTCTTTGATACACTAAAAATTGATAGCAAAGGAAAGGCAGATACAATTAAAAAAATTGCGGAAAACAATGCATATAATTTTTGGTTTAACCAAGATGGAACCATTCAAATTAGCTTAGACGAAACAACTACACAAGCCGATGTAGAAAAAGTAGCAAGCATTTTTGCTGAATCAATTGGTGCGAATTATGTTTCGAGCTATTTAGATAATCCAGCTGTACAAATTCCAGAAAATTTACAACGTACATCAGACTTTCTCACACATGACGTATTCAATACCCATCAATCTGAGACAGAGATGTTGCGTTATATCAAACGTTTGGAAGCAAAAGATTTGTCATTATGTTTTTCTATGATTCCTTTAGGAAGCTGCACAATGAAACTAAATGCTACGACAGAATTAGTTCCATTAAGCTGGCCAGAATTTGCACACATACATCCTTTTCAGCCGGCAAATCAAGTACAAGGTTATCTAGAAATCATTCAGGAATTAAAAGCTCAATTGTCCAATATTACTGGATTTGCAGCTACCTCACTACAACCAAACTCAGGTGCTCAAGGCGAGTATGCAGGATTAATGGTGATTCGTGCATATCATTTAGCAAAAGGTGACACACATCGAAATGTGGCTTTAATTCCAACATCTGCGCATGGAACAAATCCTGCTAGCGCAGCAATGGCAGGCATGGAAATTGTATTGGTAAAATCAACGCCAGAAGGCAATATTGACGTAGAAGATCTAAAGGTAAAAGCAGCACAATATGCTGCAAACTTATCTTGTTTAATGGTCACTTATCCATCTACGCATGGTGTGTTTGAAGAGACTATTATTGAAATATGCGATACCATTCACCAATACGGCGGTAAAGTATATATGGATGGTGCAAACATGAATGCACAAGTTGGCTTAACTTCGCCTGCATCAATTGGCGCTGATGTTAACCACATCAATTTGCATAAAACATTTGCCATACCACACGGCGGCGGTGGTCCAGGCATGGGTCCAATTTGTTGTACATCAGAATTAGCACCATATTTACCATCAAATCCTTTAGTAAAAACAGGTGGTGCCAATGCAATTCCTGCTATTTCTGCTGCGCCATTCGGTAGTGCTGCCATATTATTGATTTCTTATGCCTACAATAAAATGTTAGGCAGTGAGGGTGTCACTAATTCAACTAAATTTGCGATTTTAAATGCTAATTATTTAAAAGCAAAATTAGAGCAACACTATCCAATATTATACACTGGCGCAAATGGTCGTGTTGCCCACGAATTTATTATGGACATTAGACCGTTTAAGAAAGATACTGGCATAGATGCAGCAGATATTGCAAAAAGATTAATGGACTATGGTTACCATGCACCAACAGTTGCATTTCCAGTGCCAGGTACATTAATGATAGAACCAACTGAGAGCGAGAGCAAAGAAGAATTAGATAAATTCTGTAGCGCACTAATCAGTATAAAAAAAGAATTAGATAATATCAGTGCACAAATTACGAGTGTAGCAGATAATCCAATTATAAATGCACCACATGTAGCGGCTGAAGTCATTGCTAGCGAATGGAATCACTGCTACAGTAGAGAAACAGCAGCATTTCCTTTAGAATACGTAAAAACAACAAAATTTTGGCCATCTGTTGCTAAAATAGACAACACTTATGGCGACAGGAATTTAGTATGTACTTGTTTGCCAACGGAAGCCTATGCTAAATAAGCATAAGTGCTTGAATTCGCTGATAAAACAATTATCGGCAGAATAAATATTTCAAAATATATAATTTGGCTGCCTCTTTTTCAGAGGCAGTTATATTTTTATGGTAAAAGTTGAGTATTACAATGTCAATATATACAATGAAATAAAAAGAAATGGCATGTAATTTCGATTTTCATAGCCAATTCAAGATTAAATTCAATAGAATTCAATGTTAAAACGGTGTAAAAAAAGTCACTAAATGAATAATAAAAAAACCATAATAAATACTGACAATGAACCACTTATAAATATAAATAACTTAAAACATTAGTCACATAAAAAATAAAGTTGATACTTCTGATGAAAATATTAGTTACATCTTTGTATCAGATAAGAAGTAAGAACACTTATCGGGGAACTAAACTAACTTATTATATTTCATAAAAACCCAAAATGAAACTAACTATTTCTCTGAAAGATTTTCTTACATTATTTATTGGTATTTGGCTGTAAAAAGCTGATGTTAAAAGTATAGACAAAAAAAATCGGGTTTTGCATTGCACAAAACCCGAAAGACCCTAAAGTCTAGAAACATAAAAACCCTATTGCAAAGTTAAACAACTTTTTGTATTTCGCAACTAGTTGTTTAACTTTTTTTTTTATTTTATTTTAATTATTTTTCTCAATATCTTTGTAACACAATTAAAATCAATAGATTACGCCTTATGCTTATGAAAAAAAAAATTTCAATTTTCTTGATAATTATCCTTTGTTTACTCTTAATTGCATTTATTTTCACCTATAAACTATTATTTGCAGATAATATAAATGACAATCAAACACAAAAACAACACCTATTTTTCGTACACACAGGTTCTTCTTACAATGACGTATTGCTTGCACTAAAAAAGCAACATCTTATAAAAGACATGAGCACATTTAAGTTGCTTGCAGAGAAGCTTAATTACAAACAGAACGTAAAACCAGGAAGATATGCTTTCGATAATTCAAGTGGCAATTTAACGATTTTGAGAAAACTGCGTTCAGGAAGTCAAGAACCAGTAAAAATCACTTTTAACAATATTCAAAACAAAGAGCAATTTGCTGAAAAAATTGCCAAACAAATAGAAGCATCTAAAGAGGAACTCTTAGGTGAGTTTAATAATGCTCATTTCCTTGATTCGCTGCAACTGACAGAAGAAAACTTTCCGACTATTTTCTTAGCAAACACTTATGAGTTTTATTGGAATACTTCTGCCAGACAATTTATTGATAGAATGCTGAAAGAGTATCATAAATTTTGGAATGAAGATAGGCTCGAAAAAGCACAAGCCATTGGCTTATCACCTACTGATGTAATCATTTTAGCTTCTATTATTCAAAAGGAATCTACACATTATGATGAATATCCAACCATCGCTGGTGTTTATTTAAACAGATTGAAAATAGGAATGCCTCTTCAAGCTGACCCAACAGTTTTGTTTGCTTTAAAAAAACTTGGTGTAAGCAGACGTGTGCTGCATGCTGATTTAAAAATAAAATCACCTTATAACACCTATCTTAATAAAGGTTTGCCACCTGGACCAATTTGCTTGCCCGAATTAAAGAGCATTGATGAAACTTTACAAGCAGAAGAACATAATTATATATATTTTTGTGCTAAAGAAGATTTTTCAGGATATGCAAATTTTGCTGAAACATGGGAACAACATCAAGCTAATGCAAGAAAATATCAGCAAGCATTAAATGAAAGAAACATCAATCGATAAGCAAAGACATGTTTGAAGAAACAATACAACTAAGAGTGCGATATCATGATTGCGATCCTTTAGGAATAGTATATCATGGTCATTATGCAAAATTCTTCGAAATTGGCAGGACTGAAGCCATGCGTAAACATGATTTTTCGTACAAGAAATTGGAAGAACTTGGATATGCTATGCCAGTCGTTGAAATGAATATTAAATATTTTAGACCAGCTCGCTATGATGAATTGATGAATATAAAAACTATAATAAAAGAATGGCCCGACAAAAGCATTGTTTTTATTGGTGAAATTTACAATCAACAACATCAATTACTGACGAGTAGCGAAACTAAATTTGTATATGTAAAAAAAGATTCACTTCGCAGATGTCATATTCCAGAAAAAGTATTAGAACACCTCACTCCTTTTTTTACAGAAGAATTAAAGAAAATTAAAGAAGAAAAAAAGGCAGCCATAAAAGCAAAAGCATCACATAAGATTTAGTTGTTGATATTAAAATTTTAGAATATTTGCTAATTTTAAAATCAGTTTTGTTGTCATGTCTATTCAAAAAAAAACTGAGAAATATAAACGACTAATACGTTCTGAAAAATTTCAGGACAAGCTAAGAAACATTAGTATTCCAGGCTTTGAAGGCATTCCGATTTATGATGTATTTATCAAGTTTAAAGAAGAAATTAAAAACGATGATTTGTCTATTCGAGCATCTTCTATTTCTTTCTATTTTATCCTTGCCTTATTTCCCACTATCATTTTCTTTTTCTCACTCATTCCCTATGTGCCAATCACAAATTTCGATGAAAAAATAATGCATGGATTGAAGAACGTTTTACCGATAAATGCATTCATAATTTTAGAAAGTACCATTCATAATATTGTGAGCAGACAACACGGTGGTGTATTATCAATAAATTTCTTTTTAGCCTTATTTGTTGCGTCGAATGGTGTAAATTCTATGATGAAAACATTCGACAAAATGAATCATACATTTAAAACGAGAAATTGGTGGCAAAAAAGATTTGCCGCTATTCGTATTCTTGTATTAGTTTGTTTGCAAATAATTATTGCAGTATTGCTCATTATTAAAGGCAATGAATTTTTGGCTTTTCTACTTCGATTTATTCATGCAGAAGACGAGCATACTTTGTTTGTTTTACATATAGTCAAATTATTTTTAATCGTGTTTAGCTTCTTTAATATCATTGCACTTATTTATTATTATGGTCCATCTGTAAAAAAGAAATATCGCTATTTTTCTGTCGGCGCAACATTTGCCACCATCATATCGATTATAATGACCTATGGCTTTCAAGTATATGCTTCTTATCTCAACAATTTCAATAGATTATTTGGCTCATTAGGTATTATGATAGTCATCATGATGTTGATATATCTGAATGCATTGGTGTTGCTTTTTGGGTTTGAATTAAATAATAGCATTGCCATCAATAAAGCGTTGCGCAACAACAACGATTATCAAACTAATCAAGATGAAGGTTAATGAAAGCACTTATTCAAATCTTATTTTCAATATTTTTTATTATCGCAATTGCATCACATGTATATTTTGTCATCGTAGATGATGGACAGCCTTTTTGGTGGCACGCAAGCTATTACATTACTTATGGTGGATGTTGGTGGATGTTGCAAATGCACAATAAAAAAGCATTAGCTATGTATATAGCATTTGCAATTTTTCCATTTGTAACACACGCAAATATTATGTTTCAACACTATCCAAAATTAGATTTCCTATTTTGGATTGGATTCATTGTTTGCATTATGCTTTTTTTCGGAGTGATATGGATAAAAAAAACCATTGTAGAAACAATGGTTTAAAAACAAACGGTTTTTATGTTGGGGAACATTATTTTCTAGTCTTCAAACCGTAAATGTTTTATTGTACTGGTTCTGTTCATTAATTGTTGTAGTGATGCGATGCCGATTTGTAAATGTAAATCAACAAAATTTGTCGTAATTTTTTTGTCACTTTCTTCTGTTTTTACGCCTTCAGGAATCATAGGTTGGTCTGACACTAATAACAAGGCGCCAACAGGAATTTCGTTAGCAAATGCAACAGAAAATACAGTTGCCGTTTCCATATCTATTGCCATTGCACGAATGGTTCTCAAATACTCTTTAAACTTTTCATCGTGTTCCCATACACGTCTATTAGTTGTGTAAACGGTGCCTGTCCAATAATCTTGGTTGTGCTCACGAATAGTAGTAGAAATAGCCTTTTGTAGCGCAAAAGAAGGTAATGCAGGCACTTCCGCAGGGAAATAATCATTAGATGTACCATCTCCGCGAATAGCTGCAATAGGCAATATAAAATCTCCTAATTCATTCTTCTTTTTTAATCCACCACATTTTCCTAAAAACAAAGCCGCTTTAGGTTTAATGGCTGACAATAAATCCATCATAGTTGCCGCTAATGCGCTGCCCATTCCAAAATTGATAATGGTAATATTATGAGCAGTAGCATTCAACATGGGTTTATCTTCGCCTTCTACTATTACATTATTCCACTCAGCAAATAAATGCACATATTTAGAAAAATTTGTCAGCAAGATATACTCTCCAAAGTCTTCTAAATTTTTTCCTGTATAGCGTGGCAACCAATTTTGAACAATCTCCTCTTTTGATTTCATGTATTAGTATTGGATATTTTTTTTGTTCAAATCGAATGTAATAGGCAACACAACCATTTCTTTTTTAGGTGCACCATTGTTTTGAGCTGGCGACCATTTTGGCATATTTTTTATAATGCGTAATGCTTCAGTGTCCAGCACCAAATGTGATGACTTGAGAATACGTACATTCGTTAAAGAACCATCTTCATTTACTGTAAATGCAACGAGCGATTGTCCTTGGTATTTCTGTTTTTGTGCTTCTTCAGGATATTTTAAATGTGTATCTAAATACTGTGCTAATGCTTTTTCGCCACCAGGAAATTGCGGTCGTAAAACACCGTCAGATTTTGCAAATGCTTGTGTGCTTAACATAAGCATCACTACATAAATTAATGTTTTCATTGCTAATAATTTGATTAAACCATTGCTGATTACACAGCATTAAGCATATCAAATTTAAAAGAAAGCATTAAAGTATTTTGTGTTAATTACTAATAAATGTGGATAAGTCTAATAACTCAAAATATTGAATAGCAAATATTTACCACATCAAAATAAAGCAAAAGATGAATACGTTTGTATTGCTGAAACAATTAATTATTAAACACCATTTTTCTAATCAAAGTAAAGCTATATAATGAATAAAAAATAGACTTTCTATTATGGAAATACGCCTAATTTCAAATAAGTAACACCTATTTTATCCAATGCATCTACATAAGCTGCCGTGCGCAAGCTATTCATCTTTTTATGTCGTTTTAATATCGTTCTGATATTTTCATAAGAATTAATCATTGTATCTTCTAAGCCTGAGCGCACAATATCTAATTCATCTGCGCCGCGCAATGCATCTTTTTCTCTGTTTGAAATTCTACGACCTGTATTACCTTCAATTAAATCGATAATTTTATTGAAAGAGTCATCTTGGTGTCTATGGTCTAAACGACCAAAACTAACATGCGATAAATTTTTTAGCCATTCAAAATAAGAAACGGTAACACCGCCAGCATTCAAATACATATCAGGTACAACCATTACACCTTTTTTAGATAAAATAGCTTCTCCATTTGGTGTAATCGGACCATTTGCACCTTCGCCAATTATTTTTGCTTTTATTTTAGCTGCATTGTCTTTGGTAATCTGATTTTCTAATGCCGCAGGAATTAAAATATCGCACACTTCTTCCATTAGCAAGTTAGATTGTTTAATAAATTTTGCCTTTGGATAATTGCGTATCGTTTTATTTTCGATTTGGAATTTTTTCAAGTCATCGACATCAATACCTTTAGCATTGTACAAGCCACCTTCGTACTCTGCAACGCCTACGATTATTGCACCATTTTCTTGCAAAACACGTGCTGCATGATAACCAACATTTCCGAAACCTTGAATGATTATTGTTTTGCCTTCGATGCCTGTTTCTAATCCAATTTTTTTCATATCATCAGCATAGGAACAAGCTTGTTTTAGACCATAAAAAATGCCTCTTCCCGTTGCTTCCGTTCTGCCATGCACACCGCCTTGCCCAATCGGTTTGCCAGTAACACAAGCCTGTGCATTGAGTTCTTGTTGATTGAATTGCATAAAGGTATCAGCAATCCAACTCATTTCGCGCTCGCCCGTGCCATAGTCTGGTGCCGGAACGTCTAAAGCGGGTCCGATAAATCCTTTTTTTATCAATTCAAAAGTATAGCGACGAGTGATACGTTCGAGTTCATCTTCTGTATATTCTTTTGGATTGATTTTGATGCCACCTTTAGCGCCACCAAATGGCACATTCACCACGGCACATTTGTAAGTCATTAGTGCGGCGAGTGCCATCACTTCATCTTGGTTAACCATATCGCTATATCGAATACCGCCTTTTGTTGGCAATCGATGGTGAGAGTGCTGCACGCGATAAGCTTCTATTACTTGAATTTTGTCTTTAATTTTTACAGGGAAATTAATCTGGTAAACAGCATTGCAAACTTTGATTTGCTCGATTAATCCTTTAGGAAAATTAGTGAAACCTGCAGCCTGATCTACATAAGTGGCTACGTTCTGAAAAAATTTAACTTGTTCGCTCATAATTTTAATTTTTTACATCTTGTTCGAGCTTCTTTATCTTTTTCTCTAAAGAGAAAAGGAAAATGAAAATGCCCAACAAGATGATAGCAGCGACCACAATAACAGCATTTAGCTTGCTATTTTCAACTAATTGGTCTGCTACATTCGCTGTTTGTGCATTTAACATTTTAGAAACACTCACGAAAAGTAAAATTAAAATTGCATTTTTTTTAGACATAATGTAAAAATATTTTTTATCTAAGAATAATTCGTTGATTTAGAGTAATAAAATATAAGTAGAAAACTGACTATTTACACTCCATTTTTCAAATTTCATAAGATATCAAGTTGATGTTTTTTTCGATATACTTTTTCAATTCTGATAATTAATGTGGTAATCCAAAGTGATAACAATATCCAACCTATTACGGCAGGATAAAATACCATTCGTAAATCGCTGTCTAAATCATAGGAATTAAATCCTGGATTTCCACCATTTCCAGGATGCAATGAGGAATTGCTGATACGAGGAATTACGTTGATTAACACCATAAACATAGTAAATGCAAAAATGGAATAAACAGCAGAAAATCGCGCTTTCTTCTCTTCGTCATCAAATGAGCCACGCAAAATGAAGTAGGCAGCATAAATGAGTAATGCTGCTGCTGCGCCATTTAATTTTACTTCTTGAAAAACCCACCAAGCGCCCCATGTTGCACGCGCCCAAACAGCACCTGTGACAATGCCTAAGAAGCCGAAGAAAAAACCAACTTTAGCGAACGCAGCTGCTTTGATATCTGCATCGATTTGTTGCTTGCTTAAATACAATATACTATAACACATCGAAACAAACATTAATAACATCATAGCAAACCACATGGGCACATGAAAGTATAAGTTGCGTATAGATTGTTCCAATATATCCAATTCAGGTATTGTGCCTTTAAATCCAAAATAAACTGTATAAAACAATAACAGTATGCTTAGATATTTCCACCAATTTTTCATAATTATTTTTCCAAATGGAATTTTTAATTGTCAATTATTAATGAATAGAGTGCTTTAAAAACTGAAAGCAACTTAATCACGCCAAATATACGGAAACAAAACGATTGAAAGTATGAGTGTTATCACATCTAACATGGCGATAGCACCAAGATGCATATAAATATCTTTTTGTTGAATGGCAAAATTGGATAGCTCACTCATTTTTACGATGAGTAATAACAAGGGCAATATTATTGGAATTCCTAAGATAGCAAGCAACACAAAATTTTGAGTACGTGCTGTAATAGCAGATAATAAAGTAAATAAATTTGAAAATCCGATAGCACCAAGGATAATTGTCAGTAAGAAAAGTCCTTTGTTGTCAATATTTTCATTAAAAAACAAGATCATTACTAAATAAATAATAAGAGATAAAATGGTAATTAAAAAAGCGTTGTAAATAATTTTAGAAAAGATGATTTCTAAAGGTGTTGCTATTGAGCGTAAATAATAAAATTGTTCGTTAGCATCTTTTAAAAAAGAACGCGAAACGGCATTTACTGTTGTAAATAGTGCAATCACCCAAAATAAAGCAATCCAAACAGGTATTGTAATATGGCCTTGAAAAACTAAATAAATCAGAAAGCTAGTGCCTAACACGTAAATAAATATAGTGCCTAGCGCAGTTTTTTGGCGCCATTCGAGTTGCAATTCTTTGCGAACAAGTTTTAGTATATTTACCACACTTTGTATTTTTCAAAACAAAATTAGCTTATTTTGGATTGATTTTTGCTAATAATAGAATATGCTAGTATTAAACAATATAAAAATTACTACATCTATTTTCGTCATTGCTTGTATGCTATTTATACAACCAGCATTTGCAAAAAAGAAAAAAAAAGATAAAGCAAAAACAGATTATAACTTTACAAGCAAAAACAGGGATTCTGTTTGGAGAAAAGTAGTTCCATTTGATTTATCAAATGCCACATTTACTGCATTAAAATCAAGTAATATTGACGGCATATTATGGTTTGCCAAACAACAATTAGGGACACCTTATAAATATGCTTCCGCTGACCCTAAAAATGGTGGACTCGATTGTTCTGGTTTTTTATTTTATGTATATACACACTTCAAAATAAAAGTTCCACGCACGTCAAAAGACTATATGAATTTTGGTAAAAGTATATCAACCAATAAGATTCAAAAGGGTGATGTATTAATCTTTACTGGCTCCGATGCTAGCCAAAAAATAGCTGGTCACGTAGGTATGGTCATAGAAACAAACGATGGTGAAATATCCTTTATTCATGGTGCTTCTGGCAAAGGTAAAGGTGTAACTATTTCTAAATTATCAGAATCATATTATACTACAAGATTTTTAAAGGCAGTACGAATTGTCAATTAAATGAAAAATCAAAAATAGCTAATGCTAATTAATGGTTGCTAAAAGCGATGTGCTTTTTCACTTTCATTTAAAATACTTAATTTTACCCAGCAAGATAAATTATGAAGAAAATTTTAATAGCAAATAGAGGCGAGATAGCCTTACGAGTGATGCGCACGTGCAAACAAATGGGCATTTCAACGGTTGCAATATATTCCGAAGCAGATAGAAATTCGCCGCATGTACGTTTTGCTGATGAAGCCGTTTGTGTAGGTGCTGCCACTTCTAAGGAATCATATCTAAAAATAGATACTATAATCGAAGTATGTAAATCATTACAAGTCGATGGTGTGCACCCAGGATATGGTTTTTTAAGTGAAAATGCTGTATTTGCAAAAGCATGTAAAGACAATGGCATAACATTTATAGGACCTAGTGTAGAAGCAATAGAAATAATGGGCAGCAAATTGGCTGCGAAGCAAGCAGTATCGAAGTTTGACGTGCCATTAGTACCTGGTACTGACCAACCGATTTCGGACATCAATGAAGCCAAAAACCTTGCTGAAGCAATCGGATTTCCGATTTTGATAAAAGCAAGTGCTGGTGGTGGCGGAAAAGGTATGCGAATTGTGAATAATGTGGAAGAATTTGAAGAACAAATGAAATTGGCTGTTTCTGAAGCTACTTCTGCATTTGGTGATGGTAGTGTTTTTATTGAAAAGTTTGTTACTTCACCTCGACATATCGAAATACAAATTTTGGGCGATACGCATGGAAATATTGTCCATCTTTTTGAGCGTGATTGTTCTGTACAAAGAAGACATCAAAAAGTAGTAGAAGAGGCACCGAGTGCTGTGCTAACACCAGCCTTGCGCAAGCAAATGGGCGAAGCTGCAGTACAAGTGGCTAAGTCAGTAAATTACATCGGTGCAGGCACAGTAGAGTTTATTGTAAATGCTAATTTAGATTTCTATTTTTTAGAAATGAATACGCGATTACAAGTTGAACATCCTGTTACAGAAATGATTACTGGTATAGACTTAGTGAAAGAACAAATCAATATAGCTCGTGGCGAAAAAATATCTTTTGGACAAGATGACTTAAAAATACAAGGACATGCGATTGAATTACGTGTGTATGCTGAAGATCCTGAGAATAATTTTCTACCTGATATCGGAAAATTAGAAGCATATCAAATACCGAAAGGCGAAGGTATTCGTGTTGATGATGGTTTTGATGAAGGTATGGATATTCCAATTTATTACGATCCTATGATTGCTAAACTAATTGCACACGGTAGCAACAGAAAAGATGCCATAGAAAAATTAAAAAAAGCAATAATTGATTATAACATAGTCGGTGTAAAAACAACCTTACCATTCGGTGAATTTGTCTTACATCACTCCGCTTTTACAACAGGAAATTTTGACACAAAGTTTGTTGACAATTATTATCATCCTAGTAAAATAAATAAAACTGAATTGACATTAGCAACATTAATTGCAGCAAAGCTATTTGAGGAAAAAGGCCAAACATTTGAACATGTTTCAGAAGGTAACATCAAAGATGAAACAAATTGGAAGAACAATAGAATGGAATAAGAAAAAGAGAAAAAATAAAAAATGCGAAGTAATACTACTTCGCATTTTTTATTTGCAGAGAGAGAGGGATTCGAACCCCCGGACCTGTTACAGTCAACGGTTTTCAAGACCGCCGCATTCGACCGCTCTGCCATCTCTCTAGGCATTACAAAAATAACATTTCTGTATTGATTTCGCAATCGGAGTGCAAATATACAATAGTTTTTCTGATTTAAAATTAATATAGTATGAAAATTTTCACATAATATGAATAAAAAAACCACGACCTAAGTCGTGGTTGAAAATAATTGGTTTGTGTATTTTATTTTATGCTGAAAGCTTTTTTTACTTTATCTACATAATCTAATTTTTCCCAAGTAAATAATTCAACTTGTACTTTTTTCTCGTTGTCTTTTCCTTTATTAAATACTTTTGTTACTACTTCATTTTTTCTACCCATGTGACCATATGCTGCTGTTTCACTATAAATTGGATTACGCAATTTAAAACGTTGCTCTATAGCATAAGGACGCATGTCGAATATTTTTTCTGCGATGCGTGCAATTTGACCATCGGTTAAATTTACTTTTGCAGTACCATACGTATCGATGAACAAACCGCAAGGTTTAGCTACGCCAATAGCATAAGAAACTTGTACTAATACTTCGTCACAAACACCAGCAGCTACTAAGTTTTTTGCTAGATGGCGAGTAGCATACGCTGCACTTCTGTCCACTTTACTTGGATCTTTACCTGAAAATGCTCCACCGCCGTGTGCACCTTTACCACCATAAGTATCCACGATAATTTTTCTTCCTGTTAAACCAGTATCACCATGTGGGCCACCAATTACAAACTTTCCTGTTGGATTGATATGGTAAGTAATTTTATCGTTGAATAATTTTTGAATGGCTGGTTTTAATTGTTTTTTTACTCGAGGAATAATAACTTCAATTATATCTTTTTTGATTTTTGCTAACATTTTCGCATCAGAATCAAAATCGTCATGTTGTGTAGAAACAACAATTGTATCAATGCGGATAGGTTGGTTATCGTCGTTATACTCGATAGTTACTTGACTTTTTGCGTCAGGACGTAAATACTTCAACTCCTTTCCTGCTCTACGTGTTTTTGATAATTCTTGTAAGATTTTGTGTGCAATATCTAAAGCCAATGGCATATAGTTATCTGTTTCTTTTGTTGCATAACCAAACATCATACCTTGGTCGCCTGCACCTTGTGCATTTGCCTTGGTTTCGAAATCTTCTTTTTTAGATTTTCTGTCAACGCCTTGGTTGATGTCGGAAGATTGTTCGTGAATAGCAGAAAAAATACCGCAAGAATTAGCTTCGAACATGTATTCTGATTTGGTATAACCAATTTTTCTGATAACCTCACGAGCAATGTCTTGCACATCTAAATATGCTTTAGACTTTACTTCACCTGCTAAAACCACTTGACCTGTGGTGACTAGTGTTTCGCATGCTACTTTTGATTGCGCATCATACGCTAAAAAATTATCAATTAAAGCATCTGAAATTTGGTCTGCTACTTTATCAGGGTGACCTTCTGATACTGATTCTGACGTAAATAAATAAGGCATTTATTATTATGTTTATTGATGATGAATAAAAAATTTAAAATTAGACTTCAAAAATAATTAAAGTTCTATTGAAAACAAAATTTGTTGCACTAATTAACTGCGATTTAGATAGACTATTTGATTTCACAACGAACAATTGCATTATTATCTACGAAACCTTCTAATACATCACCAATTTTTACAGCACCAACACCTTGAGGCGTACCCGTGTAAATTAAATCGCCTTGTTGTAAGGTGAAAAATTTAGATATATAACTTATTATTTCATCAAACGAAAAAATAAGCATGGACGTATCGCCTTGTTGCACAATTTGATTGTTTTTTTTAATTGTAAATGATATTAGTTGACCTTGTTGAAGTGGTATAAAATCACCTATAAAAGCGGAACCATCAAAACCTTTTGCAATTTCCCAAGGCCAGCCTTTTTTCTTTTGTTCTGCTTGAATATCGCGTGCTGTAAAGTCAAACCCTATAGTGAATGCATCGTAGTATTTATGTGCAAATTTTTTATCTATTTTTTTTCCATTTTTACAAACGCGCAATACAATTTCTCCTTCATAATGTACATCTTCAGAAAATTCAGGATGGAAAAAAGCTTGTCCATTTTTCAAGAGTGCTGTTGGCGGTTTCATAAAGATGACAGGATTGTCAGGAAATGCGAAATGTTTCATTTCAACAATATGTTCTTTATAGTTCAGTCCGACGCAAAATATTTTCATGTTCGTATTGGATATTTGGGAGAAAAAATTATTTATTATTAAAACCGTTCATAGTATTCGACAAGCCAGCTACGCAGAATGATTTAATAATTTCTACTGCAATGTTAATTCGTTCTTGCAAAATTACTTCTTGCTCTGGTTTCCATTTTCCCAAAACAAATTCTACTTGTTTCCCTTTGGCAAAATCATTTCCAATGCCAAATTTTAATCGTGGATAGGCAGCACTCTGTAATTCCTCTTGAATAGATTTTAAACCATTATGGCCTGCATCACTGCCTTTAGAACGCACACGCAATTGACCAAATGGCAAGGCTAAATCGTCAACAATTACAAAAATATTTTCAATGGGAATGCTTAATTCATTCATCCAGTATTTAATAGCTTTACCACTTAGATTCATATAAGTCGTAGGCTTTATGATATGTATTTGTTTGCCCTTATATGTAGTTTTTGCGATAGCAGCTAATCTGGAAATATCAAAAGTTGTAGATAAATTTTCTGCTAATTTGTCAACCACGTCAAATCCAATATTATGACGAGTGTGTGCATAATCACTTCCAATATTCCCTAAACCTATTATTAAATATTTTGACATAAAAAAACAAGCACTTGTGTAATAGACATCAACAGCAAAGCTATCTATTTTTGGATTATTGAATAATTATATTTTGTGTTGCAACACCATCTTCATTATACAAGGAAATAAAATACATTCCTTTTTCGATGCCTTGCATATTTATTGGAAAGATAGTATTTCCTTGTAAAGTTGAAATCGTTTCTTGTTTGAGTATTTGACCTGTAATACTGTATAGCTTCAGTTGAAGTAATGCAGATTTCACAGATGAAATATACACTAGAAAACTGCCATTATTCGGATTTGGAGATACACTAAATGATGTTGAAGTTTTCGTAGATTTTATTGCTGTTAAAATCGCATTAAAATAATCGGAAGTATCTGATGTGCAATTGTCAACACTATGGACTTGCACCGCATAAGCTCCACTATTTCTAATTATTAAATAAGGCTCATTTGTAAGTGTATCAATATTGTTTGATTGAAGCCAATTATACGTTGCACCAGCCATAATCACATTGCAAAACAAAGTATCGTGGCTCTGTGTAATTACAGCTTGTATTGGCACATCATGCACCGTTAAATCTAATACTATAGTGCTATCGCAACCTTGTGCTGTTTGCATGACTACGCTGTGTGTACCTGATGTTTTGAATATTTGATTGCCGATTATAACACTATCATCGCTGCATATTGTGCTCGCTATATTTGTTGTTTTGGTGGAATGCACCGTTAAATCTAATACTATAGTACTGTCGCAACCTTGTGATGTTTGCATGACTACGCTGTGTATGCCTGTTGTTTTGAATACTTGATTGCCGATTATAACACTATCATCGCTGCATATTGTGCTCGCTATATTTGTTGTTTTGGTGGAATGCACCGTTAAATCTAATACTACTGTACTGTCGCAACCTTGTGATGTTTGCATGACTACGCTGTGTATGCCTGATGTTTTGAATATTTGATTGCCAATTATAACACTATCATCGCTGCATATTGTGTTCGCTATATTTGTTGTTTTGGTGGAATGCACCGTTAAATCTAATACTACTGTACTGTCGCAACCTTGTGATGTTTGCATGACTAAGCTGTGTATGCCTGTTGTTTTGAATACTTGATTGCCGATTACTACACTATCATCACTGCATATTGTGTTTGCAATATTTGTTGTTTTGGTCGAATGCACCGTTAAATCTAATACTACTGTACTGTCGCAACCTTGTGATGTTTGCATGACTACGCTGTGTATGCCTGTTGTTTTGAATATTTGATTGCCGATTACTACACTATCATCACTGCATATTGTGTTTGCAATATTTGTTGTTTTGGTAGGATTGACTTTTACTAAAACAGAATCTACAGAAGTGCACTCATTATTTGTAATGCTTATTGAATAGTATGTATCTTGAGTTGGTGCTACTGATATGGTGTCATTTGTTGACAGATTACTCCAAATGCAAGTAGCACCTGCTATATAAGCAACGCTTAGCGCTATTGAATCACCAGAACAAATATTTGGTGATGTTGGAGAAAATACAATTAAAGGATTTGGATGTACTGTGATATTTTTTACAAAAACATTACTTGCATTTCCATTTTTATATGCAACTAAACTTACCATATAAATTCCACTGGAATCAAATTGAGCATTGAAAGAAGTTAACGAGGTTGAAGTATCAGGAAGACCTCCATGAATAGTCCATTTTACAGAATCAGGATTACCTGTAGTTGTGTTGCTAAATAGAATATTCTCACCTTGGCAAATTACAGAATCGCTTGCAGAAAAAGATGCTTGCACAATAGGTACACCTTGGTTGATTTTAATCCAACCGTTATTTAAGTCAAAGAAAATATTTCCAGCACCTTTTACTTTAATACGTGCTGATGCATTATCCGTGACGACGTCAGGAATATTAATAACTTCACTACCATCATTTGAAGTAGTCGCTAGAAGATAAGGAAATGTTCTAGCGCTGTCAAGTGACAAATAGATTTGAACATTTGCACATGAAATCGGAGCTGCTGTTGTGTTGGCAATATCCCAATTTACTGTTATTGTTGTATTGCCCGTAATAATAGATGGTGCTGCATGACTTGTTACTCTAAATAAGGTAGGAGTTGCTATTGATTTTACAGTAATATTGCTATCAGGCGCGTTGAATGCACCATATCCATTTGGATCGATATTTTTGACAGTACATCTAAGCTTAACATCGCGTGCCACTTCTGGCAACACTTCACCTTTGTATCTAATCACATTATTAATTAAGCTATCCCAACGAGGAAACGTTCTTGTTGGAGATGGAGTTGGCGAGAAAGAACGAAGAATTGGTGCCGTAATAATATTAGCATTACTCCATGAACCAGCAGGACCTAAATCCCATTCTTCCCAAAGATAATTCAAGGGAAAGCCATTCGGATCGCTTGCAGTTGCTGTCACTTCAAAGCTTGTTTTATACGGAATATAATAAGTAGATTTATAGCTTAGCACGTTAGGTGCTTGATTACCCGTGTTGCTTATCATCGCACAAGATGTGGACGAAATATGATTAAATATTTCTACAATACTTGCTCTATGGAAAAAATCATCTGAATGAGCTTGAATATCATTTGCATCGCAAATTCCAGCATAACCCATAATAGTAATGCCACTACCAGGTTCATACGCCGTAGTGCTATTTCTGTTGCCATTACATGCACCTGTATTGCCGTTAAATGTATGGTTTGCGCCAAACTGATGTCCCATTTCATGCGCAACATAATCAATATCAAATCCATCGCCTATAGGCTCTGATGAACCAGTAACGCCTTTGGCTTTAATTTGATTATCGCAAACGCTAGCCAAATATGCGACACCACCACCACCTGTACTAAATACATGTCCAATATCATAGTTAGCATTTCCGATGCGTGCATCGCATACTGTTTGATTTTGATCTAACATAGCACCGCCATCATCATTGCTATAATTATCAGTACCGATAAAAATTAAAGTATCATTATTGGCGATTAAATCCATGTGCACAGAAAGGTCTTTTTCATACACACCATTTACACGATTTAGCGTTGTAATCATTGCACTTAACACTAATGTTTTTGTTGGTGCACTCGGTGCGCACACTGCAATGGAATATTCTCTTGTACATGCTAAAGCCAAGCGATAATTTCGCCTAACACCTGTTGCAATACTATTGACAATTCCATTCGTCGTTTGTGTGATTCTTTGAGAAGAATGAGCGAGTGTATTTTCGATGATACCTGTTTGACAAGCAGTATTTGAATTGCTTATTTTTGAATAATCTTTTTTATAATAACAGGTATAATAACCAGTATTGCTTGTTGAAAATGGGTCAATGAAATAAACACCTTTAGGAGAAAAAACCATAGCATGGAAACCAAATGATGTGTAGTCTAGCTTTGCTGTGATGGCAGGATTATCAACACACAAAGCTTGATACGTTTTTATCGTTGGAAATTTTGCAGCCAGTATCGGATCCATACAAGGAAGTTCAAATATTTTAAACTTTATAAAATCGCCTTCTGGTGTTGGCAAATCAATAATTACCGATTGCCTACTTTGTTCTTTAGGTATTGACTGCTGAAATAATTGGAATGCAGCATTATTTAATTGCAATAGATTATATTTCTGAGGAATAATTTTCCGGATGCCTTCTATCTTAATATTTTCAGAAGATATCTTTTGCCACAATGTATTTGAGAACACATTGCTAATCACAAAATAAAACAAGACAAAAAAGTTTTTTTTCATTAGACGAACAATTATTATGTATAAAGATAGAAATTCGATAGCATATAGTCACACATCTGTGTCAAATATGGTGTTTGCTAAAACAAAAAAAGACCGGAAAATTCCGGTCTTTTTGTTATATAAAGGAGCTTATTTTTTCTTGCTAGAAGATTCTGCTTTTGCAGCTTCTGTAGCAGCAGATTTTAATGCTCTTGTTATCTCTACAGATACCAAAGGAATTGCAGGAGAGTTTAAGATTTCAAAGCCTGTTTCTTTAATATCACGTACTTTGAAAGATTGTCCTAATTTCAATTCGCTGATATCAACATCTATATTGTCTTTTAGATTTTCAGGTGTTGATTTTACTTTCACTTTACGAACTTTCACCAATAATTTACCACCTTCTTTTACACCTGGAGATTGACCTACCACTCTGATAGGAATTTCTACAATTACAGGAGTGCCTGGAATTAATTTGTGGAAGTCAATGTGTCTAACTTCTTCTGTAATTGGATGTACTTGTACATCTTTCAACAAGGCTTCGTGTGTAGTGCCATCGATGTTGATGATTGCTTTGTAAAATTTTGGCGTGTACAAGATTCCTCTCAACTCAGAGATAGTTGATGTGAAGTGTACCACCTCGTTTCCCGCATACATCACGCAAGGAATGTTGCCAGCAGCTCTATCTGCTTTTGTTGCTACTTTTCCTACGCCTGCTCTAGCTTTTCCGCTAATGGTAATGGTTTGCATAATACTTACTTTTTTTGAATGAATAATGAATTAATAGATTTAAACTCGTGTGCGTTTCGGATAGCTCTTGCAAACAATGGCGCTACCGATAGCACTTTTATTTTTGTACTTTGTTGTCTTAAAGGAATGGTATCACATACCACTAATTCTGTCAGTGCTGACTCTTCAATTCTTTCGTATGCTTTACCTGATAATACTGGATGAGTAATTAAAGCACGAACACTTTTGGCTCCTTTTTCCATGAGAAGATTAGCAGCAGCTGTCAATGTACCGCCAGTATCAATTAGGTCATCTACCAATATTACGTTTTTACCTGTAACATCGCCGATAAGACGCATAGATTCGATTTCATTGGCTTTTGCTCTGTGTTTATCGCAGATAACCAATTCTGCATTAAATTGGCGTGCATAATTTCTGGCACGTTTGATGCCACCAACATCTGGCGAAGCAAATACTAAATCCTCTAAACTAAGCTCTTTCAAGTATGGAATAAAAATAGCATCTGCTTCTAAATGGTCAACTGGAATATCAAAAAAACCTTGTATTTGTTGTGAATGCAAGTCCATCGTCATCACGCGTTGAGCACCAGCGGCAACCAGCATATTGGCGACCAACTTTGCGCCTATTGCCACACGTGGTTTGTCTTTTCTGTCTTGGCGAGCCAAGCCAAAGTATGGCATTACTGCTACGACATAACCAGCAGATGCTCTTTTGGCAGCATCTAACAATAATAGCAATTCCATTAAATTATCGGCTGGTGCAAAGGTACTTTGCATGCAAAAAACATAAGAACCTCGAATACTTTCTGTGATTACAGGCTCAAATTCACCATCACTGAACTGCATGACTTCCACTGGCGTTAAATCCTGACCATAACATTCAGCAATTGTAGAAGACAGGTACTGTGTACATCTGCCAGAAATCAGTTTTAAGTCAGGAATTACCACTTTTTGTTGAAATTTGAGGTGCAAAGATAGTAATTAAATACAAAAATTTGGAGAATTAAGGTTAAGAATCGCGGATTTTGTAATTTTTTAATCTGAAATGGAGAAATGCAATAATATGTATTCGGTTTGATGCAGATATGTATTTATTATTCAACTGCTTGTCAAGGTCAAACCATTCAACTTCTTCTCTAAGGCAAAAGAAAACAAGTAGATAATTTCGCACAACGATAATAACCACACTTAACTAGTCACACCGAAGGTGAGACTGCGCTACGCTTTTACACATATAGAAATAATCCACAATTTTGTTGTATTATCAACTTTTGATTTATTTAATCTCGACAACAGTTTGTAGATTAATTGAAATTAAAATCACTAAAATCTAATATTAATCGAACATAAAGATTTCAACAATCTACTATTTTATAAAACATACAGAAATTAAATAAAATTATAATTGTAATTTTGAAGAACCCGAAAATATTAAAATGGCTAAAAATAGATTTGCAAAACCTTTTTTAAAATGGGCAGGAGGAAAAACTTAGCTCATTAACGATATTGAAAAGGCATTACCTATAAACATAAAGCAAGCAGTCGCATAATATGAATTTGGCCTTTAATACAAATTTAGCACACGGATATACGAGCAATTCTCAAATTGCGAGATTATTAACGGAAAATTGGGTTTTAAACAATTCATATTGTCCGAGTTGCGGAGATTTGCCATTAATCGAATTTGAAAATAATCGTCCTGTTGCAGATTTTTATTGTAAAAAATGTAGCGAAGAATTTGAACTAAAAAGCAAAAGCGGAAAACTTTCAAATACAATTACAGATGGTGCATATTCGACAATGATTGAACGGATAAATTCAGAAAACAATCCTAATTTTTTCTTTTTGACTTACACAAAAAATTGGACTGTCAATGATTTTCTGATAATTCCGAAACAATTTTTTACAGCTGAAATTATTATTAAAAGACCGCCATTAGCTGAAACAGCAAGAAGAGCGGGTTGGATTGGTTGCAATATTGATATTTCAAAAGTTGCAGAAGCAGGGAAAGTCTTTTTGATTAAAAACACTCAAATTATAAACCAAAATTTTGTAAAGGAAACATTCAAAAAAACTCTGTTTTTACGAACAAAAAGTAAAGACGCCAAAGGTTGGATTTTAGATATTATGAGTTGTGTGGATTTAATCAAAAAAGAAACTTTTACACTTGATGAAGTTTACAAATTTGAACAAAAACTGAAATTAAAATATCCAAATAATAATTTTATCAAAGATAAAATCAGACAACAATTACAACTACTTCGAGATAAAGGAATTATTGAATTCGTTGGTCGTGGTAATTATAAAAAAGTAAATTATGGAAACATTTAAAATTGAAATTCAAGAATTTCTATCAAGAATAGTAGAAATAGAAGCAGAAAATATTGATGATGCAGTTTTAAAAGTAAAAGAAATGTATCGACAAGAAGAAATTGTTTTGTCCGAAAACGATTATATAACCACTGAAATTGAAGAATATATAGAGTGACTTCTATCTTCTTCACGGAGATACAATGAGACTCTTGCCTGAATTTGAACATAAATTTGATATGGTTTTTGCCGATCCGCCTTATTTTTTATCAAACAATGGACTTTCCATTCAAAACGGAGAAATCGTAAGCGTAAACAAAGGAAAATGGGACAAATCCGAAGGCTTTGAATTTATCAACGACTTCAATCGCAAGTGGCTTTCATTAGTTAGAGATAAAATGAAAGATGATGCAACTATTTGGATAAGTGGCACCATGCACAATATTTTTTCAGTTGGACAAATCTTAACCGAATTAGGTTTTAAAATTCTTAACATCGTAACTTGGGAAAAGACCAATCCGCCACCAAATTTTTCATGTCGATACTTTACATACTCAACTGAACAAATTATTTGGGCAAGAAAAAGCGAAAGAGTTCCACATTATTTCAATTACGAATTGATGAAACAACTCAATGGCGACAAACAAATGAAAGATGTTTGGAAGCTAGCAGCGATTGCACCTTGGGAAAAGTCGTGTGGCAAACATCCGACTCAAAAACCATTGTCTGTTTTAACAAGACTAATTTTGGCATCTACAAAACCTAATGCTTGGATTTTAGATCCATTTGCAGGTAGTTCGACAACAGGAATTGCAGCTAATTTGGCTAACAGACGATTTTTAGGAATTGAACAAGAAGAAGAATTTTTGAGAATTAGCAAAAACAGAAAATTGGAAATCCAAAATCCAAAAATTGCAGCAACATACAGACAAAAAACTGGAGGTTTCAACAACAAAAAAGAATATGAATTATTTTTAGTTGAAGAACCAAGGACAGAGTATAAAACAGAAATAAACTTAGGTTAAATCGATGAAAGAAAAAAATATTTTCAATCTTTTAGACCAAAATTATAATATTAAATCATAAAAAATTTTACTCTCATGCCGACATTCTCTATACTATTTGCTGCAATTGCTGCATTGATTCATGTGTTATTTTTTTTGGCGGAAAGCATATTTTGGATGCAGCCAAAAGTACATCGCGTCTTTGGTGTAAAAAATATACAAGAAGCGGAATTATTCAAAATATCATTTTTCAATCAAGGTTTTTATAATTTATTTTTGGCTATTGGTGTATTTGTTGGTATGTATTTTATACATAGTGAAAATATCATTATTGGCAAAACACTACTTCTTTTTTGCTGTGCATCGATGTTGTCTGCTGCCATCGTGCTATTTCTTTCAAAACCAAAATTGATTATCGGTGCCTTAGTGCAAGGCTTATGTCCGCTGATTTCGATTCTCGCATTTTTATTTTTGAAATAAAAAAAAGCAGTACAACCTGTACTGCTTATGATGTGATGTAATTATTGAATGCAATGGAGATTATTCATTTCTAAAAACGATTTCGCCATTAAATGCATCTGCAATGACTGGTTTATCTTTAGAAATTTTATCAGCAATTATCATTTTAGATAATTGATTGATCAATTCTTTATTTATCAAACGTTTTAACGGACGCGCACCGTATTGCGGTTCAAAACCTTCTGCTGTAAAATGTGCTACCAATTCATCTGTAAAATCGAGTGTGATATCCATTGTTTGTAATTGCTTTTGCAAGCTATGAAGTTGAATTTTCACAATTGCTTTAATATCATTTTGCAAAAGTGGTTTAAACATAATCACTTCATCAATTCGGTTATAGAACTCTGGACGCAACACACGTTTTATTGACTCTAAGATTTGCACTTTTGAGGTTTCTGTTGCTGTAAAAATATCATTATCCGTTATTACATTTTCAAAATTTTGCTGAATCAAATGCGCACCAATATTGGAAGTCATGATGATAATCGTATTTTTAAAATCAACTACTCTACCTTTATTATCAGTCAATCTGCCATCTTCTAAGACTTGTAATAATACATTAAAAACATCAGGATGTGCTTTTTCAATTTCATCTAACAAGACCACGCTGTATGGATGATTGCGAACCGCTTCAGTGAGTTGACCGCCTTCGTCGTAACCAACATATCCTGGAGGCGAACCAATCAAGCGCGACACGGCATGTTTTTCCATATACTCACTCATATCGATACGCACGATAGACTTTTCATCGTCAAATAAAAACTCTGCTAATGCTTTTGCCAGTTCTGTTTTGCCAACACCTGTAGTACCGATAAACAAGAAAGAACCTAATGGTCGTTTTGGATCTTGCAGGCCAGCACGACTTCTGCGAATGGCATCTGAAACGGCGATGATAGCTTCCTCTTGGCCGACGACACGTTGATGCAAATGTTCTTCCAGATTAAGGAGTTTATCTTTTTCTGTTTGCAACATTTTATTAAGTGGAATGCCTGTCCATCGCGACACAATTTCAGCAATATTTTCGCTTGTCACTTCTTCTTTCATCAAGCGATTGCCTTCTTTATTTTCTTGTAATTCCAGTTCCAGTTTCTGTAAGTTGGATTCGGCTTCTTTTATTTTACCATAACGAATTTCAGCTACTTTTCCGTAATCACCATTTCGTTCGGCCTGTTCCGCTTCTAATTTTAGATTTTCAATGTTTATTTTTTCATTTTGAATTCTATCGACTACTGTTTTTTCGCTTTCCCATTTTGCTTTAAATGCATTTCGTTTTTCGCTTAACTCTGCAATTTGTTTTGACAAGTCTTGAACTTTTACTTCATCATTTTCGCGTTTAATAGCTTCTCGTTCAATTTCAAGTTGACGAATTTTTCTATCTAACTCATCTAATTCTTCGGGCACGGAATCCATTTCCAAGCGCAATTTTGCAGCAGCTTCATCAATTAAATCTATCGCTTTATCAGGCAAAAAACGGTTGGTGATATATCGATTAGACAATTCTGCGGCAGCAATAATTGCTTCGTCTTTGATTGTTACTTTATGATGATTTTCGTATCGTTCTTTCAATCCGCGCAAGATAGACACTGTATCTTCAACGCTTGGCTCCTGCACCATTACTTTCTGGAAACGGCGTTCAAGTGCTTTGTCTTTTTCAAAATACTTTTGATATTCAGAAAGCGTCGTTGCACCAATGGCTCGCAACTCACCACGTGCCAATGCTGGTTTTAAAATATTAGCAGCATCCATCGCACCATCGCCGCCGCCGCCAGCGCCAACGAGTGTGTGTATTTCGTCGATAAATAAAATAATTTGACCATCAGAAGTAATCACTTCTTTGATGACTGCTTTCAAACGTTCTTCAAACTCTCCTTTATATTTTGCGCCAGCAATGAGTGCGCCCATATCGAGCGAATAAACAGTTTTAGATTTTAGATTTTCTGGAATATCGCCTGATATAATTCGGAAAGCAATACCTTCCGCAATCGCCGTTTTACCAACGCCAGGCTCACCTACTAAAATCGGATTGTTTTTTGTTCTGCGCGATAAAATATGTAGCACGCGACGAATTTCGTCATCGCGACCAATTACAGGATCCAATTTATTGGATTGTGCTAATTGATTTAAATTCTTAGCATATTTTTCTAAGGAATTATACGTTGTATCTGCACTTGGATTATTCACGGTTTGCCCTTTTCGTAGTTCTTTAATAGCAGCTTTTAAAGCAGCTTCTGTAATATTATTTTTCTTAAGAATATCTGCTGTGGTATCTTTTGCCGATAACAATGCTAATAACAAATGTTCGATTGATACATACTCATCGTTAAATTCTTTGAGATAAGCATTTACCTTTAATAAAGTTTGTTGCAACGCTGTTGATGGATATTGCATTGTATCGCCTGATACTGTTGCTTGTTTTTGTAATAAAATATCAATGTCTTGCGAAAGCTTTTTAGAATCGACGTTTAGTTTTTTAAATAGGTACGGTGTAACATCTTGGTCTGTTTGCAATATTGCTTTTAACAGATGTGATGTATCGAGTGATGCGTGTTTTGCATCGAATGCTAATTGCTGTGCTAATGCAATTGCTTCTTGTGATTTGATGGTGAAATTATTTGGATTCATTTTGATATTTTTTTAATACTGAAGTTTAAGTTGTTAATGCTTAACTCAGTAATTTATATCAAAAAGCATGCAAATGACAAATAGTAATATTTTTTATAAAAAAAATGAAAGTTTGTCAGAAAAAGCAAAAGAAAACTGCAAAAATAGCAGATTACTTATCGTCAACGATAAATTTTTCGACTGTTGAACAGATAAAAGTAAAACCTAGGCTGAAAATCAAAGCCGTTAGCCAACCATTGGCAACTCCACCGATGCTAAAACCAGCCAGTAATGAGTCAGCTAATTTTACCATAGCTGCGCTAATCACTAAAGTAAATAATCCTAAAGTTAGACAGGAAATTGGCAATGAGAAAAAGCTAATTATAGGTTTGAGGAATGTATTTAATAAAGAAAGTACGATGGCTACTTTTACGGCATCAAGCGGTTCGTTTACTGTTACTTGGAGTCCGAACATTGGCAATAAATAGGAAAGACCAATTACTGCTGCAATTTTGATAAGTACTTTGAGAATTAATTTCATAAAATAAATTTTTGAAATAAATAAATATATGCAAATGTCGTGTAAATGTACAGAAATTTTCAAATTAGAATTGAAAATGGCTTGTGATTTTTTATTTTTAGTATATTCACATTTATTAGCACAATAAAACCATAATACACATTGAACATTAAGCAAAACAAATCTAAATTTTCTTTTGAACGATTGAATTTTATAGAATTCTGTGCATTGTGCTTTATTATATTCATCGTGTTTGTTCGGTTCTTATACATTTTTTCGTATGACATTGACTTTGAAGGTGTAGAATTTGCATTGGTGCATTTCGTACAAAAAATAGTTATACATGGAAATTTATATAGCGATGTGACTGCATTTCCTTATTTACTCGTGGTGCATGCTCCTTTGTATTATTATATAATGGCTGCCTTGTGTAAAATATTTTCAATAGACGTCATTCATGATGTGCATCACCTATACATCTTAGGAAGAGCTTTTTCATTTATTTTATTACTTATAGATGCTTATTTGCTATTAAAAATTATTAAGAAAGTAGCGCCTTCATTCCGATACAATTTAATTGTGCTGGCGATTTTATTATTGATAATACCAGAACATTTTTTTGCATGTAGGCCGGACAGTTTGAAAATAACATTTTTTCTGGGTTTTGTAATTAATATAATTAATTATCAAACTAGCAATAAAATAAAGTATGCCATTATAAGTGTTGTCATGTTATTGCTTGCAACAATAATCAAACAAGATGTGCTTTTATATGGCATAATTATTTACTGCATTTTTTACATCACAGAACGAAAAAGCGCTTATTATATATCGGCTATTAATGTATGTGTAATACTGCTTTTCCTTGTGTTGGTGTATTATGCTTTTTCTTCTATTAATTTGTTTAAACAGTTGTTTTTATACAATGTACAGTATGACAGTGACCTCCGTATAAATCTTATTTTGATATGCAGTTATTATGCGAGAATATTTCCATTACTATACTTCGTTTACAAAAACTATACGAACAATACCAAGCTAAATAAACAGTTAGCATACATTGCAATATTATTTATTGTATTAAGCACATGCAGCATGTTTCGTATTGGTTCAAATATCAATTACACCTACGAAACAAGCATTTTTATTGTATTAAATACAGTTGTGTTTTTAAAGGAACAGCATTTCAAATTACAATCTATACAAAGAAAAATTTTACAACTATTAGCAATATTGTTTTTTATCTCAATATTTATCGTTAATCAAGCACAGCTCTATAAATGTTATTTTCTTTCAAAGAATGAATTAAGGCTTAGAGATGAGTATGAAAACAACATGAAAGTATCAGAAAAAGTAAAAAAAATTATAGGCAATGATGTTGTATTTATTCCGAATATGAAATATTACATTTTTTATCCTGCTGCAACAATAATATATGGTTCAGATTGGCATTATGATAGATATTGCGAGTTGGCCCTAAATATCAGAATAAAGCCAAAATTTATTAAAAACACAGTAGTTGATGAATATGACAAGCAATTTATTAATGGCAATGTAAAGTATATTTTAATGGAGAATAATTTAAAATCTGCACAACACATTGCCAAATATTATAGTCATTATAAGCCTAGTATTTCTATCGATCACATGACGATATATTCATTCCAAGAAAAATAAAATGACAAGTGAACTAAAGAAAATAAAACTTATTTATGTCGTGCTTATCATTTTGTCAGCCTTCATTATTGTTGCTCGTGTTATAAATATATTTAGTTATTCATTTGACAATGAAGGTTTGGAACAATATTTTTTACATGTTGTGCAACGAATAATGATGCATTATCCGATATATCAAAATCCTGAAATATTTCCGTTTGAAAACTGCTTATACACACCTATCTATCCTTACCTATTGAGCATGGCAATGCAGCTTGCCAATATTGATCCTACAATTGATATTCATAAAATGTATGTCTTTGGACGGCTTATAACATCAGTATTTATTGGCATACAGTTTATTTATCTATATAAAATATTATCATATTTTATAGCCTCAAAAAAGACAATGTTTATTTTATTTCTTGTCTTTGCTATGCTTTTAACAGGACACTTATTTAGCATTAGACCAGACGCACTAAAGCTGTTGTTTTATACTCTATTTTTGTATTATTCAATTGGGTATTTTTATTATAAAAAGTCAATTACAAATGTAATTATTGCTTCAATTTGTGCCGTAGCTGCTATATATACTAAACAAGATGCTGCAATATATATTTGCATTGCATTGCTTTCTTTAATTATAACAGCATCACCAATTAAAAAAGTAATCTTAATTTCTTTTGCCATTGGAATAACATGCTTACTTATTTTCGGCATTTTATATTTAATGTATGATTATGCTATCATCAGTAATTTAATTTTATTCAATTTGCAGGCCGTAAAAAAAACGAGTCAATCTTATACCATATATTTTATTTTACTGAGTATCATTAGAACACTTCCATTATTGCTCATACTGCTGTACAATATTATCCAGCTTTACAAACAGAAAGAATATCGAAATATTAATGGATTTATTGTAATCAGTACTTGTTTGACATATATCTACGCTCATTTTGCACTCTTGAGAGCTGCAGCAAGCTTAAATTATCTATATGAACTTAATGTTCTGTTTGTGATGAACATGGCTATTTACATTCAAAATAAAGGTTCAGAGTTTAGCCAAAGAATACGCTATCATTATCTCATTTGTTGCTATATATTTTTCTTGTTTTTGACTAGTATCATATTTCATACGTACTTAATAAATATAAAGAAAGAGAAAATGCTAAAGGTCACGTATAATGTCGTCACCAAAGAAGCTAATACAATTAAAACAAGAATAGGAAAGCAAGCAATATTTCTACCTAACTCCAAATACATGTTGCTTTTTGCTGATGCAAACATGGTGACCGGTCATGACATGCATATTGATAGATTCATTGAGTTATATGTCGATTTTGATAAAATAAAAATACAATCATCCTTATCAAAAATTAATACAAATGTATTTGACAATAGTTTCTTAGATGGCACAATTCCTTATATTTTAATGCCTAATGACAGCAAATCAAAACCACATATACAAACTTATTATCCAAAATACAAAATAGATTATCACACATCTAATTTCGTATTGTACAAATTTTTCAGTAACAAATGATAGAGAAAATAAAAAAAATAATTCCCAAAAACAAGATAGAGATGTTATGCTTTTTTTTCATAGGCTACATCTTATTTGTTCGTATTATTTATCTGTTTTCCAAAAGTATTGATTTAGGTGGAATGGAATTTTCCTTTATCTACCAACAACAATTTATAGATAAACATAATGTCTTATATCTCAATCCAGATAATTTTCCATTTTATATTTCATTCTATCCACCACTGTATCCATATTTGATGAAAGTATTGTTGGCTTTCTTTAATATTAATGTTTATACAGACATATCAAATGCGCTTATTCTTGGCAGACTTTTGTCATTGACTTCATTATTTTTTGTCATTTATTTTATATTAAAAATCATTAGGTTTATAAGTGTAAATATATCACACAAATACCTTCTCTGTTTAATTTTTATCCTATTGCTACCTGAACATTTTTATACTTTCAGACCTGACAGCTTAAAAGTATTATGTTTTATTATTTTCTTGTTTTTCATGTTACAATACAACTTTGGCGAGCAAACAAAAAGAAACTTAATATTTGCTACATGTGCAGCAATTATTGGCATTTACACCAAACATGATATCATCATTTATATTGCCATATTTTTTGGAGTACAATTTATAATGTCTAAAAAAATAAAAGATATTATACCATTTCTAATTATACTTTTGGCAACAGCTGGCCTATTTGTGTACGTGTACTTACTAAAAGGAAATCTTATACTTAAAAACCTATTTTTCTATAATATTCAATATGGCAATGATGCAAAACTAAGCATACTACTTATACTCATCAATATTGTAAGGTTATTTCCATTATTATTATTGAGCATCATTAATACCAAATCTAAAAATGTGATGATACAATTTATTGCTTGGTATGCTATACTATTATTTTTTACAAGTTCTATTTTATTATTACGAAGTGGCGCCAACCTAAATTACACTTACGAAGTTGTTATTGTAATGATTATTAATGCTGGCATTTATATACAACAAAAGAATTTTTCATATTACAAAACTACAATCGCCTATGTCTTTCTCTTACTGCTTATGTGTAATAAAATTTCCTATAAGCTGGTACACTTTGGTGAAGATATAGACAAATGGAAAGCACAATATTCAGCTCAACAATTTTCCAGCAAGGCAATTGCAAACATCATCAAAAATGATGTTGTGTTTTTCCCAGAAGGAAAACAACTCGTATTTAATGGAAAATTAAATACCATTTTTGGCTACGATTTACACTTAGAAAGGTTTACTTCGCTTTATTTGAACACGAGTATAAAAAGTAGAATACTAAATAATCAATCTACAGCAGAATACGATAAATTATTTACCAATGGATTTGTAAAATATATCGTTATTGAAGATAATAAAAACAGTTTGGAACAAATAAATACATATTATCCTTTGTATTATTTTCAAGAAAAACAACACCAATATTTAATATATACTTTCAAGGATAAATAATAAAGTAAGACAAGCATACGCAATTGGCCTTGTTTTATTTTATTTAAAAAAACAACTAAATAATGATTGTAGTTTAGTATATTGTGTTTACAAAACCAAACCTATTTCTATGACAACTAGCGTCTTTACACCAGATGAGATTTCCGAGGCACTTCAATTTTACAACACAAACGGCTACACAGCAATAAAAAGCACACTTTCTGATGACTACCTTACCGAGATGCGTAAGATTATGATTGAATTGGTAGATGAAGAAAAAGCATCATTAAACCTTGAAAATTATCGTGATTATGGTTTTTTGTTATGTGCGCCTTACTATGCCGATAAATATCCGCAAATTTTAGACGTGATTACTAATAAGGAAATGCTCAAATTTGTGGAAGCTATTTTAGAAAAATGGTTTATCGTTTATTTATATTCCAATAATTGCATTCCGCCATGTGGTGGCAATACCAAAGCATATAAACCACACATAGACACGCCTCGTTATATAGAAAATTATCATCAATCTGTAGTGGCCATGATAACAATGGACGACTATACGGAAGAAAATGGTGCAACGTGGATAATGCCAGCATCACAAAATTTGAAAGAAAAACCAACGGATGAACACTTCTACAATTCTGCAACACGTTTGATTGTACCAAAAGGCAGTATTTGTTTTTTCGACCCAAAGGTATGGCATGCTGCAGGCACTAACTACTCTAATGATTGGAGAACTTGTTTACTCGTAGTTTTTAGCAGACCGTGGATGAAACAACGCGTAGATATTCCAAGATTTATGTCGCATATTGACAAGCGTAATTTAAGCAAACAGCAGTTGCAATTGCTAGGATTTACAAGTGCTCCGCCAGCAAATTTCAAAGAGTTTTATGGCAATGAAAGTGAACGCACTTTTACGCAACCATTTGTGTAAATATTTATTTTTCGAGTAAATATATCCAGTCGTATCTAATGCATTTGCAACCATTTTTTTCCATGGTGCGCGCACTAAATAAATTTGTCAAACGTGTAGATCCATCTAAGTATCGATAGCCACGTTCTGTGACAAAAAACTTAATAAAATTGACAACTTTATATTGAATGCCTTTATTGCGTTCGTCGCGAGCAACACCAACATAATAAGAATATGCACCAGAGTCGCCTTTGCCATCATCAAAAAAATCTGACACCACACAGCCTAAAGGTTTTTTATCTGCATTGAAATATAAATAAGCCACTTTGTCTTTATGTTGTCCAGCATAATTGGTTTTAAAATATTCTATAATGCCATTGAGTTGTTTATCTGCTGGAAATAGTGCTTGAATATGTGCTGGTGTATAATTTCCAAATGGCACATCATCGTAAGTGTCTAAAATAAATTGCCCTAAAACATCTTTATTACTATCGTCGATTTTTTCAATTATTAAATCGCTATGCGCATTTTCAAACGGTGTGACCAATAAATCTTCGCTTCTATACACGCGTAATATTTCTAGCAAATGAACTTTTGGTGCTAATGAAAATAGTTGGTCTAATTGTGGTCCTTTAGGATTTTGAATTTTTACACGTATATATTTACATGGCGATGCTGCGACTTCCGCTTTGAGTTTTTCCCATTCGTCAAAGTGCTCATCAATATTCAATCGTCCAAAAGGCACATTAAAAATTTCGCTTTCTTGTTTTGAATAATCTATCATATATTTACAGTTAACTATGGCAATGGAGTTTTCAGTAGTGATTCCAATATATCACACCGCAAGTAATTCAATAAAACATATTCAAAGTGTTATTGCTGCACTCCAAAACAAATATACAACCTTTGAAATAATATT
>WBZL01000890.1_pt1 | contig 33090 bp, 32 predicted proteins | sample 5204291 | NCBI WGS metagenome assembly WBZL01 (sample SAMN12344345, study PRJNA552823) | activated sludge metagenome | biome: Activated sludge suspended growth; feature: Nitrification reactor; material: Wastewater; isolation source: activated sludge from nitrification reactor of wastewater...
GGTCTCCGACAACGACAGTGACCTCTTCTGGTGCAGGTCTTCGGCGGTGTGGTCGCGGGCTTCGGGCCGGCACTGATCGGCCAGCACACCCAGGATCCGGCGCAGCTCGCCCGGTTCCACGGTCTCAGCGATCGTCACCACCTGGGATTCGATGAGGTCGAACCGGGTGATCTTGGGGGCTTCGGCGGTGATCACCGCGACGTGCGCGGTCGACACCCGACCGGCCCGGAATGAGGCAGCCACCTGCGGCAGGTGCTGCAGCGCATTACCGCGGGACACCATCGCCGACCCGGCCGCCGGGTTGGCGCCGGTGGCCACCGCCACCAGCATCCCTGTCGTCCCAGCACCCAGCACCCTCGAATCGGCATGCTCATCGGCGCACCCGGCCAACTCGGTGAGATAGGCGTCCAGACGGTTACGCAACGCCGCGACCGCAGCCATCGACCCGACGCGCGACTCCGCATACAACGTCTCGGGGGCGGGCAGAGCATCGATGATCTGGTGGAGCTTGTCCAACTCGGCGGGATGGTCGGTGGGCAGTTCGGCGGCCAGCGCGCAGCGGCGTTTCACCTGCCGCGACACCTCGAACACCGCCATGAATCACCCCGCTTCCCCGATACCCAATTATCGCACGCATGTACGACGAACACCAGTACCAACTGCCATATGGGGACCACCAATTCGGGGCCGAACGTCGACGGTCGCACGGTTGCGGGCTTGGGGCAGGAAACCTCGTTAACCACGCGGCACTCAACCCCCACGAGTCCGGGCGGCGAGCCACTCGGCCCCGCACCCCCACCCTGCCCAGGCGGCCCTCCGGATTCCGGGTGACACTGAGAACTGGAAGGGGTTTCGGATGATCACCATGTACACCACCTCGTGGTGCGGCTACTGCAGTCGCCTCAAGGCACAGATGCAACGTGCCGGCCTGACGTTCCGTGAGGTGAACATCGAGGAAGACGCGGAGGCCGCGGCCTTCGTCGGCAGCGTCAACGGGGGCAACCACATCGTCCCGACTGTGCTGCTGCCCAACGGCGCCGCGATGACCAACCCCGGCATCAACGAGGTACTCGCGGCGGTGCGCTAGCGCGGGAGCTGCGGCGGTAGGGGCTCACGTACGGGTCCCCCTCGATCCAGAACCGCCACGCCACGTCGGCCGCCCGGCTCACCCCCACGCGCGGACCGCTGGCGACGGGGGCAGAGGTCCTGGTGAGTTCGAGGCGCAGTCGCCCGGCACCCAGATCTGCTCCGCTGTCGGCCATGGTCACTGCGAGCGCCTGACCCAACCGCCCCGGACCGCGGGCCAGATCCCGATGGCCGCCGCGTCGCGCGAGCGCCACCTCGCGACCCTCGATCACCTCCCCGGCGCGCAGCAGGATCCCGCCCCCGGATCCCTCCGGGTGACACACCACGTTGAGACACCAGTGCATTCCGTAACTGAGGTAGACGTAGGCGTGTCCTGGGGGCCCGAACATCACTGCGTTCTTCTGACCCGGTCCCCGGAACGCATGACTGGCAGGGTCGTCCGGACCTCCGTAGGCCTCGACCTCGACGATGCGCACGGCCACGTCGCCGTCGCGGATCACCGACCCGAGCAGAGCGGGCGCGGCAAGGGGCGCCTGCTGCGCCAGCAACTCGTGCAGGTCCAAGGGCACGGTCTACAACCCCGAGGCCCGCAGGGTGGCCTGCACCACCGAATGATCCGCAGCCAGCCCGTAACGGTCCCGGTACACGGCGATCACGGCCGCCTGCAATGTCGACCCGGAAGGCGCCGGGCTGTGAAGGTGCCCGCCCTCGTCCGGCGGCGACAGTGCCGCACCCATCAGGAGCAGGCGCGGTTCTTCGCAGTCCTGCCCGTGGTCGGGCGGCGAGTAGTCCTGCACCGCGAGCAGGTGCACGCCGTGCCGACGGTAGAAGTCGATGCGCCGCAGGTCGTCGCGCCGCTCCGGTGAATCCGCCGGGCGGCCGTCGGGATCCTCCACGTCGAGCAGCAACATCGTGCGGCCCGCGTCCCGCAGGTGATCGACCAGCGCGGAGAACAGCGCGGACCCGTGGCCCTGTCCACGGCGCTCGGCGTCCACGACGAAGTACCGCAGAAAGGTCATCGACGTGCTGCCCAGATGCCTGAACAGCACAAGTCCGACCGGTGGATCTCCCGGGCTGTTGTCATCGAGCAGGACGAGCAACCCTTCGTCGGAGCGCCCTGCTGTGATCTCGTTCCACGGTGCGCGCAGCGCAAGCGGGAACGATGACTCATAGACGTGGCGCACAGCCGACTTGTGGGCGTCGTCGAGCCGAACGAACGGCACCATCTCGCGCCGTCTCATGCCGGATCCCCGATCCCCACGCCCGCGTCCCAGACCACCTGACCACCGACGAGCGTCGCGAGGACCTCGATCTCCGCGAGTTCCCCCGGGTCGACCGCTGTCGGGTCGTCGGACAGGATCGCGACGTCGCCAAGCGTTCCCGGACCGATCCAGCCTTTGCGGTCCTCCTCGTAGGAGGCGTACGCCGACCCGTACGTGTAGGCGCGTAGCGCTTCGTGAGCCGTCACCACCTCGTCAGGTCCGAGGACATCCCCTGATGCAGTCCGCCGGTTCACCATGTCGTGGATCCCGAGCAGTGGCCGGCCATCGACGACCGGCCGGTCACTGCTCCCGGGGACCACAAGGCCGGCCGCCAGCAACGAGGCGTGACGATAGGCCCACGCGGACCGTTCTGGCCCGAGCGCACGGCGCATTCCGTCGCCGATCTCTCCGACGAACCGCCCTTGCGGTACCGGCACCACGCCGAGTCGCGCGGCCCTGATGACCTGGTCGGGGCGTGCAACGCCGAAGTGCTCGATGCGGTGCCGGGGGGCAGCGTTTCCGGGTCTGCCTCCCCACCCTGTGCGCGGATGGTCGACCAGGCAGCGCTCATAGGCATCGAGCACAAGGTCGATCGCCGCGTCACCGATGGCGTGGGTGGCGACCCGCCACCCCGAGCGATGGGCGGACACGATCGTGTCGAGCAGCGCATCGGCGTCGTCCTGCAGGTAGCCCCGCACACCGGGGGTGTCGCTGAAGTCGGTGCACATCGCGGCGGTGTGCCCGATCAACGACCCGTCGGAGAACACTTTCACCGGCCCGAGGCGCAGCCGGTCATCGCCGAATCCGGTGCGGATGCCAAGGTCGATCCCGTCACCGAGCCCGTCCGCTTCGTGAGCACCGAGCCCATGGAGCACGTCGGAGGCGACCATGAGTTCGACTCGCAGAGGAAGCTGACCGGCATCGCGTGCCTGCTGGTAGGCGAGCACTTCGACGGGGGTTCGCCCGATCCAGCCCCCGCCCACACCGGCTTCCACCGCACTCGTGATGCCCTGCCGGACGTACACCTCGCCCGCGCGTGCCACCGCGTGGGCGACGTCGTCCAGGCGCAGCGGCCGTCGCAGCGGCGTGAGCAGGTTCTGGGCTTGCTCCTGGAGGAGTCCCGTGGGGCGACCTGATTCGTCCACCACGACCGTCCCGCCGGTCACACCTCGCCCTTGCTCGGCGATCCCCAATTCGGCCAGGACCGCGGCACTCACGACACTCATGTGCCCCGAGGTGTGGGTGAGCAGGACCCGGCGTCCCGGCGCGACGCGTTCCAGCAGATCGCGGTCGGGATGGCCGCCGATCTTGTTCTCGTCGTAACCGTTGCCGACGATCCACCGGTTCGGCGGGGTGCTCTCCGCGGCGGCAGCCACTGCGGCGGCAAGGTCGTCGAGGCTACGGATCGGGGGCGTGGACAGGTCGATCTCGTCGAGCGTGGCACCGAACCAGGCCATGTGCTGATGTGCGTCGTGGAAACCCGGCACAACACAGCGGCCGCCCAGGGACACCGTGCGCGTGGCGGTCAGGCCTGCGTCATCTGGGCCGACGTGGAGGACCCGGCCACCGAGCAGAGCCACGACCCCGGCCCGGGGTTCGACGCCGGATCGCTGCGGCGCCATCGTCAAGACGGTGGCGTCCGTGAGCAGCAGGTCAGCGACGGGATTGCTCACGGTTGCCGACCTTCGGCACCGGCCGCCAGCCAGGCGAACAAAGCACGGAACCCGTCGGTCCACGGCGTCGGCTGTCCTGCCCGGTCAACCTTGACCACAGCCCGCGTCCCGTGCGCCACCCGGACCTCGTCGCCATGGGGCCCTGGTGCCGCACACCGGTAGCCCCAGGTGGCGCTCGTGCGCCCCAGCCCGACGGCCACCACCTCGACGCGCATGACGCCCGGGGACGCCACCGGCGCGGTGAACTCAAGGGCGAGACCGCGCACCACGTAGTTGATGTCCTCGTGACGCTGGGACAGTTCGGTCCAGCCGTAGCCGAGGTGTTCGAAGAGCGCCGATTGGGCGCGTTCGATGTGCACCGCGAAGCGGGAGTTGTGCATGACCCCCAGCGGGTCCATCTCGTCGAAGTAGACCGCGCTGTCGTACCGGAAACATGCCGGGCCGTCCACTGTCATCGCCACGTCCCGTCCACCTGGTCCCAGGTCCGGCCCGGGACCGCTACCAGGCGCGCCTTGGCGACGCGGTGCGACGCGGTGACCGGAAGGTCGTCGCACACTTCCCAGTACCTGGGCACCTTGAACCGGGCCAACCGCTGCCCGCAATACTCGCCGAGTCCTGCCAGGAACTCCGGCGCGGGCGGGTTGGTTCCGGTCAGGGACAGGAACGCCTTGACCTCCTCGCCGCGCAGGTCGTCGGGCACCGCCACCACGGCCGCGAGCCGCACGCCCGGGTGTGTGAGCAGCACGTCCTCGACCTCCCGGGCGGACACGTTCTCCCCCGCCCGCCGGATCATGTCTTTCAACCGCCCCACCAGGTAGACCCGGCCCGCGTCGTCCATGCGCGCGAGATCGCCGGTGTGGAACCAGCCGCCGCGGAAGGCCACCTCCGTCGCCTGCGGGTCGGCCTCGTAGCGGTCCATCAGTCCTGGTCCGCGCAGCACCAACTCGCCGACGTCGCCGCGCCCGACGGGCATATCCCGTGCGTCCACGATCCTGGCCTCTTTGGTACGCGTCGCCGCGCCCACGCAGCCACTGCCCACAAGTTCGTCGTGATCGGCGTCGGTCACCCGCAGGTCGGCGCCGGTCTCCGTCATCCCGAACGCCTCGTACCACGGCACTCCCCAGCGCTGCTCGATCTCCTCGTGGCGTGCCGGCGGGATGGCCGAACACTGGACGACGCGCACGCGGTGGGCACGGTCGAGAGGGTCGGGGGGCATCTTGAGCAGCAGCGTGGGCATCGCGGCGAGGCAGTAGAAGTACGTCACCTGGTAGTCCCGCACTTTCGACCAGAACGTCGACGGGTGGAAGGCGTCGAGGACGACCAGGTGTGCACCCGCAAGCATCGCGGCGACCACGTTCCACTGCGGGTCGATGTAGGAGAAGGCCTGCGCGGTGAGCATGGTGTCGTCGGGACCGAGGTGTGGAAACTCGTTGACAAGGCCGCCGCCGAGTTCCATCCAGTACCGGTGGGACAGGACGCAGCCCTTCGGCCGCCCGGTCGTCCCGGAGGTGTACTGGATGTTGACGGTGTCCTCGGCTGCGATGAAGTGCTCCGGCCGTTCGTGGTGCGGTCCGGCGTGCGACAGCTGCTCGACGAGCAGGATCGACACGTCCAGGTCAGCACACACGTCCGCCACAGAGGCAGCGCGGTCACCGGATGTCACCAGGGCCGTGGCGCGGGAGTGCCCGAGGATGTGGCCGGCATCTTCTGCCCGGTACTGCGGGTTCACCGGCACCATCGCCGCACCGAGCCGCGCGAGGGCCAGCCAGGTCAGCGGGAACTCCGCGCGGTTCTCGAGCATCACCGCGACGCGGTCACCGGCGGTCACGGTGTCGGCCAGTGCGGCGGCGAGGTCCACAGTGCGGCTGGCAACTTCGGCGAAGGTGAGCGACTCGCCGGGATCGAACGTCCACGCGGGGCGGTCGGGCCAGAGGCGGGCCGCGCGGTCGACGGCGGCGACCAGATCCTTCACGTCGGCCCCACCGCGAGGCTCATCCACCGGACCTGTCCTGGAACGCCTCAGCAGCAGTCTGCGCCTCCCCGGTGGCCATCGTCGCCAGCGCCGCGTCGACCTCCTGCTCGAAGGCCGCGTCCACCGTCGAGTCCACCCCTCGGTCCAGCAGTGACTTGGCCAGGGCCAGTGCTGCAGGAGGCTGTTCGGCAAGCCGCACCGCCAGGTCGAGTGCGGCCTGCTCGTGCATCCCGGCAGGGACCACGCGGTTGACCAGTCCGAGGCGGTGGGCGTCCTCAGCCGAGAGGTGCTCGCCCAGGAAAAGCAGTTCCTTCGCCCGTACCAGACCGACGGTGTGCGGCAGCAGCGCGGAGATCCCGCCGGTGACACTCAGTCCGACCCCCACCTCCGGGAAGCCGAAGCGGGCATCCTGCGAGGCCACGACGAGGTCGCAGCCCAGTGCGAACTCGGCACCGGCGCCGAGCGCATAACCGTGGACCGCAGCGATGACCGGAGCGGGCAACGCCCGGATCGCCCTGGTCACATCCTGGATGCGCTGCAACCGCTGCCGGGCCGCGGCCGTGTCCTCGACGGGCGCCGGTTCCTTGAGATCGTGACCGGCGCAGAACGCCCGTCCCCGGCCAGCCAGCACAAGCGCCCGCACGTCCTCGGAGGCCGCGCGCTCGAACGCGGCCAGCAGGCCATCGACGAGGTCCGGCACCACCGCGTTGAGCCGGTGCGGCCGGTCCAGGTGCACCACGGCGACCGGTCCGACGGTCGAATACGAGACGCACTCGTTCACTCGACGACTGTAGCCCGAAAGACTGCCTTTCTGAGGACGGGTCGTGTCGATGACGAGGTTGGCGAATGACCACGACGGCACAGCCCGCACGCGGCTCGGCCCGAGCCGCGAGGCACTCAGGACAGGGCTGTCAGCACCCAGGCGGCCACCTCGGCCTCGTAGTCCAAGTGCCCGAAGCGACCGGCCGGTCCGGAGTGGGAGCCCTCGGCGGTCTCGACGCGGAACAACACCGTGCCCGGGGAGGTCGGATCGGACGGGTCCGTGCCCTCGCCCCAGCGCTGGTCGGTCGCGCGCAACACGGACACCCACTTGGCCGGTTCCCGGACCAGGACCCGGGGATCGTGCAAGGCACCCGTCACGAGCAGGGGCGGCCGACCGTCCGCCGGCGGCGGGTTGTCGTACGGCGAGTAGCTGACCAGGTACGCCATGAACTCGGGATCACGGGGGTCGCCCCATTCGTCCCACTCGTTGACGGTCAAGGGGATCGAGGGGTCGGACATCGCCGTCACCACGTCCACGAACGGGACCTCCGCGACAACCGCCCGCCAACGGTCGGGCCGTTGCGAATACACCGCGCCCTGCAGCAGTCCGCCCGCGGACAAACCCCGGCTCGCGATCCGGCGTCCATCGACCAGACCGAGCGCGCCGTCGTGGGCCAAGGCGTCAGCCACGTCGATGAAGTCGTCGAAGGTCGTGCGCTTGTGCAGCAGTCGCCCCTGTTCCCACCAGGTACGTCCCATCTCACCCCCGCCGCGGACGTGGGCGTGTGCGAAGACGACGCCTCGTTCCAACAGCGACGGCAGCGCCGGATCGAACTCGGGCTCGAAGACATACTCGTAGGCGCCGTAGCCGTACAACAGGCAGGGCGCACTGCCGTCGAGAGGCACGTCGACGTGGCGCCACAGCGTCACCGGGACCTTGGCACCATCGCGAGCGGTGACCCACACGCGGGAACTGGTGTACCTCGCCGCATCGAGGCCCGGTGCTGCTGTCCTGAGCAGTTCCACCCGGTCGCCGGACGCAAGGTCCACGTCCCACCAGATCGCCGGCGTGGTCCGACTCTCGGTGCATATCGTGACGGCCGGCGGGTCGAAGTCGTCGACCGGTGTCAGGGAGACGGTGGACGCCTCGTCGGCGGGACGGATCTCGTAGGTGGCCGACCAGTCCCGGCGGGCCACCTGCAGCAGCGGCAGGCCGTCCCGGCGCACTGTGAGCACGACGTGTCCGGCGAAGGCGTCGGCCGCCACGATCCTGACCGCCGGATCGTGGGCCACCACCTCCCGCCAGGGTTCCAGCGCGTCGGTGCCGGCAGCGAGAATCCGGAACTCCGCAGCCCCGTCGTTGGTGACCATCAGCACCTCGTCCGCGAAGTCGGTGGGGGCGTGGTCGACGGTGTACTCGATCCCCCGACGGCGCCCGGCGACCGAGCGCAGAGGAGCATCCGTGTCCCCGGCGGGAAGCAGCCAGCACTCGCTGGTGTCGCGACTGCGAGACTCGATCACGATCCACTCCCCCGAGCGTGTGCCGCGCACAGTCACTTCGAACGACTCGTCGTCCTCCTGCATCACCAGGCGGTCACTGTCCGAGGAGGTTCCCAGGATGTGCTCACGCACCTGCCATGGCCGCATGGCGTGATCCGGGACGACGTAGAGGAACCGTGTGCCGGTCGCGTCCCAGGCCCCGGTGTAGTAGGTCTCGTCCACCCGGTCGGGCAGATCCTGACCGGTCGCCAGATCCCGGAAGCGCAGGGAGTACTTCTCGCCGCCTGTGAGATCGACCGACCACGCCAGCATGCGGTCAGCCGGGCCAGGCTCGGTCACCCCGAATTCGGCATAGGCGGAACCGGCCTGCGACGCCACAGCGCCGAGATCCACCAGCGCCTCGATCGGGCCTTCGCTGTGCCGGGCCCGGCGGGCCAGACAGGGAAGATCGGAACCGGGCCGGAACTGCATCAGGTACATGTATTCTCGACGGATGAAACTGACCGATATGTCAGCTTCGGGGAGGAGGCCGCGCATCTCGGCGGCCAATTCGTCACGGAGGGGCCGCAGTCGATGAACACGCCCCTCGTAGTACCTGCGCTCGTCGACGAGCGCATGAAGGACCTCCGGACCGTCGCCGGCCAGCCAGCCGAAGTCGTCCGATCGACTGCCCGCACCCCAGCGGACACTGGTCGGATGCGCTTGGGGCCGGGGCGTGGATGACATGGCCGGACGGTAGCACTGGTGATCACCACAGGGAGCACACCGATGAGTGAACGCAGACGCCGGCATGCGGCCGCGACGCTCGCCGCCGTGATCGCCCTCCTGGTCGCCCTGCCGCTGTGGCCGGCGCACGCCGACGAGTCGGGCGGGCCCTCACCGGCACCGACCAGTGCGCAGGAGAAGACGGTCTTCACGGTCGGCATCACCCAGGACGTCGACACCACCAACCCCTTCACCGGGATCGCCGCAGCCTCCTTCGAGGCCTACCAGATGATGTACCCCACCCTCACCGAGTACGCGGCAGCCGACTTCTCCACGGTCCCCGGGCTCGCCGAGTCGTGGGAGGAGTCCGAGGACCAGACGTACTGGACGTACAAGATCAGGCCGGGTCTGAAGTGGAGCGACGGCGAGCCGCTGACGGCACGGGACGCGGCCTACACGTTCAACCGGGTCATCAACGGCGACATCGAACAGACCAACTACGGCGGCTACACGTCGGTGATCACCAAGGCCGTCGCCGAGGACGACACGACGCTGGTGCTGTACGTGAAGAAGCCCTCGCCGATCATGCTTCACCTGGCGGTCTACATCCTCCCGGAGCACATCTGGAAGAACATCGACGGCAAGCAGGTCAAGTCGTACAAGAACGAGCCGGTGGACGGTGAGGCGGTCGTGGGTGGCGGCCCCTACGTGCTGATCGAGCGCCGTAAGGGCGAATTCCTGCGGTTCGCGGCGAACCCCGACTACTACGGTGGCAGGCCCACTGCCGACGAGGTGGTCTTCCGGGTCTACAAGAACACCGACGCCATCGCGGAGGCGTTGCGTAAGGGCGAGGTCGACTACGCCAACGACCTGTCCGCGAACGTCTTCAACTCACTCGTTGGTGCCGAGGGGATCACGACGGTCCCCAGCGTGTACTCCGGGTTCAACCAGATCGCGTTCAACATGGGTGCCGCGCTGACCGACGGCACCCCGATCGGGGACGGCAGCAAACTGGTGCTCGACCCGCAGGTGCGCCTCGCCATCGCCCAGGCGATCGACCGGCAGGTCATCGCCGACAAGGTCTTCGGGGGACTCGCGACTCCCGGATCCACCGTGATCCCTCCCCTGTACCGCGACCTGCACCTCGACCCCGCGAACCCAGTCGGGTTCGATCTGGCCGCGGCGAACGCAACGCTCGATGCCGCCGGGTACACGATGGGTGAGGACGGCGTGCGGGTCTCACCGGATGGCGAGCGGATGTCGCTGCGACTGCTGGGCAGGCAGGAGTCCAGCGAGTCCCAGAAGACGGTCGAGTACGTCAAGGACTGGCTGGCCCAGATCGGCATCGAGGTCAAGGTGAAGATCGTCAGTGAGGACTCGATGTACGAGCGTGTCGGCAACGGCAACTTCGACATGTTCGAGTGGGGATGGGTCGTCGAGCCGGACCCCGACTACCAGTTGTCCACCTTCACGTGCGGCCAGCGGTCGACCGAGGAGGACGGGACGATCTACGCGGGCTTGTCGGACTCCTTCTACTGCGATGAGGAGTACGACCGGCTCTACAAGCAGCAGAAGTTGCAGACCGTCCCGGCCGAGCGCGCCGAGACCGTCAGGCAGATGCAGCAGATGCTCTACGACAGCAACGCCTACGTGGTGACGGTGTACTACGACAACCCGACGGCATACCGGTCGGACCGCTGGACGAACTTCACGCCGCAGCCCGCACCGGACGGCGTTCTCCTGTTCCAGTACGGCACCTGGTCGTACGAGAGCATCGAGCCGGTGGTCGCCGACGTGACCGGCGAGGCCTCCGATGTGAGCATCAGCCCGGGGCTCATCATCGGCGCCGTTGTCGCCGGAGTGGGCCTGTTCTTCATCGGCTACTGGGTCGGGCGGCGCCGGCCGTCCGACTACGACGTGGAGTAGGTCATGTCGCTGATCCAAGATGTCGCCGGCAGTGGAGGCCCCGACCCGATACCCGGCCCCCCGCCGCTGCCACGCAAGGAGAAGGGCAGCCGCGGGCTGTCCCCCGGTGCGATGTTCGCGCTGCGGAAGACGGGGGCGGCAGTGGGCACGCTGTTCTTCGTCCTCGTAGTCAACTTCTTCCTGTTCCGGATGTTGCCGGGTGATCCCATCGGGATGTACACCCGTGGGCGCAACGTCCCCGCCGAGCAGCTGGCCACACTGCGCGCGGAGCTCGACCGGCCCATCCTCGAGCAGTTCCTGACCTACCTGCGGAACCCGTTCTCGAGCACGATCGACTCCGCCCAGTTCAACCGCCCCGTGTGGGAACTGGTCACGGAACGGATCTGGCCCACACTGCTCCTGGTCGGCACCGCCATCGTGCTGGCCTCGATCATCGGCGTGTGGATCGGCATCAAGGCCGGCTGGAAGCGCGGGAAGTCCTTCGACAAGATCTCGACCGGCGTCACGCTCACGCTGTACTCGATGCCCGAGTTCTGGCTCGGGATGATCCTGTTGATCGTCTTCGGGGTCGGGGTCTTCGGGCTACCCGGCATCTTCCCGATCGGAGGGATCTCGAGTCCCGGGGTCGACACGTCGTCGTTGGCCGGCTGGCTGGACGTGGCCTGGCACATGGTCCTGCCCGTCACCACGCTGACCTTGGTGTATCTCGCGGAGTACGCGTTGGTGATGCGGTCCTCGCTGGTGGACGAGATGGACGAGGACTACCTCACCACAGCGCGCGCGAAGGGGCTGATGGACAAGTTCGTGCGCCGTCGCCACGCCGTCCCGAACGCCATGCTGCCGACGATCACCCTCATCTTCCTGAACCTCGGGTTCACCGTCTCGGGCGCGATCACTGTGGAGACCGTTTTCTCCTGGCCCGGGCTGGGGCTGCTGTCCTACGAAGCCCTGCGCGGTCCGGACGTGGCACTTCTGCAGGCGATCTTCCTGCTGTTCTCCATCGGCGTGGTCCTGGCCAACCTGGTGGCTGACCTGCTCTACGCCGTGATCGACCCGAGGGTGAGGCAGTGATGGCCGGCGATCAGCCGAGCGCGACCTCGGCCGCACCGCAAGGCCGTCGGGCCATCGCGAGGGCGCGCCGGCGCGCGGCACTGGGCCGCGGATGGCGTCAGTTCCGCACGCACCGCTCCGGCATGGCGGGGCTCGGGATCCTGGTGTTCTTCACTCTTGTGGCGCTGCTCGCCCCGATCCTGTTCCCACCCGACACGATCAGCGTGACGAGAGCCACCGGCGACCTGTTGGCGCCGCCCTCGGGCGAGTTCTGGCTGGGCACCGACGACTCGGGCCGGTCGATGATGGCACTACTGGCCTGGGGCGCGCGGGTGTCCCTCACTGTGGGCATCTCGGCGACGCTGATCTCGATGCTCATCGGCACCTCGGTGGGGATCGCCTCCGGGCACTACCGCGGATTCGGCGGCGCCGCTCTGCAGCGGCTGACCGACTGGGTCCTGGTGATCCCGTTCCTGCCGTTGGCGATCGTGCTGGCCACCGTCCTGGGCGGAGGATCGACCCTGACGATCATCGTCGTCATCGGTGTCACCTCCTGGGCGGGTACCGCACGGCTGATCCGCGCCCAGACCCTGTCGGTGGAGGGCCGGCCGTATCTGGAACGCTCGCGGGCGCTGGGCAGCGGCAACTGGCACCAGATGACCCGGCACGTGCTGCCCAACGTGTTCCCGCTCGTGCTGGCCAACACCACCCTCACCGTCGCCATCGCGATCCTCTCGGAGACGACCCTGTCGTTCCTGGGGCTCGGCGATCCGCTGCGGCCGTCGTGGGGTGCCACGCTCGATCAGGCGTTCTCCAACGGCGCTGTCTCCGCGGGGGCCTGGTGGTACATCGGCCCACCCGGCCTGTGCGTCGTACTGGTGGTGCTGTCCTTCACGATGATCGGCCGCGCGCTCGAGCAGATCGTCAACCCGCGGCTCGGAGGGCGGTGACATGGCTGTCCTGGAACTCGAGGATGTGAGCGTCACCTACGAGTCGGCAGGTGGTCCTGTGCCGGCGGTCCGGGGGGTCTCCCTGACCGTCGAGGCGGGCCGGTCGCTGGGCCTGGCCGGGGAATCGGGATCGGGCAAGACCACGGTGACGTCGACGGTCCTACAGCTGCTCCCCAAGACGGCCACGGTGACCGGACGCGTACTGCTCGACGGCGAGGACGTGCTCACCATGCGCTGGGGTCGGCTGCGGGCCGTGCGGTGGGCCTCGGCCTCAGTGGTCTTCCAGGGCGCCATGCACGCGCTGAACCCTGTGCAGCGGGTCGGCACTCAGATCGCCGAGCCGATCCGGCTGCACGACAAGTCCGTGGCGGAGTCGACCGCCCGCACGCGCGTCGGGGACCTGCTGGAACAGGTGGGCCTGCCCTCCCGGGTCGCGGCGTCCTACCCGCACCAACTGTCGGGCGGCCAGAAGCAGCGGGTCATGATCGCCATGGCGCTGGCGTGCGGTCCGCACTTGATCGTCGCTGACGAACCCACCACGGCGTTGGACGTGATGGTCCAGCAACAGGTCCTGGATGTCCTCACCGATCGGGTGCGGGACCTGGGGCTGGCCATGGTCTTCATCTCCCACGACCTGTCCGTCCTGGCCTCCTCCTGCGACGACCTCGCGGTCATGTACGCGGGGCAGGTGGTCGAGCAGGGCCCGTCCGAACTGGTCTTCGAGGACGCCCACCATCCGTACTCGCGCGCCTTGGGCGACGCCTACCCGCGGATCGGGGACCAACGGTTCCGGTACGCGCCGAGCGGCCTGCCCGGGGACCCACCGTTCCCGGGTGAGGCACCCTCCGGGTGCGCTTTCCATCCACGGTGCCCGGTGGCGCGCGACGAGTGCGCGACCACCGACGTGGAATTGCGCCCGTCCGGCGACCGGCGCTGGTCCTCCTGCCTGTTCGCTCCGGAGGTGGGTCGATGAGCGAGTCGGTGTTGGAGGCCCGTGACCTCGAGGTCACGTTCCAGGGGCGGGGCAAGAGATCGGCACGCGCCGTCGATGGCGTCGACCTGCGCCTCGGCCGCGGTGAGATCGTCGCGCTGGTCGGCGAGAGCGGATGCGGCAAGACGACGCTGTCGCGGGCTTTGCTCGGCCTGGAGAAGCCGTCGGGCGGCCAGGTCCTGGTGGACGGCCGTCCGTTGGAGTACTCGACGAAGGCCCTCAAGGAGCATCGGCGCACTGCGCAGTTGGTCCTGCAGGATCCCACCGGGGCGCTCAACCCCCGCCGGTCGGTGTATGAGGCCGTCGCGGAGGGGTTACGCGTGCACCGGTTCGACGGGGACGAGCGGGCCGCCGTCGCGGACGCCCTCTCACGGGCCGGGCTTCGTCCGCCGGAGCGGTTCTTCCTGCGCTACCCGCACGAGTTGTCCGGTGGTCAGCGGCAACGTGTGGTGATCGCCGGCGCGCTGGTGCTGCAGCCACAGGTGATCATCGCCGACGAGCCGGTGAGCTCGCTCGACGCATCGGTGCGCGGGGAGATCCTGGCCCTGCTGCTGGCGTTGCGGGAATCGCTCGGCCTGTCGCTGCTGGTCGTCACTCACGATCTCGGGGTCGCTTGGAACATCGCGGACCGGATCGCGGTCATGTACCTCGGGCGGATCGTGGAGCAGGGCCCCACCGAAGAGGTGCTGTCGGCGCCGAAGCACCCGTACACCCGGGCACTGTTGTCGGTGGTGCCGGAGATCGACCACGTCGATCCCATCGTGCTCACCGGCGAACCACCCGATCCGACGGCGATCCCGGCCGGCTGCCGGTTCCACCCCCGTTGCCCTGCATTGCGCGACGGGGAGGCGGACACGGTGGCAGCGGACTGCCGCGCGAAGGAACTGCCGGTTCTTTCGGGCGCGGGTGAGCACGAGGCCGCCTGCTGGTTGGCGGGCGGCGCGCCTTCGTGACCCTCGGCCCGGGCAGGCATCGTCGACGATTGTGACGTTCTTGTTGGGCCCGCGACCCCGTTTGTGACGAAGGTGCGGGGTCGCGGACGAGTGTCACGAAACCGCCGGTTGTGACGGCCCGAATCGCGCATCTTCGTGGCACTCGTGCACCGGGGCATGCATCTTCGTCACACTCGCGACTCCCGGCCTATCGTGCCAGCGCCGCCAGCCCGTCGTGCGGTAGCGCAGGCACGGTGAGACCCCCGCGACCGGTGGTTGTCGTCGCCGACAGCAGGCTGTCCCACACGGCCGACTCGGTTGCGTCCACCGTCGCCTCGAACAGGTCGTCGAGACGTGCACTCGGCCAGGGACTGCGGGTCGGCGCTTCACCGCGGGCTGCGCGCAGACCGGTGGCCAGGCAGCAGAAGATCTCGCCGCTGCCGTGGTGTGCCACTGAGCCGCATCGTGCCAACCCGAGGCCCACCCGCGCGGCGACGCGTGCTGCCGTCCCGGCATCGATCGGTGCGTCGGTGACCACCACCCCGATGCACGAACCGGCTGGATCAGGGTGGTGTTGAGTCCACCACGCCGGCGCATCGACGTGATCCGCCACCGCGCGGCCCCGAAACGTCAACTGGTGCGGCGCTCCGAAGTTGGTGACCAGCACAACGGCCACCGTCGTGCCGTCAGGCAGGATCCGTGACGACGTGCCGATCCCGCCCTTCCACCCCATGCACACCATCCCCGTGCCTGCGCCCACAGATCCGCTGAGCGCGCAGCGGCCGTCCGGCGGCAGACCTTCAGCAGCCGACCGCCGCGCCTGCGCCAGCGCCTCGGCCACATCCTCATCCTGCACGTGCATGGTGCGCGGGTCGTTGAGCCAGGAGTCATCACACTCGCCCACGATCGGGATCACGACCGAGTCGGCGATCCCCGGCTGCTCAGCCATGAGCAAACGACAGGCGGCGTCATACACGCGCCCGACCTGCATCGTGCTGGTGAGGAACACGGGGGTCTCGGCCACACCCCACTCCCGCATCTGCAGGCTGCCGGTCAACTCGCCCGCGCCGTTGAGGACGGCGACCCCCGCCGGCACCGGGCTCGCCCAGGCATCCCCTCCCGGATCCACGACCGTCACCCCGGTACGCGCGATTCCGCGCCCCTCCGGCGGCTCGGCCTCGTCGCGCACGATCGTGGCGTGTCCCAGACCTGCGCCGGGGACATCGAGCACGGAATCGCTGGGCCCGGTGGGGAAGCGGCCGAAGGGCGGGGCGTGGAAAGTGGGCGCCATGCTGGCATCATGCCGCACATGACACTGCCTGTGGTCTGGTCGGACGACTGCCTGCTCCATGTGCCGGGCGGGGAGGTGTGGGTGGGTGTCATGACCCCGGGGACCGAGGTGTCAGAGCGACTCGAGGTGATCCGCGATGCCCTGACCGACGCGGGTCATCGGTTCGTGCCGGCCGCCGCACACGGGGACGATCCCGTGCTGGCCGTCCACGACGCCGCGCTGTTGGACTACCTGGAGCACGCATACCGTGACTGGACGGCGGCGGGTTTCCCGGACGATCCGGGTCAAGATCGGGTGGTCGGCTACCTGTTCCCCACCCCCGGCTTGCTGGGTGGACTTCCGATGCGGACGCCGACCGCTGCCCACGCCCGCGCGGGGCGCTTCTGCTACGACACCATGACACTGGTCGGCCCGGACACCTACCGGGCCGCCCGAGCATCGGCGGACACGGCCCTGACCGCGGTCGATCTGGTGCTGGCGGGCGAACCGGCCGCATACGCCGCGTGCCGACCGCCCGGCCACCACGTCACCCGCGATGCTTTCGGCGGTTCTTGTTACCTGAACAACGCCGCGATCGCGGCCCAGGCCCTGCGCTCGGCAGGGCACGACCGGGTGGCAGTGATCGACATCGATGCGCACCACGCCAACGGGACGCAGTCGATCTTCTACGACCGTGCGGATGTGATGGTGGCGTCCGTGCACGTCGATCCCGGGGCCGGCTGGTTCCCGCACTATCTCGGATTCGCCGACGAGACCGGCCGAGGCGAGGGCGACGGCGCCAACCTCAACCTCCCGCTTCCTGAGGGCACCGACGACCAGGGGTGGCTTGACGCCGTCGCCACCGCAGTGGAGTCGGTCGCCGGATTCGAGCCCGGCGCCGTGGTGCTCAGTCTCGGGGTGGATGCGGCCGCGGACGATCCCGAGAGTCCGCTGCGGGTCACGGCCGAGGGCTACCACCGCGCCGCGCACCAGGTCGCCGCGCTCGGAGTCCCGGTCGTCGCCGTTCAGGAAGGCGGCTACCACCTGCCGACGCTCGGAGGACTCGTGGCGGCGGCGCTGGACGGGCTCCGGGGCTGAACCTCGCCGCAGCGTGCTCACTCTGCACCGGCACCCCCGTGAGAGTTCGGCACCCCCGTGAGAGTTCGGCACCCCCGTGAGTCCTCCACGGTCGGATTCGACTCACCAGGATGCCGAACTCTCACCAGGATGCCGATGACTCACCAGGACACTGGCGCCCTCTCCCCGTTCTGGATGATGTCGCCCCTGGCGGGCATGATGGCCGGGTGGAAGCACGCGACGTGATGGCCCAGCGCCTGGCGAACCTGCGACTCAGCGTGCCCGGCGGCAGCGCCGCGGACGTTGCCGATTGGTGCGGCGCACTGCAGGCGCAGGACCTCGGCAGCGGCAAGTGGTCGCTCGGCGTGCGGATGCCCGGTGCCACCGAAGCCGACGTGGACGGCGCACTGGCCACCGGCGAGGTTCTGCGCACGTGGCCCATGCGCGGCACGATCCACATCATCCACCCGGCCAACGCCCACTGGATGCTCGATCTCACCGGCCGCCGGGCACTGATGGGCCTGCAGGCGCGGTGGGACTTCCTCGGCCTCGACAAAGCGACGGTGGAGCGTGGCGCCGAGGTCCTGGGTGAGGCGCTGAAGGGGCGGCGGATGACACGGGCGCAGTGTGTGCAGACGCTGTCGAACGCCGGCATCGACGCCACCGGACAGCGCGCCTACCACCTGCTCTGGTACGCCGCGCAGATCGGCGTGACCTGCATCGGACCCAACGAGGGCAGCGAACAGACCTTCGTGCTGCTCGACGAGTGGGCGCCCCACCCGCGCACCCCCTCGCGCGACGAGGCACTGGCCCTGCTGGCGCGGATGTACTTCCAGAGCCACGGACCGGCCACCCGGGCAGACTTCCAGCGGTGGACTGGACTGACCGCCACGGACTCCAAGAAGGCCATCGCCATGGCCGACCTCACCGCCGCCACCATGGACGACGAAGACCTGCTGACCGTCCCCGGCCAGACCGCCGACGTCCCCCCGATGCTGCTCCTGCCGGGATTCGATGAGTTCATGCTCGGGTACAAGGACCGTTCCTGGTTCATGCAGCCGGAGCACCTGCGCAGGGTCGTCCCGGGGATGAACGGGGTCTTCAAGCCCACCGTGGTCGAGCACGGTCGCGTGATCGGGACCTGGCAACGCAAGTTGATGGCCAAGTCCGTGCGCCTGACGGTCACCGGGTTCAACACTCTGAAACGGGCCCAACGCAAGGCCCTGGTGTCACCCGCCGAGGAGTATGCGGCCTTCCTCGGCACTGATCTCGACCTGCGTTTCGAGTGAACACACCCCACAACCTCCCGGAACACACGCGTCTCGGGCGCTAGCGTCCGGAGTCGGGAGGTCCTCATGGCCAAGTCGGGCAACACCCCACCGTCGAGCCTGGAGCCCGGCGCGCTCAGCGGACCCCTGGGGGCCTGGTTCAAGCGCCCCCTCTCCCCCTGGAGCGCACACGCCTTCACCGTGGCGATCGTGCTCGTCCTGCTGGCGTGGCTGACGACGACGCTGCTCGGCCGCGTGTGGTACCTGCTCTGGTGGTTCATCATCGCCGCGTTCCTCTACTTCGCGATGGCACCGGCGGTCGACTGGTTGGTGAAGAAGGGCCTGAAACGTGGCCTCGCCACGGCCGTGGTGATGCTCGGGCTCGTCGTGAGCATCCTCGTGCTGCTGATCGCGATGACGCCGTTGATCGTCGGTGAGATCGAAACGGCCATCAAGGACGCCCCGTCGCTGCTGAACACGGCCAAGGACTTCGCCAGCAAGTTCGGGGTGAACATCGACACGACGTCCAACAGCCAACAGGCACAGTCGGCGCTGTCCGCACTGCAGGGTCATCTCCCGGACATCGCCGGAGGTGCGGTCAGCATCACCAGTGCCCTGGTCGGTGGCTTCTTCGAGTTCTTCGTGGTGCTGCTGTTCACGTTCTTCCTGCTGGCCAACCAAGACAAGTTCCGCCGATTCGTGCTTTCTTTCCTGGCCCCGGGTACGCAGTCGGTGGTTGGGCAGGCGTGGGATATCGCGATCTACAAGACCGGGGGGTACCTGTACTCGCGGATCCTCACCTCGTTCCTCGCAGGGACCGTGGTGGGGGTCACCCTGTGGCTGCTCGACTGTCCGTACGCCATCGCGCTTGCGATCTGGTACGGGCTGGTCTCACAGTTCCTGCCCATGATCGGGACCTACGTGGCAGCCGCCCTCCCCCTGATCATCCTGCTCACGCAGAACCCTGTGCACGCCCTGATCTTCCTGGCCGTGCTGGCTGCATGGATTCCGTTCCAGGACTACATCATCAGTCCGCGCGTCTCCGCCAAGACGATGTCGCTGTCACCGGCTAGTGCGCTCACCGCCCTGCTGGCCGGAGGAGCCCTGTTCGGTGCGCTCGGCGCGTTCCTCGCGCTCCCGGCGGCCGCCGTCATCCAGAGTGTGGCCACGGCGTTCTTCCCCCGGCACGAGGTGGTCGAGAGCGCGGCGGGCGGCGCGCCGCCACCGGCCGAGGACTAGTCCCGCACCGCCAGGACCACGGTGTCCAACGCGATCCCCGCCGGGGTTTCACGCTGTGCGACTTCCGCGACCTCGATCCGCAGGCCCTCAAGCCCCTCGAGTGTCTGCTCCACGGAGTAGCAGACCGCGGGATCGGGTGGACCACCGACAGTGTTCGTCTTGTCATGCGCGACCACCAGGACGATCCCGCCGGGCTGCAGCCAGCCGCGGACCCTGCGTAGGAGCCGCCGCTGGTGTGCGTCGGGGATCTGCAGGTAGGAGAGCAGCACGAGGTCCACACCGGTCACGGGTTCGTAGGTCTCGATATCGCTGGCGACCGTCGCGAGCTCCACCTGCGCGTCGAAGGCCATCCGCCGCGCCTTCTCCAGCCCCACCGCCGAGAAGTCGACGGCCGTGACGTCCCAGCCCTGTAGCGCGAGCCACACCGCATTGCGTCCCTCACCGGCACCGAGGTCCAGTGCGGTACCCGGAGTGCGACCGGTCAGGTGTGCGGCGACGAAGACATTGGGGTCCCCACTCCACACCAGTTCCGAGTCCTTGTACCGCTCGTCCCATCCATGCGCATCCACGCACCCATTCAACCAGCGGGGCGGACTACCCTGCGAGTCATGAGCGATCCCCGTGCCGGTACCCCTGCCCAGCCCGACGACCTCGTCGACGTCGCCCGGTTGATCACCGCCTACTACACCGAGCACCCCGACCCGGACGATCCCGCGCAGCAGGTGAGTTTCGGCACCTCGGGCCACCGCGGGTCCAGTTTCCGGACCAGCTTCAACGACGACCACATCGCCGCGACCACCCAGGCGATCTGCGAGTACCGCTCCGGCCAGGGCATCGACGGCCCGCTGCTCATCGGTCGCGACACCCACGGCCTGTCCGAACCCGCCTATGCGACCGCGCTCGAGGTGCTGGTCGCCAACGACGTGCAGGTCCTCGTCGACTCCCGGGACGGTTTCGTCCCCACGCCGGCGATCAGCCACGCCATCCTGACGCTCAACGCCGAGGGCCGCAACGCCGACGGCATCGTCGTGACGCCCTCGCACAACCCCCCGTCCGATGGCGGGTTCAAGTACAACCCGCCCGACGGCGGGCCGGCCGACACCGCGATCACCAAGTGGGTGCAGGACCGCGCGAACCAGCTACTGTGCGATGGGCTTCAGGGTGTGCGGCGCGTGCCCTTGCCCCGCGCCCGGCAGTCCGTTCAGCCGTTCGACTTCATCGCCGACTACGTCGACGACCTGCCCTCGATCCTCGACATCGAGGCGATCAAGGCCGCCGGCGTGCGCATCGGCGCCGATCCGCTCGGTGGCGCCAGCGTCGCCTACTGGGCGGCCATCGCCGAGCGCTTCGGCCTCGACCTCACCGTCGTCAACCCCCGCACGGATCCACAGTTCGCGTTCATGACCCTTGACTGGGACGGCAAGATCCGCATGGACTGCTCGTCGCCGTCGGCCATGGCCTCGCTGGTTGCTGCCAAGGACCAATACCAGGTCGCCACCGGCAATGACGCGGACTCCGACCGCCACGGGATCGTCACTCCGGACGCCGGCCTGATGAACCCCAACCACTACCTGTCCGTCGCAATCGACTACCTGTTGTCCCACCGACCGGACTGGTCACCGGACTCCGCCGTCGGCAAGACGCTCGTCAGTTCTTCCATGATCGACCGCGTCGTGCAGGCCCGCGGCCGGCAGTTGCTGGAGGTTCCCGTCGGCTTCAAGTGGTTCGTTCCCGGCCTGCGCAGTGGGGACGTCGTGTTCGGCGGCGAGGAATCGGCCGGCGCATCCTTCCTGCGCAAGAACGGCACGACGTGGACGACCGACAAGGACGGGATCCTGCTCGCGCTACTGGCAAGCGAGATCATCGCAGTCACCGGGGAATCCCCGAGCCGGCACTACGAGGCGCTCACCGCGCAGTTCGGCACCACCCACTACGCACGGATCGACGCACCGGCCACACGTGAGCAGAAGGCGAAACTGGCGGCGCTGAGCGCCGACCAGGTCAGCGCCACCGAGCTCGCGGGCGACCCGATCACGCGGGTCCTCACCGAGGCACCGGGCAACGGCGCTCCCATCGGCGGCCTCAAGGTGGAGACCGAGCGCGCCTGGTTCGCCGCCCGGCCATCAGGCACCGAGGACGTGTACAAGATCTACGCGGAGAGTTGGGTCAGCCAGGAGCATCTCGGGCAGGTGCAGGAGGCGGCCCGCGAACTGGTGACGGAGACCCTCGCATGAGCGCCATCGTCCTGGGGGTGGGCCCGGGCCTCGGCCTCGCACTTGCCCAGGCGTACGGCCAGACCGGGCGCAGAGTCACCGTCGTGTCGCGCCGCGAGGAGGACGCCACCGCCTTCGCCGCGGACCTCCCCGACGCTGTGGGTTTCGCCGCGGACCTCGGCGACCCGGCGGCAGTGACCGACGTCGTGCGGCGCGCCGCGGACCAACTCGGGGCACCGGACATCGTGCACTACAACGCGTCCGTCCTGCTCGAGGGCACTCCCAGCCAGGTGGGACTCGACGCGGTGGAGACGTCGTGGCGGGTCGGCTGTCTGGGCGCGTGGGCAGCCTTGCATGCCTCGGTGCCCTTGATGGATGCGGGCTCGGCCTTCTTCGTCACCGGTGGCGGCCTCGCACTGGAACCGTGGCCGCCTGCCAGCGCGCTGGCCTCGGCCAAGGCGGCGTTGCGGAACATGGTGCACGCGGCAGCCAAAGAACTGCCCGACCTGCGGGTGGCCATGATCACGATCATGGGTGTGATCAAAGAAGGGACCGAGTTGTCCCCCAGCGAGATCTCCCGCTACTTCCTGGCACTTCTCGAGGAGAGCCACCCACCGGTCGAGACCGTGCTGCCGGTTCGCTAGGGCACGCATAGGCTCGACTCGTGACGAGGATCGTCCTGGCCCTGGTGGTGGCCGCCATCGCGGTCTACGTGATCATGCGCATCGCGCAGGGCCAGTCGCCGTCTGTCGCCCGGTCCTCGCTGCCGGCGCTGGACCCGGCGGACATCCAGGAGGCCGCGGCGATCGCCTACGGGCCCGACCGAGGTTACGGCGTCCTGCGCTTGACGCCGAGCCAACTGGTGTTCGCCGCGAACTCCGGGCGCGTGGTGACCATCGAACGCCTTGACATCACGGGTGCCACCGTGACGAAGAGCCTGCCCGACCATGAGTCCGCGCAGCCGGTGCTCGCGGTGAGCACGCGCGACGGGATGTACTACTTCAGCGTGAACGACCCGGTGGCGTGGGAACTGCGCCTGCTCTGAACCCGGCACCCTACAGGAACAGCACCATCCGCGTGTTGCCCAACGTGTTCGGGCGCACACGCTCGAGGTCCAGGAACTCCGCCACACCTTCATCCGGGGAGCGCAACAGTTCCTCGTACACCCGCGCCTCGACGCCTCGCTCGTCGAACTGCTGGAACCCGAAGGACGCGAAGAACTCGGTCTCGAACGTGAGGCAGAAGACCCGCGAGACGCCGAGGTCCTTGGCGCGCTGGACGAGCGCGGCGAGGACAGCCGAGCCGATGCCTCGTCGCACCAGGTGCGGCAAGACAGCCAGGGTGCGGACCTCGGCGAGGTCCTCCCACATGACGTGCAGGGCGCCGCAGCCGATCACAGCGCCATCGTCATCGGCGACGAAGAAGTCGGTGACGTCCTCGTACAACGTGACGGTGGCCTTCGACAGTAGGCGCCGGTCGGGAGCGTACTGGTCGATCAACTCGCGGATGACCCTGACGTCCTGCGTGCGGGCCGGGCGAACCTCCATGGCACCAGTCTTCCGGGTGGGCTCGGCGGCCTCGCGGCGGGGTCGGCGCCGAAGGTTGAATGAAGACTGCCACTCAGTGGTCGATCTGAGTCACCCGTCTAGGCATTCTTCTCGAACACCAACCGCAGCCCGATCAGCGTCAGGTCGGGTTCGTGCGCGGTAATGGTCCGTGATTCCGGCAGCACGACTTCGGCGAGTCCACCGGTCGCGATCACCGCACCTAGCGGCAGTTCTCCGTTGATCCGGTCCACGAGGCCGTCCACCTGCCCAGCGAACCCGTACAGCGCGCCTGACTGCAACGCTTCGACGGTGTTCTTGCCGATGACCGAACGCGGCGCCACGAGCTCCACCTTGCGCAGGGCGGCCGCCCGGGCCGCCAGTGCGTCAAGGGAGATCTCGATCCCGGGCGCCAGCGCACCGCCCAGGAACTCGCCCTTGGCCGACACGACATCCAGATTGGTCGATGTGCCGAAGTCGACCACCACACAGGGGCCGCCGTACAGGGTGTGCGCCGCCAGGGTGTTGACGATCCGGTCGGCGCCCACTTCCTTCGGGTTGTCGGTGAGGATGGGGACCCCGGTCTTCGTGCCGGGCTCCACGATGACCGTGGGCGTGTCCGGGTAGTACTCGCCGATCATCCAGCGGATCTCCCGCAGCACCGCAGGCACCGTCGAGCACAACGCGATGCCGTCGGGCTCCGGATGTCCCCGCAACAGGGCACGGAACAGGATGAACATCTCGTCGGCGGTCGCACGGGGATCGGTCTTGACGCGGAAGGACCGCTGCAACTGCTCCCCCTGGAACAGTCCCAACACCGTGTTGGTGTTGCCGATGTCAATCGTGAGCAGCATCCGCCACCTCCTGCAGGTCCGCACCGATGTCCAGCGCCTTCACCGAATGGGTCAACGCCCCGACCGCGACATAGTCGACGCCGGTGTCGGCGACGTCGGCGGCGTTGTCCAGAGTGAGCCCGCCGGAGGCCTCGAGCAGCGCGCGCCCGGCGTTGATGGCCACCGCTTCCCGCATCTGGTCGGGCGTGAAGTTGTCCAGCAGCACCAGATCCGCACCGGCGTCGAGCACCTCGGCCAACTGCTCCAGGGAGTCGACCTCGACCTCGACCGGCAGACCCGGGTACATGGTGCGCACCGCGGTGAACGCCTCCGTCACGCCACCGGCTGCCACCACGTGGTTGTCCTTGACCAGCGCCGCATCCGACAGCGACATGCGGTGGTTCACTCCTCCGCCGCAGCGCACCGCATACTTCTGCAGTGCGCGCAGCCCGGGCAGTGTCTTGCGGGTGTCCCGCACCTTCGGCCCCTCCGGGCCCAGCACGTCCACCCACGCGGCGGTCGCCGTGGCGACCCCGGACAGATGCGTCAGGAGGTTGAGCGCCGTCCGCTCGGCGGTGAGGAGCGCCCGCGTCGGCCCCACTGCGCTGAGCAGGACATCGCCGCGCTGCACGCGGTCGCCGTCCGAGGCATGCACCGTGACCTCGATCGGCCCGACGATCTCGAAGACCCGCTCGGCCACCTCGAGCCCGGCCACGACCCCGTCGGCGCGGGCCACCAGGTCCAACTGGGAGCGATGGCCTTGCGGGATGGTCGCCGTCGACGTCACATCCGGGCCGTCGGCGAGGTCCTCCGCCAGGGCCATCTCGATGACCTCATCAACACTCACAGGCAGCCTCCTCGGTCACCATCTCGCCGTCCACGACGCGCGTCTGCAGGCGCACCAGCCACCGGTCGCGCGCTTCTGGGAAGTCTTCGCGCCAGTGCGACCCGCGGGTCTCCTCCCGGATCAGCGCAGCCCGTGCGAGCGCCTCGCCGACGAAGAGCAGGTTGGTCATCTCCCAGGAACTGGTGGAGGGTTCGCCGGCAGTGACGTCGTCGAGTGCCGCGATGGTGGCCGACAACGACTCCGCGCTGCGCAGCACACCGGCGCCCTCCGTCATCGCACCCTGGAAGCGCCGCCTGCCCTTCGGATCCGCGGTCCAGGGGCGGTGCTTGGCGACCGGGTCCCGGCGCGTGAACGACTCTTTGGCCAGGACATCCGCGATCCGGTCAGCGAACACCAGCCCCTCGAGCAGCGAGTTGCTCGCCAGGCGGTTCGCCCCGTGGACCCCCGTGCAGGAGCACTCACCACAGGCGTAGAGCCCGGGCACGTTGGTGCGCCCCCACAGGTCCGTGCGCAGGCCTCCGGAGTGGTAGTGCTGCGCCGGTGCCACCGGGATCAGGTCGACGCTGGGGTCGATTCCGTGCTCGCGGCAGGAGGCGAGGATCGTCGGGAAGCGGGCGGCCCAGTCGATGCGGCGGCCGTCCAGCCAGACGTGATCGGTGCCGCTGGCGCGCATCTGCCGCATGATCGCCTTGGCGACCACGTCGCGCGGGGCGAGTTCCTCCAACGGATGCACACCGACCATGAACCGCCGGCCCCGGTCGTCGAGCAGGACCGCCCCTTCGCCGCGCACCGCCTCGGACACCAGTGGTTGCTGGCCGGACACGGTCGGGCCCAGGTACATCACGGTCGGGTGGAACTGCACGAACTCCATGTCCGCGACGATCGCGCCGGCACGCAGCCCGAGGCCGATGCCGTCACCGGTCGCGACACTGGGGTTCGTCGACGCGGTGAAGACCTGACCGATACCGCCGGTGGCCAGCACCACGGCCGGCGCCAGGATCGCCCCCACCCCGTCGATCTGCCCCTCGCCGATCACGTGCAGCGTCACGCCCTGGGTCGCTCCCGTCTCGTCCTGCAGGAGGTCGAGGACCAGTGCGTGCTCGATCACCTTGATCCGCTGCCCGACTTCGGAGACCAGCGCACGCAGGATCTCGGCGCCGGTGGCATCACCGCCGGCATGTGCGATGCGGTCGGTGAGATGCCCACCCTCCCGTGTCAGCGCGATGTCTCCGTCGGGCGTGCGATCGAACTCCGCGCCCCACCCGATGAGACGGCGCACCGCCTCCGGGCCGGACTCCACGAGAACCCGCACGGCCGCTGGATCGCACAGACCCGCCCCGGCGACGAGTGTGTCCTGCATGTGCTTCTCAGGGGAGTCCTCGGTGCCCAGCGCCGCCGCGATGCCGCCTTGGGCCCAGCGGGTGGACCCTTCGTCGACATGGGCCTTGGTCACCACGACGACCTTGCGCCCGGCGCGCGTGGCCCGGATGGCGGTCGTGAGTCCGGCGATCCCGGAGCCGACGACGACCACATCGGCGTCGATGAACCAGCCGGGAGGTGCAGCAGCCAGAGAGTCGGGCAGTCTCACAGTGCCGTCACCTCCACCGCACAGTTGTCGATAAGGCGCGTGGAACCCAGGCGGGCAGCCACGAGCAACCGACCCCGCCCCATCCGTGGCGGGCCGAGTTCCGGGTCGCGCACCTCGATGTAGTCCACGTCGAGATCCGCGAGTTCCGCAGCAGCGGCGGCCGCGATCGCCGTCGGGCGGTGTTCGGCCGCGCCGGCCTCCAGCGCACGTGGGATGGCACGGGCTTGGACCCTCTGCTCATCGGTCAGGTAGACGTTACGGCTCGACATCGCCAGGCCGTCAGGCTCCCGAGTTGTCGGCACCCCGAACACCTTGACCCCGAGGTCGAGGTCGATGACCATCGAGCGGATCAGGGTGAGTTGCTGGTAATCCTTCTCCCCGAAGAAGGCGTCGTCGGGGCGGGTCAGGTGGAGCAGTTTGTTGACCACCGTGAGGACCCCCCGGAAGTGGGTGGGGCGGGCCGCCCCCTCGAGCTGGGTGCCGAGTTCGCCGGGATCCACGGTCACCAGCGACGGCCGGACGTAGACGTCGTCGGGGGTCGGCATGTAGACCGTGTTGACCCCGAGCGCTTCGCACAGCGCGAGGTCGGCATCCATTGTGCGGGGGTACTTGTCGAGGTCCTCCCCAGCCGCGAACTGCGTCGGATTCACGAAGATCGTGACGGTGACGTGATCATCCCTGTCTCGGGCAGCGCGGATGAGACTGGCGTGGCCGTCATGCAGCGCACCCATCGTCATCACGACGCCCCGGCGGGCGTCCCCGGAATCGGCGACCAGGTCCGTACGGGAGTGGACGATCCTCATGGCCGGCCTCCCAGTGCGTTGAGAAGCCCTTCTGCGGCCGCCGGACGCAGCAGACCCTGCGCGAGGGCCCGGTCCGCGGTGAGTCGTGCCAGCGCGACATAGGCCGCCTGCACCTGCGGGTCGAAGGCGAGCGCGTCGACGTGCGCGGCCACAGTGCTGGCATCCCCACGCACGACCGGCCCGGTGAGTGCCGGGTACCCCATGCGCAGGGCGTTGTCGAGACTGGCCTGCAGCAGTGGCGCCAGGAGTCGCGCGGAGTTCTCGACCCCGGCCTCCTGCAGCAACTCCACTCCGGAGGCCACCAGGGTGATCAGATGATTCGCGGAGTGGGCCAGAGCCGCGTGGTACAGGATCCGCGCCTCTTCAGGGATCCAGATCGGTTCGCCACCCATCTCGACCACGAGCGCCTCGGCCGCCATCCGCAGAGGCTCCGGCGCGGTCACCCCGAACGGTGCACCCGCCAGCCGCTCCACATCCAGGCTGGTCCCCGTCAAGGTCATCGCTGGGTGCAGCGCGAGTGGGAGCGCACCTTTGGCCTGCGCCGGTTCGAGAACCCCCACTCCGTAGCGGCCCGAACAGTGCACGACGAACTGGCCGGGGTGGAACGGGAGTTCACGCGCCAACGCGGGCAGGGCGTCATCGGGAACGGCGAGCAGAACCAGGTCGGCCCGATCGACGACCTCCTCGACACCGACGAGCTCGGCCTCCGGCAGGATCGTACGGGCCCGTTCGATGGAGTTCTCACTCAGAGCGTGCGCGGCGATGACGGGGTGGCCGGCCCGGGACAGCGCAGCACCGAGGGCACCGCCGGCACGGCCGACACCGATGATCCCGGTACGCAAGCGAACACTCACGCACGCGAGCCTACCGAGGCCAGGACCGCGGTGCCGCCCACCCGGCATCTCGCGATGCGTACCCCCGCATCGCCCCTCGTTGTTCCCGCACCGCCCCTCGTTGCTGCCGCACCGCCCCTCGTTGCTGCCGCACCGCCCCTCGTTGCTGCCGCACCGCCCCTCGTTGCTGCCGCACCGCCCCTCGTTGTTGCCGCACCGCCCCTCGTTGTTGCGAAGTCGGGCCGACACGCCCGGCGTGTCGCCCGACTTCGCAACAACAACGGTTTGTATCGAGCCGGAGGGCTCATGCCCGATCGGTGATCAGCCACTGGAAGGCACCGAGGCCGGCCCGGTCGCGCAGTACCGCGAGTTCCGCGGCCCCCTGCACGTCCTGCGGCTCGAGCTCGGCCAAGATCCGGTGCTGTGGCACGAGCCGCCCGCCGGTGGCGGCACGACAGGACCGGAACTCGACCCCGGCACTGATGTCCACCCCGAGGCGGGCGTCATGTCGGCGTCCACGCCAATGACCCACGGGACCACCGCCTGCGTAGTCCACGGCGATGGCCTCCCCCACCACGACGCGCGACGTCAAGGTCCGCCAGACCTCATCCCGGCGGCGTCCCACGACCCCGGAGTCACCTTCTCTCCATTTCTGGAGCCAGGCGAGATCGGCAGGTGCGGCCGGACCCACGGGCACGCCATCGCGGTCCAGGACAAGGCCGTCGGTCACGACCTCCACCGGCACATCATCGAGGAACTCGTGGGCGAACAGCAGGCCGCGCACAGCAGGCACGCAGGCCGGAGCGACCCCCTGGATCCAGTGCACGGGTAGGTCTGGCGCCGGTCGCACATCCACCCCGATCAACCGCTCGGCCGGGAAGCCGAGATCGATCATGTGCGCGAGCAACCGCCCGCTGCCCGCCCCGACGTCCACGATCCACGGTTCGGCGATCCCATGCCGTCGCGCCGCCGCCAGACACCGCTGCATCACGACCTTCGTAACATGATTGCCGACGTCGATCGATGTTGTGAAGTGTTCCTCTGCCGGTTGGGTCCGGGAGAAGCCGTCACCGGCCTCGTGGGTCCGGGCCATGACCTGCGACCAGGTCAGTTCTGCATCCATCGAGTGCTCTTGTCCGAGGCGCGGGCCGCGCGCATCCGGGCGACCTCGTCGGCCAACAGCGTCTGGCATTGCGCGATGCCGAAGTGTGGCCAGTAGGCACGGATCCGCCCGGGTGGGAGGTCGAGATGGACGGTGGCCAGTCCCAGGCTGCGTTCCCACGGTCCCTGGGTGAGCCGCACGGACTGCACGCGCGCGTGATCGACCACCTGCGTGCGTCGGGTCACCCGGCCGCGCCGCAGTACCGCGATCCGCGCGTCCATGCCCGCCGCGAGGTAGCGCCATTGGATCCATGCCCGGCGGCGTACCGCGTCGACCGGCGTGATCATCTCTACCGAGGCTGGGTCGGCACCGGGCATGATGCGGCGGAACAGATCGTCGGCGACCGGCCGGGGAGCGACCGGGAGCAGCACCGATTCGGTGCCCGCGTCGTCGTCGCTCTTGGTCAGTCCGGCGACCGTCACATACAAGCGCACCCACCCCCGGCGCCGCCAGAACAAGGGCTCCACGAACTCCACCGCGCACGCCCGCCCCGGCGGGATGGTCCGGGCCTGCGTCTGGATGAGTCCATGGCGCAGGCGGATCCCGTCAGGTGATTCGGCGACCGTGAAGTTGTACAACTGGGTGAACTCGGTCACGACCATGGCCAGCGGCACACCACCGAGCAGAACGGTGAGCAACCCCGACCATCCGCTCAACAGCACACTCGACACCACGAGCAGGACGGTGCCGAGCACCAAGAAGACCGTCACCGCCCGCAGCAGCAGGGACATGAGCAGATCCTTGGTGGGGACCACCAACAGCGGTGCTTCCGGCGCCTCGCCGGCGTCGTGGCGCAGGCCGGCGGACCGCGCCAGGATCTCGCTGCGCAGGGCGTCGGCGTCGCTGACCGTGAGGTACTGAAGGTCGGCGCGGGAATCTCCGGCGCCGGCGACCTCCACCCGCAGCGCGGCGAAACCGAACACCCGCGCCACCAGTGGCCGGTTGATGTCCACGGTCTGCAAGCGCGACAACTGGAGTCTGCGCTCCTGGTGGAAGATCACGCCGGACTGCACACGCAGATCTCCGTCGGCGTCGAACCAGAAGGCCAGCCGTCGGTAGGCGAGCAGTTCGTACCCCAAGGCGACGACGGCGATCACCAGCGTCGCGGCGACCACTCCGAGCACTCCAAGCGGGCTGCTGACGAGGGCCTGACCACCCGCGATGAGCACACCGATGAACAAGGCCGGCAGGTACGTGGAGACGCGGACCACCGGCGTCACGGGGTGGACACGACGCTTGGGGGTGGCTGCCTCGAGTTCGCTCACAGCCCGGCCGAACGCTGCTCGCCACGGGCCGCCAGGCGGTCCCGCAGGTCGGCGGCCACCTGCGGCTCCAATCCCGGGATGGCGGCGTCCGAGGTGGCCGCGGCGGTGTGCAACTGCACCGACGTCAAACCGAACGCGCGGTCGATCGGACCGGCCTTGACGTCCACGAGTTGCAGTCGTCCGTACGGGACCACGACCAGACGGCGGAACCAGATGCCACTTCCGACCACAAGGTCGTCGGCGCGTTCCGAGTACCCCCATGACTTCACGCGGCGTCCGATCCAGGGCCACCCGATGACCAGGAGGAGTAGTCCAGCCACCGCGATGATCGCGGCGACGAGTTCGGCGCCCACGAAGTACGCGACCACGGCACCGACCAGGAAGGCCGCGGCGAACAGTGCCAGCAGCAGCCGCCTCGCCGTGATCAGTTTGGGCGACAACTGTTGCCAGGTGTCGCCGTCCGGCCGGAACGCCACATCCACCTTGGAGGCCATACCAGCAGTCTAGGCGCGCCCGAGTCATGGGCCGGGATCGCGCAGTGCCCTGCGGCGGACTCTGACACCATTACGACTCGTGGAGATCCTCGACATCCCGTTACCCGCGTCGCACCCGGCCGGACATGGCCTGCTGCGCCTGCGCGGGACGCTCACCGACGGTGTTGTCGACAACGCGGAAGTGGTCACCGGACTCATGCACCGCGGCGCGGAGAAACTGTTCGAGTCCCGGGACTATCGGCAGATCCTCTCACTGGCCAACCGCCACGACTGGCTGAGCAGCTTCGACGGTGAGCTCAGCGCCGCCCGGGTGATGGAAGAGGCCCTGGGCATCACGGTGCCACCGAGGGCACAGGCCCTGCGCACCATGATCAGCGAGGTCTGCCGGATCAACCACCACCTCTACTGGCTGGCCGAGACCGTCGCCGCTCTCGGGGTCGACGCGTCCGCCTTGCGCAGTGCCCGCGCCGAACTGACCACTGCCCTGGATCGCGCGACGGGTGCCCGCATGCACCTGATGATCGTGCGGATCGGGGGGTTGGCCCACGACATCCCCGACGACTGGGTCACGTCACTTCCGCAGGTCGATGTCGCCGGGTACCTCGAGCCGATCGCCGACCGCGTCGCAGGGGTGGCAACCCTGTCCCGCGAACAGGCCCTGGCCTACGCGACCAGTGGCGTCGTCGCCCGCGCCAGCGGCTGGGACCGGGATCTGCGCGATCACCTCCCGCACGTGGTCCACACCGAAGGCGACGCACTGGCCCGACTGCGCTGCCTGGCCGACGAGATCGAGGTCTCCCAGGACTATCTGGCGGAGCTGCAGCTGCCGTCCGGCGACGTCAGCACCAAGTTGCCGCGCACCATCCGCCTGCCCGAAGGCCAGTACTACGGGGCCAGCGAGACCGGCAGCGGCATCAACGGGTGGTGGATCGTCTCGAGCGGCGACGTCGTCCCGTGGCGGATGAAGTTGCGAACGGCCAGTTTCAACAACGCCGCGGCGCTCGGCGCCTGTCTGCCCGGCACGGCCGTGTCCGACCTGCCGGTGGCGCTGATGAGCTTTCTACTCGTCGCCGGGGACATGGACAAGTAGTCGGCCCGGAGGCGTACCGAAGTGGTTGAGGCCAAGGTCTGATCAACCAGTTCGGCACGCGAAAGTCCCGGTACCGCCCCGGACATGACGAAGGTGCCGGGCCCTCAGACCCGGCACCTCCGTCGTCGCTTAGAGCAGTCCGTTCTCCGTCAGCCAGTTGGTGGCGACGGTCTCCGGCTTCTCGCGGTCGATCTCCACCTGCTCGTTGAGCTGCTGGAGCTCGTCGGTCGTCAGCGCAGCCGACACAGGGTCGAGCGCCGCGGTGATGGTGTCTGTCACAGCCTCCGTGTTCAGCGCCGGGAGGATGTTCTCAGCGGTCTGCAGGCCCTTGTCGTCCTCGAGCACCACAAGGTTGTTCGCGGCGACCGAGCCTGACGAGGAGAAGACCAGACCGACGTTCACCTTGCCCTGGTTGAGCGCCTGGATGGTCAGCGGACCACCCGCGTCGAGCGGCACGAACGAGCCGACCTTGACGTTGTAGGTCTCCTCCAGGCCCGGCTGACAGAACGGGCGCTTGGGGCACTCCGGCGGACCGCCGAGGGTGATGGGCGACCCCTGCGAGTACTCGCCGAGCTGGGTCAGCGTCTGCAGGTTGTTCTGCGTTGCGAAGTCCTGCGTGACCGCGAACGAGTTCTGGTCCTGCGCCGGCGACGGCGTGAGCAGCGTCAATCCCTGCTGGCCGGCGAGTTCCTGCGCCGCGGTGAAGGTGGCGTCAGTGTCACCACTGGCCACCTGCTCGGCATCGGGTCCGTTGA